>Ga0172371_10004876_pt1 | contig 20072 bp, 15 predicted proteins | sample Lak12m_FD_114543 | JGI IMG/M metagenome (GOLD analysis project Ga0172371, IMG submission 114543) | Freshwater microbial communities from Kabuno Bay, South-Kivu, Congo - kab_022012_12m | ecosystem: Environmental > Aquatic > Freshwater > Lake | place: Democratic Republic of the Congo: South-Kivu... | reverse complement strand
GATTCTGTGGATCATCTTCGGCTTCTTCATTCTCTGGGTGATCGACATGTACACGATCATCGTCAAAGGCAAAATCACGTTCCAGGTTTAGACCGTCGTTGAATGAAAAAAGGATTCCGAATAGGGAATCCTTTTTTTATATATGTTCCGGTTAATGGCCTTATATGGCCGTTATACGTTCTTCTTTATGATCTTGACGAGACGGGGAATCTCATCGACGTTGACGCTGGAAAGGGCGACGCGGATGAGGCCGGGCATCGCAATTACGTAGACGCCGTCGGCGACGAGGTCCTCGAAGATGTGCGGGTTGTCCGTTTCGACGCCGATGAAGAATCCGCCGCCATAGGGGAGATAGCGGAGCCCTTCGGCATCTGCCTGCCTTTCGAAAAGGGCGATGCGTCTGCGGAGCACGTCGCGGGCCTCGACGAGTTCCTGCCGGAAGCCCTTCTTGATGTCTGCGGACGCGAAAATCTTGCCGATGACGGACATCGCAGGCCGGCTTACGGAAGAGAAGCGGGCGCGGACGCTGTAGTCGCCGACGCGCTTGAAATCGTCCATGATGGCTTTTGATTTGGTAAGTCCGATCTGCGCGCCGATGCGGAATCCGTACATCGAGAAGGTTTTCGAACCGCTGAAGGCGACGACGGCGAGGATCCGGGGGTCGAGATCGAGATAAGCGGAGAAGATGTCGCGCGATTCTTCTTCGGGTTTCATCTGGAAATCGATGTAGGCAATGTCGTGAAGGAAGATCACGGGGATTCCCTGGGCGGCGATTTCGTTCATGACGCGGATCAGGCAGCGCCAGTCTTCCGTCGTCAGGCAGAGCCCGGTGGGGTTGTTGCAGGGATCGTTGAGGAGGAAGAACAGCCTTCCCTGCTTGAGGGCGATGGCTTTCGCCTTGAGTTCGAAATCGGCGACGTTGAAGTGGTAATCGGCATCGTACATCCTGAACGTCTCGACGCCGAGGTTCGCTTCTTCGGCGATGTTCTCATACGGGGTCCAATAGTAATTCGGAACCAGGATTTTCTGCCCGAAATCATTGAAATTATAGATCGTGTTGCTCAGCGCGCCGGATCCTCCGGTGGTCGGAATGACGTTCACGTGGAACTGTTTGAGGATCGCGTCACGGTTCTTGCCGAACACCCAGTCGATGACGCCTTCGGAAAAGGCCTTGGAGCCGTTGACGGGTGAATAATAGTACATTTCTGAATCATTCAATTCTTTTAAAAGCCTGTCGACCGCCAGATATCTGAATAAGCCGCCGTCTTCCTTGTTGAGCATCCCGACCGTCGCATCGATCACCAAAGGGTTCAAAGCCTTCGCCGCTTTCGCGTCTTGAGATGTTTTCAGGATGTTCGATTCCATGTGTTTGGTCAGCGCGTGGCTGCCCACGATATGGTTCGTCATGCCGTTCCTCCTCTTCTTTCTGCGTTCAAAGCATGGGTTTCAGCGTCAAGGTCTGCGTCCTGTCCGGGCCGACTGAAACCATGACGATTTGCACTCCGGAAAGCCGTTCGATTGCGGTGAGATACCCCTTTGCGTTCTGGGGAAGATCCTCGTATCGGGTGATGCGTGACAAGTCTTCCGTCCATCCCGGGAAGGTCTCGAAAATCGGGATCGCGGCCGTGAATTCGCGATAGTTGCCGGGAATGGAATCGACTCGGCGGCCATTGATCAGGTAATGCGTGCAGATTTTCAATTCGGGGATTCCGGTCAAGACGTCGAGCAGCATGATCGCAAGCCCGGTGACGCCCGAGACGCGGCGGGAATGTTTCAGGACAACGGCGTCGAGCCAGCCGATGCGGCGGGCGCGGCCGGTCGTCGTGCCGTACTCGTGGCCCACTTCACGGATCCGTTTTGCGGTTTCGTCTTCGAATTCGGTCGGGAACGCTCCTCCGCCGACGCGGGTCGTATAGGCTTTCGTGACCCCGACAATGTCGGTGATCGCCATCGGGGCGATGCCGCAGTTGAGCGGAACGGCCGCGGCGGTGGGAGAACTGCTGGTGACGTAGGGGTATGTGCCGTGATCGAGGCAGAGCATGATGCCCTGAGCGCCTTCGAACAGGATTTTTTTGCCCTCTTCGATGGCTTCGTTCAGATAAACGGAGGTATCGGCGACGAACGGCCGCAGACGCTCGCCGAATGCGAGATAGTCCGCGGTGAGTGCGGCGGCGTCAAAAGGTTCCTGGCCGAGCAGCTTCAGGAGCGGATTCGTGATCGCGAGATTGGCGTCGATGCGGGCCCTCAGGTCGGCGGGGTCCAAAAGGTCCCCGATGCGGATCCCGATGCGGGCGGCCTTATCGGTATACGCCGGGCCGATCCCTTTTTTGGTGGTGCCGACGGCCGTGCCGCCTTTCATCGCCTCGAGCGCGCCGTCAAGTACGAGATGAAACGGCATGACGACGTGGGCGCGGTCGGAAATCATCAGTTTGTAATCGCGGATGCCGCGAGCGGCGAGCTGATCCATTTCCTTGAAAAGCGAGACGGGATCGATCACCATGCCGTTGGCCATGACGTTCTGGATGTTGGGATTGAAGATGCCGGAGGGAATCAGATGGAGGGCGAACCGTTCGCCGGCGACGGTGATGCTGTGCCCGGCGTTATTGCCGCCCTGGCTGCGGACGACGACTTCCGCTTTTCCGGCAAGATAATCGGTGATTTTCCCTTTGCCCTCGTCACCCCACTGGGTGCCGACGACGACGACTCTGCTGCCCATTTCGAATCCTCCCGGAAGCCAATAGTATTATATCATAGTGGCGGCTTGATTGCACCCGGCGTCTGGCTGAAAAGAAACGACCGCCGTTTTCACGGTCGGCCGTCTGAACCATTCATTTTTGAACGAAGCCTTCGGCGATAGCCCTCGCGATCCGCACTCCGTTCGCTCCAGCCTGCGCGAGCCCACGCGTGATTCCAGCGCCGTCTCCGCCCACGTAGAAGCCCTTCACGAGCGTTTCGAAGCGATCATCGACTTCGGGACGCGCAGAATAAAACTTCGCCTCAACGCCGTAGAACAGCGTGTGCTCGGACGCGATCCCGGGGGTGACGTGATCGAGCGCCTCGATCATTTCGATAATCGAGCGGAGCGTCTTGTACGGAAGGACGAGCCCCAGGTCTCCGGGGACCGCCTCTTTGAGGGTCGGCACGACAAAACCCTCCCGGATGCGTTTGTCGGTCGATCTGCGTCCCATCTTGAGATCGCCGTAGCGCTGCAGGATGATGGATCCGTTCGACAGCATGTTCGCAAGCTTCGAAACGCCTTGGGCGAATTCATTGGGCTGATGGAACGGGTCGGTGAAATCGTGGCTGACCAGAATCGCGAAGTTCGTGTTGTTCGATCCCAGCCCGGCGTCTTTGTAGGCATGTCCGTTGGCGAGCATCGTCCCGCTGAAATTCTCGATCACGACGTGTCCCGAAGGGTTGGAACAGAACGTGCGTACCTGTGTCCCCATCGTTGTCCGGAAGATGAATTTGCCTTCGTAGAGATGCTCGTTGATTTCTTCCATGATTTCGTTGTTCGTTTCGACGCGGACGCCGATGTCGACGTGGTTCGCGTGCATCTTGATGCCGCGCGCTTCGCAAATGTCGGAAAGCCACCCCGAACCGTCGCGCCCGGGACAGACGACTACGCGTTTCGCCGTGACCGCCGTTCCGTCTTTCAGGACCACGCCGCCGACGGCGCCGTCCTTGACGATGAGGTCGACGACTTCGGTACGGTGCTTCATCTCGATTTTGTGAGAAAGATCGATCGAAAGATTCTTCAGGATTGTCAGGTTCACTTCGGTGCCGAGATGACGGACTTTTCCACGCAGGAGTTTGAGTCCGACCGCAAGCCCGCGGCGTTCGATCTCCTTGACTTTGGCGGTCGTCGGATCGGTGGTCTCGGTCGGAGCGCCGAATTTGAGGTTGATCGAATCGACGTACTCGATCAGTTCCTCGACCTCGCGCGGATCGAGATATTCTGTAAGCCATCCGCCGTATTCGGCGGTGATGTTGAATTTGCCGTCGGAGTAGGCTCCGGACCCGCCGAATCCGTTCGTGATCGAGCATGCCGGGTAGCAGCCGGCGACGCCGTCGGGTCGTTCAGGACATTTCGCCAGTTTTTTTTCAAGGATCGGGCAGCGGCGATGATCGATATCGTTTCCTTTGTCGAGGAGAAGGATGGAAAGCGCGGGATTTTTTTCATGCAATTCGTACGCGCACATCGACCCGGCAGGACCGGCGCCGACAATCACGACATCATAGTTGGCATTCATGGTTGCACCTCCGTTTGGAACGATAAGATGATATCATCATTCGCCGTCGAAATCAATCGCGGAAGGAGAAATAGAAAGCGGCGCCTCGAGCGGCGCCGCCATTGGAAACGGAGAGTCTGTTATTCGGTTCTGACCGGCAGGATGAGCTGGATCAGTCCGGGGTCGTTCTCGCCTTCGATGACGAACGGACGGATCTCGCCGGTGAATTTCACGAACACCTGGTCGGACATGAATGTCTTCAAGGCGTCGAGGAAGTATTTCGCACTGAACGCGATGCGGATCGGGATGCCGATCGCCTTGTCGGCGGGGAAAACCTCTTCGACGACTTTGCCGATTTCGGGCGAGTTCGAGGTGATCTCGACGACGTTGTCGTTCCGGAGATACAGCTTGACGATCGCCGCGGCGGCTTCACGGGCGGACAGCAGCGAAGCCCTTTCGATCGCGATGGCCAGATCGTTCTTGTTGAACTTGATGACGATCGGAAATTCGTACGGGATCAGCCGGGACGTTTCCGGGAAATTCCCGTCCAGCAGGCGGGACTGGAAGAGGACGTTGCCGTATTCGAACAAGATCGATTTATGGTCGAGGTGGATGAGGATTTCATCGAGGTTGGACTCCATGATCTTGATCAGTTCGTCGAGGCTGCGGCCGGGAATGACGACGTTCATGTTGTCCATGTTCATCGGAATGTCGACGACCTTCTGCGAGAGGCGGAAGGAGTCGGTCGCGATGGCGACGAGGCGCTGTCCGTCGACGCGGATGTTGACGCCGGTCAAGATCGGACGATTCTCGACGATCGATGTCGCGAACGTGGTCTGTCGGATGATCGACCGCATGACTTTGGAGTCGAGCCGGATCGGATTGTCGTTCATCAGAAATTCGATCTGCGGGAAATCATCGACGTTCATCATGTTGAGGGTGATGTCGGAATTGCCGGCCACGATTCTCAACATGTTGTTTTCAATCACTGAAACCGCGACCTTCTCGCCGTCAAGCTTGCGGATGATTTCGACAAAGTAGCGGCCGGGGACGAGAACTTCGCCGGTCGTTTCGACGGCAAGGCTTTCGTGCTTCAAGGATAGCTTGATCGAGATGTCGGAATTGCTGGTGATCATGACCAGTTCGTTCTGATATACCTCAAGCTTGACGCCTTGCAGATACGGTGCCGGAGTCTTGGTCGAAAGGGCTTTTTGCGCGACCAGCAGATTGTTCAGCATGACCTCTTTGTTGATGGTGAAATTCATGGGCGGCCTCCTGTTTATTTAGATAGTCTTTTAGTACTTATTGTTATTATCGGCACGGGGGATTCGGTGATAAAATCCGACCATCGCGCATATATATATTATAACACAAAGCAATATGAATGTATATCCTTAAGAGTCCCTAAATCTCGGCCTTCTAGGCTTTTTTTCCACACTTTATCAACAACTTCTCGATGTCCGATTTTTTGTCTTTGTCGGTCTGCAGGTCGTTGGCGATCTGCTCGATGCTGTAGATCACCGTGGAGTGGTCTTTGTTGTTGAAGATTTGTCCGATTTTCTTGTATGTCAGATCGTAGACTTCCTTGAGGATGTACATCGAAACCTGACGCGGATAGACGTATTGTTTGGTGCGCGTGTTCGAGAGCAGATCGGACGTCGAAATGTGGTAGTAAGCACTCACGATGTCGAGGACGTTGTTGAAGTTTCCGTCAGCCACGGCGCCGTTGGAAATCTTCTTCGTGTTGATCAGATTCTTGAGGGCTTCCTCTGTGTTGGCGATGGTGAATTTGTAGTCGAATGCGGTACAATAGAAGAGAACCCTTTTGAGCGCCCCCTCAAGTTCGCGGACGTTGTTGTCGAAGATGCTCGCGATATATTCGAGGACGTTGTCGGGGACGAGTTCCGGATCCGATGTTTCGGCCTGCAGCTTCTTCTTGAGAATCTGGATCCGGTGTTCCAGGGAGGGGCGGTTGATGTCGACCGAGAGCCCCCAGGAGAACCGGCTGGTAAGGCGGGACATGATGTCGTAGAGTTCGGTCGCCGGCCGATCGGACGTGATCACGATCTGCTTGTTGTTTTCTTTCAGCTTCTCGAAAATTTTGAAAAACTCGAGCTGCGATTGGTTCTTGCCGGAAAGGAACTGGATGTCGTCGACAAGCAGCACATCGACGTTCTCATATTTCTTCGAAAATTCGTCGAATGTTTTTTTTGCAGTGGCTTTTGCGTAGTCTTCGATGAACTGGTCCGTCTTGACGTAAAGGACCTTTTTGTTGACGTCGTTTTCAAGGATGTAGTTGCCGACGCACTGCATGAGATGAGTCTTGCCGAGGCCGACTTCTCCGAAGATGTACAGTGGATTGGAGATGAGGCCTGGTTGGTCTGCGACCTTGATTGCCGAAGTGTACGCAAGGCGATTGGATGCGCCGACGACGAAGTTCTCGAACGTATAGGAGTTGTTGAGGCCGGTCTTGTATTTGTCGGCGAGTCCGGACTCCGGACTGTTGACGGCGTAAGGGGTCTTTGCGAGTTCTTCGGCGGCTTGTTCCTTGGTGATGATTTTGAACATGTGCTTCTCCTGCACGAGTTCGTTGAGCATGCCGTTGAGCCGGTTGAGATAGAACGATTCGATCTTTCCTTTGATGAACGAGTTCGGCGCGACGAGGAAGACATAGTTGTTGACGATTTTAAAAACGCTCGTGATACCGGCGAACGTTTCGTTGTAAACGTCCTCATCGAGAATGATCTGAAGTTTTGTTTTGATCTGTTCCCAGAGTTTTTGGAATTCTTCCATGTCGTACCTCTCGCGTATCAACTACAATATATCACACCCGCATAACGTTCGTGACAACAAGTTTTCCACAAAAAATGTGGAGAAAAACCCAGATTTAGCCCTCCGTTTCATCGTGAATGTGGAAAAAAATAGCGCCAGAGCCCGCGCTCCGAAAGACTTTTCCACATCTCCACAAAGTGGCTTTTTCCACGTGTTTGTGGACAAGTGGACGAACGAGAAATAGCGCCGAAAATGGCGATGAAACGGTTGTGGAGAAAACGCTTTTTCGAGAAAATGGAGCATGACAAAAGTTTTGTGTTGACAGACGCATCAAAATCCTTTATAATGATGTAGCATGGGTTTCGGAATAGTGGCAAGGAGGTGTTGAATGTGAAAAAGACATATCAACCGAGCAAACTGAAAAGGGCCAAGACGCATGGATTTTTGGTCAGAATGGCATCCGCTACGGGTCGCAAAGTTCTGAACAGACGGCGCGCCGTTGGTCGCAAATCGCTGACCGTTTCCGACCGTTAACCACATACCGATCCAAATACCGATACCTGACACCACCGGAATAACGCACAACGTTCCGGTGGTTTTTCTTTTCCGGGGGAGGCGAGGGGAATGGACAAAACGTATCACGTGCGCAAGAACGAAGAAATCGAAAAGATCATCAAGCGCAAAGACACCGTGGGCGACCAGTTCTTCGTCGTCTACAAACTGGAAAATCCCGCTCTGCCCCATCTGCGATTCGCCATCAGCGTCTCGAAGAAGTTCGGGAACGCCGTCGAACGAAACCGCATGCGGCGACGGATCCGCGAAATCGTTCAGAAGGCGGGTCTCAAGCCGATCTATGATTATTTCATTGTCGTCAAACCCGCGGCCGCGCCGCTTCAGTTCGCGGACATCGCGGCCGATCTACAAAAACTGTTCGCGCGAGCGAAGATAATCGAGGGATGAGTAAATGAAAATGAATCGCATCATCAAAATCGCGTTGCTTTTGGCTTTGTTCCTGGGACTGGCTTCCTGCGGAACGAAAACCGGCGTCGTCTCGTACGCCAACTACCAGTCGATCATTACGGTCGAAGAGGCCGCCGCCGATTCCGAGCTTACCGCCACGAACTATAGCGGCGCGATCAATCTGCTCGGCATCCCGACGTATGATCATTACGACGACGATGCGAAGGACGGATATCTCGTCTGGGTTCTCGAGGATGTCCGCGTCAAAGTTACTTTTGTCGACAATCAGGCAACGGAGACTTTGTCGGTGAACCTCTACCAGGATATCTATCACACGCCGATCAGCGGCGCCGAGAACATCGGCGTCTGGCAGAGCATCATCCGCTGGATCGGGTATTATACCTTCTACGCAAGCAGCCTTTTCGGTCTTCTCAACGGGTATTACTATTGGCTCGGTCTTCTGATCATGACGCTTACCATCCGAACCCTCGGATGGCCGATTTACGCCAAGTCGAACGACATGACGCTCAAGATGCAGATGATGCAGCCGGATCAGCAGCGGATTCAGGAAAAGTACAAGAACCGCACCGACCAGGCCTCGCAGCAGCGCATGCAGATGGAAATGATGGAATTGTACAAGAAGTACAAAGTCAATTTCATGGGATGCCTCATGCCGTTCCTGCAGATGCCGATCTTCATCGCGATGTATCAAGTCGTGCAGCGCTTCCCGCTTACCGACACGGGAATCTTCAATGGCGGCCAGGCGGTTGCCATGAACATCGATTTCCTCTGGACCAACCTCGGCAACACGGGCTGGCTCGCCAATCTTCCGCTCGCGATCATCGTCGGCGGTACGATGTGGCTCAGCCAGTGGCTGTCGCAACGGCGCACCAAGAAAACGCAAAAAAACAACCATTATCAAAACGCACAAGCGCAGCAAACCCAGAAAACGATGCAGTTCATGATGTATTTCATGATCGCCATGATGGCCTATATCGCCCTCGGCAATGCCGGCATCGCCTTCTACTGGATCATCGGCAACGTCTACCAGCTCCTGCAGAGCCATCTCGGGCAGCGCAAGATGGGCATACGGCAAGAGCAACTCAGAAAACGCATGTGACGAAAGGGAGAGAAGACCAATGAGATCGATCCGTTTTGAAGCGAAAGCGATGAACGAAGCAACCATCAAGTATGCCGCCGACGAACTCAAAGTCAACAAAGACTTCGTCGAACTCACCGTCATCGAAGAGAAATTCGGGCTTCTCCGCCTGAACAAAACCTTCGTCGTCGAAGCGACGATCAAATTCGATGTCGTGCGCGATAGCATCAAATATCTCCAGACGATTCTCGACAACATGGAACTCGAAGCCGCTGTCGAAGCGAAGATCGTCGCGGATCATGAAATCACATTCGTCGTCAACACAAGCGAGAATCCCATCCTGATTGGCAAGAACGGCAAGACTTTGGATGCGATCCAGACGCTTCTTAAAAACTACATCAACCTCTTCACCGACGAGCACTATGTCGTTCTCGTCGACATCGGCGGATACAAAGAGCAACGGAAGAAACAACTCGAAATCCTGGCGACGAAAACCGCCAAGGAAGTCGCGAAGACGAGAGTCGAGGCGAAGCTGGGCAAGATGAACGCCTATGAACGCCGCGTCATCCATACGAAACTCTCAGACTGGCGGGACGTGACGACCGAATCCGAAGGCGAAGAACCCAACCGCTACGTCGTCATCAAGCCGAAGAGCAAGTAACATGAAACTCATCGTCGGGCTTGGCAATCCCGGCAAAGAATACGCCAAGTCGAAGCACAACATCGGCTTCATGGTTCTTTCTTCTTTCGCCGCCGTCAATAAATTAACCTTTTCACGTTCGGTCAAATTTCAAGGTGAAATCATCAAGATGCAGGACGCCATCCTCCTCAAACCAAAAACGTTCATGAACCTTTCGGGAATCTCCGTCAGAGCCGTTGCGGAGTATTATGGAATAAAGAACGAAGACATTCTTGTTGTCTCGGACGATCTCGATTTGCCGTTTTTGAAGATCCGTCTCCGAGAAAAAGGGAGTGCCGGAGGGCACAACGGACTCAAATCCATCATCGATCACTTGCAGGGGAACGACTTCAAACGGCTCCGCATCGGTATCGGGCGCGATGACGACCTTGATGTCGTCGACTATGTGCTGGATGGGTTTAGCAAGGCGCAAGAGAAGGCGCTGCAGGATTTTATAATCACTACATCGCAGATTCTGGCGCTTTTCCTTTCGTCCGAAAAATTCGATTCCATCATGACAAGATTTAACTAGAGGCCTCTCGAAGCAAAAAAATATGAAGCGTTCCGGTTTCGGGACGCTTCTTTTATGTAAATAATCGATCATCAACGACAAACATCTAAAACTTCCATCATAAGAAACATTAAAATATCACATATTCACTAAAATAAGAAAATATCGCCATATATAGAGAACATGAATAAATCATATAGTTCATGCGAACTTTACTTCAATAAAAGTTTCAGATCAGATAAAAATCCTCGATATATTCGATACGATTCTCAAATATCGTCTTTTTACAACAAATCGAAGCAACCTCAATCAGTATTAATACTCGATAGAACTGCATCATATTAAAAGTAAACAAAACAAAAACCGCAGCCGATATCTTTCGAAAACGGCCACGGCACGATACCGACAGGATTCAGTTTATAATTCAAAAAGGCGGTATCCATAGGGCGGAATCATCAGATTGTCTTTCATCGCGAGCGGCTTTCCCGTCTCGAGATCGATGGCCGGAACGCCTCTGTCGACGACGGGGATCGAGACGGTTCTCGGTTCGGGATTGACGTTCATGATCACGAACAGAGATCCCTTCTGATACACCAAAATATTTTCGTCGTGACGATGCCAGACCAAGTCAGTCCGCTTAAAATCGGCTTCGGCTTTACGCAACGCGATGATTCTTTGCATGAAGTCATACATGGAAGGATTCTGTCGCTTCTCGTCCCAGAGCATGCATCTGCGCGAATCGGGATTGTCACCGCCTTCCAGCCCGATCTCGTCTCCGTACAGGATCGCCGGCGATCCGCAGAAGGTGAAGATGAACAGATAGGCGAGTTTCGCGAGATCGATGTTTCCGCCGCAGCGCGTGACGATGCGCATCGTATCGTGCGAGTCGACGAGGTTGAACATGTTCTTCGCGACATTCTTCGGATACGAGAGAAGCAAGGCGTTGATGCGATGTGCGAAACGCTCGGCGTCGATCTTGCCGGGAGTCTTGTACGTACCGAAGAACTGCCAAATCGGATAGGCGATTTCATAGTTCATGACCGCGTCCATCTGATCGCCGCGCAGCCAAGGAGAAGAATCGTCCCAGTTTTCACCCAGGATATAGACGTCCTTCTTGACCGCGCGAACGGCGAGGCGGAACTTGCGCCAAAAGGCGTGGGAGACTTCGTTCGAAACGTCGAGACGCCAGCCGTCGATGTCATATTCGCGGACCCAATAGGTCGCGACGTCGAGAAGGTGTTTCTCCATCAAGGGGCTTCCGGTGTTGAGTTTGGGCATGAACGGCGTCATCGCGAAGGTCCGGTACTTCGGACGAACATTCCGCACAGCGGGGCGCCCGTTCGCATCGAGAGGAAAGTCGATGAAATTTTCATCTTCGATATAGAAACAATCCCAATAAGGAGAGGCTTTCTTGTTCTTGACGACATCCTGGAAAAACGGATGATCCCAGCCGCAATGGTTGAAGACGGCATCAAGCATGACGCGGATGCCGTTCGCATGGCATGTCGCGACGAGTTCTTTGAAATCGGCGTTCGTTCCGAAAGAGGGATCGATGGTGAAGTAGTCTTCCGTGTCATACTTGTGTGCGGAATGGGCTTTGAAAATCGGCGTGAAATAGATGCCGGTGATTCCCAATTGGTGGAGGTACGGGATCTTTTCGACGATTCCGGGGAGATCACCGCCGAAAAACATGTCGTTCTTGATGCCTTCCTCGATCGATCCGAACGCGAGATAACCCTCTTTCTGTTTCGCGCTCTTGTGAAACCGATCGGTGAAAATCTGATACCAGACGACGTCGTCCGCCCAAGAAGGGGCGTCGACGAGATCCTCGCGGTTGATATAGGGGTAATTGAAATAACCCGCGAGATTGTAGACGAGCTTTTCATCTTTGACGAGGTCGACCGCGACGATGTCGCGACAACCGTAAAACCAGATTTTGCCTTCGGCGCGAATCAAGAACGCGTATTTCGAACGCGTTGTCTCCGTCGCGATCGAGATGAACCAGTGGTCGAGAAGTTCCGTTTCGCATTCAAGCGCCATCGGCCGGCGCGACAGGGACTTTCCGCTCCAGACATAAGCGCCATTCTCATAGCGCCACTCGAAGGGATCGCCGATGATCAGTTCGACGGACGACGCCTCGTGTTTCGCGGTCTGGAGGTGGATGTGCAGCGTGTGTTCGTCATAGGCATAGGCCATCTGGCTCTTGGGAACGTGTCTGACGGCTTGCAGGTTCATCGAATACGACCTTCTTTCGGCGGGAGTTGACAATCCCTATTGTATCATCATCTCCCGATTTTTCAACGTGCGGGAGAATGGAATGGTTTCCACATTGCGGCGAAGCGGTGAAAACCGTCTCAAAGCATCTGACATAGTGTATAATGGATGGTGCGATGCCATAAAACGAGAGGTATTTGACGATGATTTCATTTGAACGGCGCATACGCGCCTTCTCGATCGACATGTCGATGGCGGTGGTCCTTTTCGGCCTGATTTCCGGGCTCGTGTCGCTTCTGGATGCCGTCGAAGACAATTGGAAACTTATCATCGCGGCGTCGACGGCCTATTTCGGAACCCTGCTCATCCCACTCTTCTTCTCCCGCGGGCAGTCGTTCGGGAATCGTACTCAGAAGATGCGCGTGATCGACATCAAAACCGGCGAACCGGCGCCGCTCCTTCTTGAACTGTTGCGCGAACTCCTGAAGGGATTCCTGATGCTCGTCACCTTCGGATTCTACCTGATCGTCAGCGGCATCATGTTTTCATCCCGAAGGGATGGACGCGTCATCCATGATTTCGTCTTCCGCACTCAGGTCGTATGCATCACACGATATGTGAATGATCGCCAAGAGCCGCTCATCAACCAAACCGAAGCGATGAAAAAACGAATGGAGGGAAGTTCCAATGATTAAGAAACTGAGCGCCATCCTGTCCGCCCTTGTTCTCGCCTTCGGCCTCGTCGCCTGCGGGAATGCGGAAATCGATCCCGCCGATCTGAATCCGGAAAATGGCGTCTATTATGAAATATTCGTCCGAAGCTTCGCCGACAGCGACGGCGACGGCGTTGGTGATTTCAACGGGATAACCGCCAAAATGGGCTATCTTCAGTCTTTGGGAATCAAAGGAATATGGCTCATGCCGATCCACCCGTCCGGATCATATCACGGTTATGACGTGATGGATTACTATGACGTGAATCCCGATTACGGGACCATGGAAGACTTCGAAAACATGGTCGCTGTGGCCGATGCGGCCGGAATCCGCATCATGCTCGACATGGTCTTCAACCACACCTCGAACCAGCACCCGTGGTTCATCGCCGCCCAGTCCGGCGACGACACATATGAGGATTATTATGTGACGCTCCCCAAGTCCTATGACACGTCAAGGCTGCTCGGCAGCTGGGGACAGAGCATCTGGCATACCGCCGACGCCTTCAAATACTGCGGCTATTTCTCGTACACGATGCCCGACCTCAACCTCTACAGCGAAACGGTCAAAACCGAGATCCTCGACATCTCGAAATTCTGGATCGACAAAGGCGTGAAAGGATTCCGCCTTGACGCCGCCCATCATTTTTACGGTGATAACGAGTACCTCGACGAAACCTACGACTACTTTCAGAACATCGTCTATCTCAACGGATACTCTGCGGCGATCGACGCCTACGCGGATGACATCTACATCATCGGCGAAGTCTATGAAGAGACGCTTTACAAAGTCGTCGCATCCTATTTCGACGGCGTCGACGCGCCGATCAACTTCCCGATCGCGGCCAAGTTGCGGTCCGCATCGCAGAAGACATCCAATTTCGGTTACGCCGCTTCGCTGGAAGTCATGTACAACTACTATCGCGGCATCGATTCCCGTTTCATCGACGCGCCGTTCCTCGTCAATCACGACATGAACCGTTTCGCCTCGCAGACGAACGGGAATCTGGCGATGATGAAGCTTGCGGCTGAGATGCTTCTCGTCCTTCCGGGCAACCCGATCATCTATTACGGCGAAGAAATCGGCATGTTCGGCACGAAGGCGTCCGGACCCGACATCTGGGACGAGACGCGGCGGATGCCGTTCGTCTGGGGTGACGAAACGACGACCGATTGGATCGTATCCGCCAACGCGACGCTCGCCATCATCGAAGGCAAGAACGCGGAGATCGACGATGCCGCCGCACAGCAAGGCGATCCCGACTCGCTCTGGTCGCTCTACGCCGCCATCCTCGCCGTGCGAAACGCGACTCCCGCGCTCGCCTATGGCAACAGCTTCGAAGCGTGGGACGAGGCGACGCCGTCGCTTGCGGGGTTCTACCGGACCTACACTTGGGATGAAACGGACACGGCCGGCGACCAGACGGTCCTCGTGCTCCACAACTTCGACGACGAAGCGGCCGCGATGCCCGACCACGGCGGCGTCCTCCTGTACGTGAGCGGCACGGACGACCTTTCGAATGTGACGGAGATCCCCGCCCGTTCGACGGTGATCATCACCTTCCCGGAGGGGTGACATGCTCGAGATCCTCGTCAACAGTTTTTCGTTCAAGCGCATCTTCTCCCTCCGGACGGAGCGCTTGCGCGGATTCGTGATCCATTTCATCTTTTTGATGTTCCTGACGAGTTTTCCGCTCAATTACCAGATCGTCAAATCCGGCGGCTGGGACCTCTACAATTTCACCGGCGGAATCCGCGCCGACGTTCCCGCATGGCTGCCCGACGGTCTGCCGGCCGACATCGTCATCTCTTCTGCGGGCATGACCTACGGCGATGCCGCGGTGAATGTATTTGAAACCGTCAACGTCGACGGCGAACCGCTTTTCATCGTCTTCGCCCCTGAAGGCGGGTACGCCGCCACCGCCCGCGCCCTCGTGTTCGAGGCGGATCGCATCGCCTACTGCGGCGAGAGCGGGGCGGAACTGTTTGAAGTCGGCTATTCCGCCGTGACGACGCCCGTCGCGTTCCAAGACCTTCGGCTGATGTCGTCCGAGGATCTCGCGCTCGAAAAGTTCGTGACCATGATCGACGAGGCATTCTCTTCGTTCGCGGTCTTCAAGTCGACGATCTACTTCACCGTCATCACGTTCGTCCTGAACGTCATCCTCGTCGTCGTCATGTCCGCCATCTTCATTTTCGTCCGCGTCCATTACCAGAAGGTGACGACCTTCCCGCAGAACGTCCGCATCGTGATCGCCTCGATGACGATACCCTCGCTCGTCGGCTTCTTCATCGGACTGTTCGGGCTGATGGAGATCAACGCGTTCACGGTCGTCCTCTTCCAGCTCCTGACGCCGCTCATCGCGCTCTTCTCGATCCTGCGGGGCTCAGGCATCAAGACCGCGCTGAACAAGGAAGTTTAAAAAAAGATCGGTTCCCGCCGCATGATATGATCCCCATTAAGTAGACAGTGCAAATAACGAAAGTTATGAACTGGATACGGAATGGGGGTCATTTCTTTATGTCCAGGGAATCCAAATATTCCTATGAAATGAAATGCCAAGCCGTTGAAAACTACAAGAACCATAATATGTCGTTTGCACAGGTAGCAGCCGATATCGGCGCCGGCAAGAGCACCATCCGCCGTTGGATTCGGTGCTATGATGCGGGAGGAATCGAGCGCCTCCACACGTCCGGACATAATCATGCATACTCGAAAGAATTGAAAATTGAAGCGGTAGAGGCCTACCTGCGAGGAGACTTAACCCAGCAAGAAATTTGTCAAATCAAAGGTGTTTTAGGAGACTACCAACTTCGAGATTGGATCAAGAAGTATAATAGTCATGAAGAGATCCGGGATTATGATCCCAAGGGGGATGTCTACATGACCAAGGGCAAAGCGACGACGATCGCGGAACGCATCGAGATCGCGAACTGGTGCATGGCGCACGATAAGTCCTATAAGCCGGCCGCGGAACGGTACGGAGTGTCGTACGGCCAGGTTTACGCGTGGGTGGCAAAGTATCTTCAGAAGGGCGAGGGGGGACTGACCGACGCGCGCGGACATCGGAAACCAGAAGAAACGCTCACGTTGGAAGAACGGCAAGCCCGCGAAATCAAGCTTTTGAAGGCAGAAACCGAACGGTTGAAACTGGAGATCGAATTACGAAAAAAAGTTCAGGAAACCGAAAGGAGGCTGTATTCGGAAAGATACGGCAAGAAGCGCAACACCTGAGCATACGCGATATGCATGAAGCGCGCGGGAGCGCGGTCCGCACGTTATGCGGACTGATTCGGATTCCGCTCGCGTCCTATTATAAGTGGCGGCAAAGGAAGGAAACGGAGAAGGAAAGGCAGGATCAAGAACTGTGCCAGATCATCCTGGAATACTTCGAGGAATCGAAGCACATCCTGGGATACCGGCAAATGACGCTCCGCATCAACAAGCTGAACCAAACACACTACAACGTGAAGCGGATCCGCCGTTCGATGCGGCTGATGGGGTTATCGTCGTGCATCCGCAGGAAACGCAAGGGATACATCAAGGCGACGCCGCAAGTGACGGCAGAGAATGTGTTGAATCGACGCTTCGAAGCGGAAAAGCCGAACGAAAAATGGTTGTCGGACGTGACGGAAATTCCCGTCGAGGGGAGCAAGCTCTTCCTTTGCGGCATCAAAGACTTGTACGATCGGAGCATCGTCTCGTTCCGCATCGGCCGTCGCAACGACAACCGTTTGGTCTTCACCACATTCGACCTCGCCGTGGCGAACAATCCGGGAGCGGGACCGCTTTTCCACAGCGACCGCGGCTTCCAGTACACGAGCAAGTCATTCAAAGTCAAACTCGACGCCATCATGGCGGAGCAGAGCATGTCCCGGGTCGGGCGGTGCATCGACAACGGGCCGATGGAAGGATTCTGGGGCATTCTCAAGACCGAAATGAAGCATCTGTTTCCCTATCAGACGATTGAAGAACTTGAACGTTCGATCGGATGGTATATTAGTTACTATAACAATGAAAGGTGCCAAAAAAAACTAAAAGGCCTGACCCCGACGGAATATCGGGCTCAAGCCTCGTAAATCTTTCGTTATTTCATGTGTCTACTTGACAGGGAGCAGTTCACAAGCGGGATGCCGATCTTTTTTACATCTGGGTTCGGTAATGTCAATGCTTCCTGCGGAAGAAGAAGAACATCGCGAGGAAGAGTCCGTTGATCGCGACGAGCGCGGCAGAGACATCCGTGCAGGAAGCGCCGCATCCGGTTTCCGGCTCTTCGGGAACAATGACGACACCCTGGTAGAGGATGAGCGTTTCGTTTTCCATGACGGCGATTGCGGCGCCGCCCGCATAGGTGGCGAGGACTTCGTCGCCGATGCCGTCCTGATCGCCGACGAGCTTCCATTCTTCGCCTGCCGGGAGCGTGATCGCCGAGTAGACGCCCGTGTTGTGGATCACCATGATGGTGTCCCACGAATCGCCGTTGGCATAATCGGAGATCGTATAGGCGACGACCGAATCGTCATTGAATGAGATGAACTCGAGATGCGCTTCAACCTCCGCGGCGGTCGCGAGGCGGAACGCCGGATGGTTCTTGCGCAGTTCGATCAAATCCTTATAGTACTCGAACACCTCGGTGTTGTCCTCTTCTGCCTTGAGGTCCCAGCGCAGTTGGTTCACGGAGTCGGGAGACTGGTACGAGTTGTGGTCATAGCGTTTTCCGCCGTCACAGGTGTCGGAATCGCCGGGAGCGCATGGTTTCGACCGCATGAACTCTTCGCCGGCGTGCAGGAACGGGATGCCCTGGGCGGTCAGGACGAAGGCGTTCGCCTGCTTCTGCATTTCCTTGATGAGCCCGTCGGTGCGCTGCGCCACCGTGGTCGAGAGCATCAGTTTGTCGTAGAGGGTGTTGTTGTCGTGGGCGGTGACGTAGTTGATCGTCTGACTCGGATTGTCGTTCCAGAACAATCCATAAGAGAGATCTGCGGAAGATATGCCGGGTAGCTCGACGCCGCCGGCGATGCCGTAACGGAGGCGGTTCAGGATCGAAGCGCTGAAGACTCCCTGGACGTATCCTTTTTCCGACGCGGTGAACACGCCGCCCTTGACGGCGTTGCGGAAGTCGTCGTTGAAGGCGGCGACGCCGGGCATGTCGACCAGGTTCACCTTGTCGGCCGCGATCGAAGACGAAAGCGGGGTCGTGCCGCCGGGCCATGGTTCGCCGAACACGAGGATCGTTTCGTCGATCGCGTGAAGAGCGTCGACGATCTCGTTCATCGTCTCGACGTCGTGAAGGGCCATCAGGTCGAAACGGAATCCGGAGATGTTGTATTCCTCCGCCCAGAAGGTGACGGAATCGACCATGAATTTGCGCATCATGTACCGTTCGGAGGCGGTTTCGTTGCCGGTGCCCGATCCGTTCGAGAACGAACCGTCCGCATTCATGCGGTGATAGTATCCCGGAAGGATCAGATTGAAGTTGGAATCGCCGCTCTGGCCGGTGTGGTTGTAGACGACGTCCATGACCACGCGCAGGTCGTTTTCCGCCATCGTGACCATCAGCTGCTTGAACTCATTGACACGGATCGCGCCGTCATAGGGGTTGGTTGCGTAATAGCCTTCGAGGCAGTTGAAGTTGAGCGGCATGTAGCCCCAGTTGAACTGGCTGTTCGTGCCGGATTCGTCGACCGCGGAGCCGTAGTCGAAGAACGGCAGGATCTGGACGTGGGTGACGCCGAGTTCCTTGATGTGGTCGATGCCGGTCGAGACGCCCTCATAGGTCGTTCCCTCGACGGTGAAGCCGAGGAATTTCCCGCGATAGGCTTCATATTGGTTGTCATCGACGACCCAGCTGGAATGGCTCGTCAGGTCGCGCACGTGGACTTCGTAGATGATCGCATCCGTGTAATTGAGCATGGTGTCCGGGCGGTCGCCGTAATTGAAGCCTTCGGGATTCGTCAGGGAGAAATCGACGATCATCCCGCGGAGGCCGTTCACGCCGCAGCTCTTCGCATAGGGATCGACGAGTTCGTTCGTCCGGATCCCGTTCGTGACGGTGTAGGTGTAGTACTTGCCGTGCAGGCTTCCGTTCACCGAGGCGGTCCAGGTGCCTTTCACGCTCTTCGTCATCGCAATCGTCTGCGACGGGATGTCGGTGGCGGAAGAATCCTTGGCGAGCAGATAGGCGGGCGTGCCGGAGTCGTAGATGTTCAGGATGACGGAAGAAGAAATCGGCGCCCAGAGCCGGAAGTCGGTCGTCGTCGCGTTGACGGTCACGCCGAGGTCGTCGCCGTCGTATCCATAGGACTCCACGAAGGCGGGGGTGTCGTAGATTCCGTCAAAGGTGACGATATAGGTTTTCAGTTCGGCGCCGAACAGGACTTCCAGCGTGTAGGTGTTTCCGAGGTTGACGGCCGCCGGGATCGTGATCGTGCCGGTGTTGTTCGTACGGACGATCGTGAAGGTCGCATCCACGTCATTGATCTTAAGGTTGATGTCTTCGGTATCGACCGAAGAGGTGAGGGTGAATCTGATCGTCGTGGTGGTGTTGAAATAGGCGTTGACGATCTTGTCGCTGCGGTCGGGACCGTCCGGGTCGTCAACCGCATAACCGATCCGTTCGTCGCCTTCGACGAAGTAGACGTTGAGGATGCCGCCTTCGACGGTTTCAGGGACGGTGATGAAGCGGTCCTTGTCGACGTCTTTTTTCGCCCATTCTCCCAGACGCATGATGATGCCGATGGATGACGCTGCCGGGAAACCGGTTGAAAGATCGATCGTGGCGACGGCTCCGAAATCATCCAGGATGACACCGGATTCATTCGAATCGAACTGATAGGCCGCACCGGCTCCTCCGGCGGGCCACAACCACATGTTCCAGCCGTCTTCATAGTC
>Ga0172371_10004875_pt1 | contig 20073 bp, 20 predicted proteins | sample Lak12m_FD_114543 | JGI IMG/M metagenome (GOLD analysis project Ga0172371, IMG submission 114543) | Freshwater microbial communities from Kabuno Bay, South-Kivu, Congo - kab_022012_12m | ecosystem: Environmental > Aquatic > Freshwater > Lake | place: Democratic Republic of the Congo: South-Kivu... | reverse complement strand
TTCGAACAATCTCCCCAGCTGGCAGTTCACCGGATGTGAGCATCAAGATGTTGAGCAATAACGTGATTCCCGAGGCAATCGCCAACAGGAAATAACCGACGATGTTGAAGATGCAACGTTTCATGTTATCGGAAACTGGACTTTAGTTCGACAATTCGATTAAAGACCAGATCTCCTTTCTTCGAATCGTAGTCTGTAGCGAAGTAGCCGTTTCGCATAAATTGGAATCGATCTTTCGGAAGCGTTGTAGCTAAGGAGGGTTCGACAAATCCATTTAATGTTTTCCAAGAATTTGGATTGAGGCGATCTCTTAAGTTTCTTGTCGAGTCACTATCCGTCATCAACGGTTCGAATAAGTGGAAGGTTGCAGGAACCGCTGTCGAAGCTTCGACATAGTGAATGTTCCCGTTGGGTTTTCTCTCATTGAAACCAGAGCCAGATTTGGTTGCGACATCATAAGTCGCAAGCAACTCTTTGATGGAACCATCAGGATTGTAAATCACTTCGTTGCAGCGGATGAAATAGGCATGCATCAAACGAACTTCGAGTCCAAGGGAAAGTCGTTTCCAGTTTTTATCTGGCTTTTCGACACTAAAGTCTTCTCTTTCAATATACAATTCCTTGCCAAAAGGTAGTTCACGATTTCCTAGTTCAGGTGCGTCTTGGTTGTATTCTGTTTCCAAGAGTTCGATGGAATTCGGATAATTCGTGATGATGACCTTCAAAGGATTGAGAACTGCGTGGATACGTTTTGTTGAAGCCACCAAATCGGCACGTAGTTCATTTTCGAGCATTTCGGAAGATACTGTCGAATTGATACGAGACAATCCGGTGCTCAAAATGAAATTCTTAATCGCTTGAGGAGTATATCCTCTTCTACGAAGACCTGCCAATGTCGGCATTCTGGGATCATCATACCCCTTGACCAGTTTTTCATCCACAAGTTGTTTCAGGTAACGTTTGGACATGATGGTGTTTGTAATATTTAATCTGCCAAATTCATATTGGTGTGGTACGTGTTCCATTTCGCATTTTTCAACGAACCAGTCGTATAACACGCGATGATCAACGTATTCCAAGGAACAAAGAGAATGGGTGATTCCTTCGATAGCGTCTTGTAATGGATGTGCGAAATCATACATCGGGTAAATGCACCATTTGTCTTTGGTGTTATGATGGTATGCATGCAGGATTCGGTATATCACCGGATCTCGCAAGTTGATGTTCGGGCTCGACATGTCGATTTTGGCACGCAACGTTTTTTCGCCGTCACCGAATTTGCCGGCTCTCATTTGTGCGAACAAAGTCAAATTCTCTTCGATGGAACGATTCCGATACGGAGATTCTTTTCCGGGTTCGGTCAATGTTCCGCGATATTGACTGACTTCTTCTTGAGTCAATTCGCAGACATAAGCCAACCCTTTTTGAATCAATTTGATGGCCAAATCATAGGACTTCTCAAAATAGTCGCTTCCGAAAAGAATGTTTTTCGGTGTATATCCCAACCAAGCAATGTCTTCTTTGATGGCCTCGACGAACGAACTGTCTTCTTTGACGGGATTGGTGTCATCAAAGCGAAGATTGGTATATCCGCCGAATTGACGAGCAAGCTCAAAATTCGTCACGATGGCTCTCGCGTGGCCGATGTGCAAATAGGCATTTGGCTCTGGCGGAAAACGAGTGATAATCGAGTTGACTTTCCCGCTCGCTAAATCTTCCTCCATGATTGTTTTAATAAAATTCGATACGATTTCCATGGTTATACTCCTTCATGAAGCGATAGTCGAGATTCTCCGTTGAGCGACAATTCGCTTGCTTGATGATCTTTTTGATATTTAAAATACCCTGCGACCGCAATCATGGCCGCGTTGTCAGTACAATACTTGATGTGTGGAAAGAAAACTGGTAGTTGAGTAATTCTCTCAGACATTTTTTGTCGTAATCCTTTGTTTGCGGCGACGCCACCGGCGACAATAACTTGTTTGACGCCGTATTGCATCGCAGCCCTTTTCGTTTTTTCGACTAATACATCGGTGACCGCATCTTGGAACGAACGACAGAAATCTTCTGCTTTGATTTCTTCAAGTCGTTGCACCATGTTGTGGTGTGTGTTGATGACATGGCTCTTCAAACCGGAAAAACTAAAATTATAATCATCCGTTGAGATCATCGGCCTCGGAAAATGAAACGTGTCTTGACCTAAGACGCTGAGTTTGTCTACTTGAGGCCCTCCCGGGTAGGGAAGCCCAAGAATCCGAGCAACTTTGTCGTAAGCTTCACCAACGGCATCGTCTTGTGTTTCTCCGAGTTTGAGGAAGTCAAAATGCTCGCGCATTAAGATGAGTTCTGTATGTCCACCGCTGACAACGAGTGCCAGTAGCGGAAATTCCATGTCATGTTCGATGTTATTGGCGTAAATATGTCCGGCAATATGATGGATTCCTATGAGCGGAATTTCGTAATTCAAACTAATGATTTTCGCGGCGTTGACTCCGATTAACAAACTGCCAATCAACCCCGGACCTTGCGTCACCGCAATCAAATCGATGTCTTCGTAGCGTTTGTTCGCTTTGGTCATCGCCTGATCGAATACGTAGGTGATTCCCTTTACGTGTTCTCTGGAGGCGATTTCCGGGACGACCCCGCCATATTCTTTATGGATGTCTATTTGACTGAGTACGACATTTGACAAAACCGTTTTGCCGTTTTCGACAAGGCTGACACTAGTTTCGTCGCAGGAAGTCTCAACTCCTAATACAAGCATATCATCACTTCACATTCTTTTATACATTAAAAACGCGTCTTCGCCATTCTCGTAATAGTTCCGTCGAATGGCTACTTGCTTAAACCCGTATTGTTCATATAAACTTAACGCTTTGGCGTTCGACGGGCGAACTTCCAAAGTCATTTCTTCGACTTCATAGGACTTGACATAATCTAGGGAGAAATCCATCAAACGTCTTCCCAAACCGTGCTCTTGGTAGCTTGGAAGCACATAGAGATTGAGTATTTGAGCATTCGGTGTGTCAATCCAAAGACTAATCATCCCCAAGAAAGCGCTGCTCTCTTCATCCTCTAACACGAAATAATGGGCAAAAGGATTTTCTTCGAGTTCAATCCGCAAAGTTTCGTTGCCGAGAGTATGCCCAAAGATGATTTTGTCGTATTCGACGACTTTCGATATATCCGCGGATGTCATATAGCGTATGACGGCTTTCATTGCTCGTGCCTTTTCCGTTCCGCTTCAGTGACTTGAAGATAATTTGGAACGATGTCATGGATATTCGGGGTCTCATGAAACAAATCAGAATGGATTAATTTCTTGAGATTCGGTATTCCTGAAGATACGAGTGAATACGGTTTTGGAATCATCGACGTAAAGGCGTCGATGTCATCCACGCTTTCATTTCCAATCAAAACGAGCTTTTCGTCTTGGTTGCAATAGTGTCCTAAAAACCCGCGGTTCCTTCTCGCATCAACACAGGCGACAACATTCGTTTCCTCGCAAGAGGAAGCGATTAATGCAAGTGTCGATATTTCTTTAACGGGAATGGAATTTAAATATCCAATCATTTTCGCAATACTGACGCCTATGCGAACCCCCGTATAACTTCCCGGTCCGATTCCAACAACGACTTCACTGACATCTTTGAGGGAAATCTGATGTTTCGACAATAATTCTTGAATCAATGGGACGATACGAACGGAATGATTTTGTTTTCCTTCTTCGGACTTTAAGCCGACAACATCACCATCAATGACAAGAGCCAAAAACAAATGATCTGTGGCCGTGTCAATCCATAATACTTTGGATGATGTCTTCATATCGACCACTTCCTTTCATCACGATTTTACGTTCCGTATCACCAAGAGGAGTCAGGTCCATCGTGAAAATTTCTTTCGGAAGCATTTCTTTTACATAGTTGTACCATTCGATAACGGAGATGCCATCTCCATAGATGAAATCATCGAGTTCATAATCGTATCCGATTCCTTCCAACCGATAGACATCCATATGATACAGAGGATATTTTCCTTGATAGATTTTTAATATGGTAAAAGTCGGGGAATTCAACGTGTCTTTGACTCCCATATGTTTTGCGAAAAACTTTGTCCAAGTGGTTTTTCCGCTTCCCAAGTCTCCGCCTAATCCAATAATCATTCCCGGAAATGCAAGTTGAGCGATTTTTTTTGCGAATAATTCCATCTCTTCTAGAGTTGGAATCACGATTGTTTTTTCCATAAAAACACCTAACTAAAATAATCTATAAAAATTATACCACAATTTCAAAAAAACCTCTCCTCTAGAAAAAAAATCTCCAAACAAGAGACAACATATATTTTTCGCAAAGTTGTGGTATAATTAACAAAAAGGAGAAGGCGCAAGTTTTTTCGCGTCTTGCGATAATCATGTTTCTAATTGTCCACAATCCGCTATCAAACAATCGTAAATCCAAAAAGACCACCAACCACTGGGTACGTTTTTTTAAGTGGCATAAAGTTCCATTTACCGTGCGTTCCTCATTAAAAATTGATGATTTGAACGCTTACCTTGATCAACATAAAAACATTACCGACATCTTATATTTGGGCGGAGACGGGTCCATCAACTATTTGATCAACCATGTCGATGTTCGAAAAATCAAACAGAATATTTTCTTATCCAAAAGCGGCTCCGGAAACGATTTTTTGAGAACCTTAAAACAACTGCGCCAAGGAGAAATCGCAATTTGCGAAGCCAAACTTGACAATCAAAAAACATATTTCATCAATGGCTGCGGTATCGGATTTGACGCCCTCGTTGGCCATTACGTCAATACCGACTCGAGAAAGAACAAGATGTCCTATTTCCTGAATGTCTTTAAAGCCGTATACCGTTATCAAAAAAGCGATTTGGATGTTGTGGTTGACGGAGTCGAGCATCATTTCAAAGACGCATATTTCATCGCTGTACAAAACGGAAAATACTTCGGCGGCGGAATGAAAATCGCTCCGAACGCATGCCCAACTAAAGATACTGTTCAAGCCGTCATCGCGCATGATTTAACGACTGCGATTCTACTCACCTTGTTTCCAACCATTTATATCGGACTTCATGTTCACATTAAAAAACATATCACCGTTTTGGAAGGACAAACCATTCAAGCAAAGGTTCCAACTCCTCGATTCTTCCAAGCCGACGGAGAAGTGATTTCCGATGTCTCAACGATGACCGTGACCAAGCCGTTCAAGCGAATGTTCATTGCATTCAAAAAACGAGACGTATTGCATCGAATTCATCAAACAACGTAAGAAAAACCTCGGGAATCCCGAGGCTTTTTTTATAGTTTACTTTCCAGTTCTTTTTTTAATTCTTCGTATCCGGGTTTTCCGAGCAATGCGAACATGTTTTTCTTATACATCTCGACTCCGGGTTGATTGAATGGATTCACACCGAGAAGGTATCCACTCACGCCACATGCGAGTTCAAAGAAATACGCAAGGTAACCAAAGTTGAATGCGTCTGCTTTGTCTAGGGTGATGACGATATTAGGAACCCCGCCTTCCACATGGGCTAAAACAGTACCTTCAAATGCTTTTTTGTTGACTTCGTCAACGGTTTTACCACTCAAATAATTGAGCCCGTCTAGATCGATATTTTCTTTCTCAATCACAACGGTTTTTTCCGGATTTTTGATTTGAATCACGGTTTCAAATAAAATGCGTTGGCCATCTTGGATATATTGTCCCAAAGAATGCAAGTCGGTGGAGAAGGATGCGCTTGATACAAACAATCCCTTGTGGTCTTTTCCTTCCGATTCACCGAAAAGTTGTTTCCACCATTCCGCGAAATAGAGCAATCTTGGTTCGTAGTTGATTAACATCTCGATGGGATAATGATTTCGATACAACAAATTGCGCAATGCGACATATTGATGAACTTCGTTCTGTGAAGTGGAATTCTTTTTGAAATCAGACTTCGCTTGCTTTGCGCCTTTCATCATCGCTTTGATGTCAATTCCGCTGGCGGCGATTGGCAGTAATCCAACAGCGGTCAACACGGAATAGCGTCCACCGATGTCATCCGGAACGACGAATGTTTCGAATTGTTCTTCATCTGCTAGCTTTTTCAAAGCGCCTTTTGCCTTGTCCGTGGTCACATAAATACGTTCGCGTGCGCCTTCTTTTCCGTACTTTTCTTCCAATAATCGTTTGAAAACACGGAAAGCAATCGCAGGTTCCGTGGTCGTTCCCGATTTGGAGATGACGTTCACCGCAAACGACTTGTCTTTTGTGTATTCAAGCAATTCATTCAAATAAGTACCTGACATGTTTTGTCCGGCAAAAACAACTTGAAGTTTTTTCTTGTTTTCGAAATATGGGCTGCAAAAGTCAATTGCGGCTTTCGCACCAAGATAGGAGCCGCCGATACCGATGACAATCAACAGTTTGGCTTGTTTGCGGATTTTCTTGGCGGCTAGGAGAATTCGAGCAAATTCATCCTTGTCATAATTGATGGGCAAATCGACCCATCCTAAGAACTCATTTCCCGCTCCGCTTTTCTCATTGAGCGTCTTTCTCGCGACAGCGATTTCTTTCGCAATCGCGTCGTATTCTGCCTTTGAAACGAAAGGCAACGCGTGTCTTCCATCGACACTGATTAATTTTTCCATATGAACCTCCAATGAACATAACTATTATAGCATAATTTCGGACTCGAAAAAAGCCTGAACAAACGTTTTCAGGTTAAGAAAAAGACGGCTAGCATTTGCGGCCGTCTTTTCTAAATTTCTCAATCCAAATTGGTAGCATCGTTTCAAATGGCTTGAAGCCATCTGTTAGATGCACTTCAACGTATTTCTTTCTTTTCTTTTTGTTGACGCGTTTGAAACTTAAGGATACTTTTTGATCATCGCTGATTCCGATAACTTCCAAGGAGACGGAATCGCCGACCGTTAGGTAATCTTCAATGCTTTTGACGAAAGAATCGCTGATTTCGCTGATGTGGATGAGACCGTCCAAGTCGTTTTCCAGCTTCACGAACGCCCCGTAAGGCTTGATGCCGGTGATGCGACCTTTGACGATGTCGCCAGTTTTCATGTTCACACCTCACAAAGATATCTGAGTTCATTATATCATACTCTCTGAAAAAAAGAAAACTAGAGCGAAAAAGAAAAGATGACGCGAGGTCATCTACTGTTGTGCGTTGTGTGCGACGCTGCTTGCGGCTGCTGCCGCGATGGCACCGATGATGTCATCCAAAAAGGTGTGGCATCGATTGGTTTTTTTACCTTCCGCATCGAGTTTTCCGATGATTCCGGGTTTGATTTTGTCCACATAGCCAAAATTCGTCAACCCAATGGATCCGTAGACGTTGCAGATGGACAAAACAAGAATTTCATCGATTCCGTATAGCGGATTGTCGGAATTGATGAGTGTTTGAAGCGGTTCAGATAGCATTTCTTTTTCTGCTAAACGATCAAGCTCGACACCGGTTAAAATCGCATAATGTACTTCTCGTTTTCCCAATACGCGCATGACAGCTTCTTCACAAGTTTCCATTGTTAATTCGGGTACATATTTTTTCTGCAGGTCGTAGACAATTTCGGTAATGTCCCGAATTTGAACGCCACGGTCGTGCAAGGTTTCAATGCAAATGCTTTTCATTTCGTTCGTTGATATATTCATGGTTGCTCCTTACCACGTATGCTCGACGCCAATGACGCCAGGCACCCTTTCAAGTAATGTATCTTCCACCAGTTCGCGTAGCGTTGATTCAAAGCCGCCGCAGCCGACACAGGCACCTGTCATTTTAACATAAACAATGCCGTCTTCGAAGCGCAGGAATTCAATGTCTCCGCCGTCTCTGCGAATGTATGGTTTGATGAGGTTGATGACCTCATTGATTTCAATAATAATTTCGTCGTATGTCAATGCCTTTACCTCCAGTTATTCATCCCGTTTTTTGGTTGGATTGAAATGTGGATTTTTCAGGATGAAATAGGCACAATTCATCGGGCAGGATTCTGCCAAATAATCGGGAATGGTACGATAGTGATTGTTTTTGTTTGTTTTGGAGAATCCTTTCAGTCTCAAAACACCTGCGGAGTAGTCCCCAACCAAATATGGGTAGATGTCAAAAACATCGGTATATCTCTTGTTAAAGTCATCTAGAACAAAAGCATCCCGATAGTTCTTAATCAAATCAAATTCTCCGTGTTGTGTATCAATCATGATTTGACGCTCCTTTTCATATCTATTGTATCACATTCTTCCAACATTCCAAATGAAATTGCCCCGAAAGAAAGAGGGCTGTTCGCCCTACAAGAAAATCAGTTCGTTTTCAATTAAACAGACGGCTTCGCAAATAATCGCTTCTTCTCGTCCGACAATACCAAGGCCTTCAAATGTGGTTGCCTTGATGGATATTTTCTTGACATCGACATCCATGATTCCGGCGATGGTTTCTCTCATGAGATCGACATGAGAGCGTAATTTCGGTTTTTCCAAGGAGACCATGCAATCGAGATTTGATAGGGCATATCCCTTGGACTTTGCGAAATCATAGACTTCTTTCAGAATCAGTTTTGAATCGTACCCTTTGTATCTGGGGTCATCATCAGGGAAGAATTTTCCTAAATCTCCGAGCGCCATTGCGCCGAGAATGCTTTCCGAAATCGCGTGCAACAAGCAATCTCCGTCCGAATGTCCGAGCGGTCCTTTGTAGTGATCAATGGTCACGCCACCCAATATGAAGGGTCTTCCTTCCACGAGGGGATGAATGTCTTTCGAGAATCCTATTTTTAACATATGATATCCTCCAATATGTCTAAATCAAATTTCGTCGTCACTTTTAAGTTCTCGTCGGTGCTTTCGCAAAGCACGACGCGATGATTGGTTTCAGAAAGGTACAATCCGGCATCGTCGGTATAGTTGTGATTCAATTGGAATGCGGATTGGTGTGCGGCAATAATCTCCTCTGTCATAAATCCTTGTGGTGTCTGGATTTGATACGCATGTTCTCTGGGAATCGGTTTTGTCCAAACCCCGTCAACGAACTCCGCAAGGCTGTCTTTGGCCTTAGCGGCGAGAGTAGCTCCTTGATTCGGCTGAATCAATTTCAGTATTGAATCCACCAACTGCTTTTTCAAGTTCGGTCTCGCTCCGTCGTGAATCAACACAACGGGAGAAGTTACCATATTCAAGCCGAGTCGAACGCTATCTTGTCTTGTGGGACCGCCCAAAGTGAATGTCAGTTTTGCGATATTTTTCAGTGGTTCTAGTTCTGGTATCGATAAATCAGAAACCACCACAACTATTTTATCACATCTCGTGTCATCCACGAACACAGAAATTGCATGTGCCAATACGGTTTTTCCGCAAACAATGTGAAACATCTTATTATATCCCAGTCCGGTGCGCTCACCTTTTCCGGCCGCAACTACGATGGCTGTATACATGAGGCCCCCTTTTCCGATACCAATGAGGTCATCTTTTGATCTTCGTCATGGAAAGGAATTTCGTCAAGAATCTGATAGTCAAACGCGACGCCGATTTTCGGTTTGTCGATGCCTTTTAGGTAACGGTCATAAAATCCTTTGCCATATCCGAGTCGATATCCTTGTTTTGAAAATGCAAGTCCAGGAACCAAAAACATATCAATTTCCGAACTATCCACATATCTTCCCGTAGGTTCTTTCATTCCAAATATGGAATCTACGAACTCGTTTCCTGCTTCAAAAAAATCCATGGACGATTCCGCGAAATGAATGATCTTCGGAAAACAGAATCGCTTATCATGGTCGCTCATCAAGTCAAGAAGTTGGATTTCCTTGTTGATGGGGTAATAAATCGCTATTGTTTTTGCGTTTTGATATTCAGGCATCAGACGTATGTAGTCGCAGATTTTTTTCGATGTTTCGATTACTTCCTGTTCTGATTTTTGAAATCGAAGATTCCGATATTGATTGCGAAGGTTATGTTTTGATTCCACAATGAATCACTCCCCGAAAATGGAATAGTTTTTCTTTGGGTTGGTAATGGCTTCCGCCAATGCCTTGTTAGCCAAATTAACCATGTCATTCATCGAGTAAGTCGACCAAGGATCGTGTTTGATGATGCCAAGATTCGGATATATGATTTGCTGAATTCCGCCGATGGACAACGTCAGGTTGATTAAATCTCCGCCGCTTTGAAGGGCGCGATACAAGACTTCATACTTCCGTTGCTCTTTGATAATCATGCAGAATTGAATGCCGGTCATGCGAAAAATCGAATTGATGTCTTTCGCAAAATGATATCTCATTTTCTTGAGATATTCGGCAATCATCAAATTGCCTACTTCTCTGCCAAATCGCTGATTAATGTCCGGAATATTCGTCAAATGAATCATAATCATGTAAAACGGTTCGGGTTCTTTCAAGATTTGATTGAGGTAAGGGAGTAACTGCACTTCCGTTGGCAGTGAATCGATTTCGTGTATCGTCGTATCCGGGAACAACTTGATGTCAATTCCTTTGACAACAGAAATGACATGTGTTTTTTTCTCAAACTCAAAAACTTTTCCTTTTTCTTCAACCCAAACAAATCCATCCGAACGACGAATTCGATATTTGAGGTCATATGTTGGGTTTTTCTTGTTTACTTTGCGAATATTCTGCAAGAAAGCTCCTTGGTCATCTGCGTGAATCAACGAAGCGAATTCTTCCAGTGACATCTCATGTTTTGTGGTTTTAGTAATCGATAAAAACTGGTCGGTCACAAACACGCCGTTCAAATCATCATTATAGAAAATCATACCTTCCGGAAGTAGAGATATCGTTTCGATATATCGAAGTCTCAATAGTTCTGACGTGCTTTTGACTTCGTCTAGTTCCTTTTCGAGCTCGAAAAAGTCATAATCTGTCAGGTTTTGAGTGATTTTGATTTTGTTTTTAAAAGTCACTGCGACAATGATGACGCACAGATACAATAAATACGGGAAGTACTCGAGAATCTGCTCTGAAGGAATGACGCTTGGCAGATTCGGAACATATGTTAATACGACGAAAACGGCTCCTGTGAGGACAAGCAAAATCCATTTCCACACGCGAAATTTGCGATAGAAAATGGAACTTAACAAAACAAGGACAAAGAATATCCCGAAAGAAATATAGAGTAACGTGTCAGTCATAAGCTCACCTCAATTCTATTTCTTGATATTGGTTTTGACATACAGAATCGGGTAATAATAGGACAAAAAGATTCCGAAGAAAACCAGATTGTATAGAACACTGACATAACGTTCTCCAGTAACGTAAGTCATTCCCAAGATGCCGAGAAAGACGAGCGCCCACATAAACGTCAGTCCGTTTGAAATTACTTTGAAAAAAAGCGAAGAAGAATAATCACTTCGGTAGTCATATTGCCTGAAAAGGTAAACAATCGGTCGATTGATGATCCACGCGACGAGAAAGGCAAGTCCCATCGGCAACAAAATCCAATCGTCAACATGCACCCGGTTGAATGCCGGCCAGACAATCGACAAAATGACATATACAAACAAGAGTCCAACATCAAAATACTCAAACCATACTGGCCGGCCTAAGACTTTGTACTTCCAAAAGGAGACGCCAAGAGAGAGAACAAAAGCAAAGGGAGCCAACCAAATCAAATTGATATAGTTGAACAAGAATGCCATTAAGGCGTAGATGAAAACATAAGCGAACAAGAATTTCATGCCCGGGTTTTTGACTTTCGTTTCTACGATGTCATACGGATCAGACTCTTGGTAATCATCGAGACCAAAAGCGTTGACGACATCATATAGAAGCGCTGTGTTGCCTTGATATTTCAGTCCTCCGGCTTTCAACACTTCGCCGAATGTGACTTTCTTCAGCAACAAGTTGCTTAATTTATCATTCGTGCTGTAAATAGAAAAATCAGGATGGTAATATTCGCCATGATGAATGGTTATGTTTTTCTTCTTGGTTCGAACGAAATAATCGCTTTTGCCGATGTGAAAGTTTACATGCGTTTCTTCATCGCGAATCGTTTTCTTGCCGAAATTATGACGAATCATCATCATGATTTCGTCATTGGTCAAATAATAGAAGGTATCGTCGTCTTCGCCATAATACAGTTTTTCTTCAATCTTGTCGCCCAAGACGATTCCGTCATGAATCAATCCAAACAGTTTCGCTTCCGGACGCATCCATCTGCCGGAAAGATACAAGTTGTCAAACAATTGAATGTTTTCGCCAGATTCGATTAAGATCTGGTCGTTAATGGATAAGTTTTTGCGAACAGATTCTTCACTAAGCATGGTGTAATATGGAAGACTCTTGCCAAACTTCATGGTCGAGATTGACTTCTTCAGTTTTGGGAAGACCTCAAAGAGACGCTTTAATATTTCCTCTTCAAGGAAACTGTCGCCCTCATCATAACAGAAGTCAATACAGATGGCGCCTTTTGAATGCAATGAAGCCTCCTTATCGTGCAACTTATAATTGAATAGTCGAATCAAACGTTTTGAAGAACTTAAGTCGTTTTTGAAATAATAGACCAACTCAGTAATTCCAAGTGTAGAGGCTTTTGCGTTTAAGCCAAGATATAAAGTGCATATGCGTTTGTTGGTATCTAGGTTTGGGTAATATTTTTCGAGAGTCGAATTGACGACGTCGTCTTTAAAATGTTTTTCGTAAAACGCCTTCGGGTTTTGAGATACGATAAAATGTTTTGCGGAATACTCATTTCCTTCAGAATCAATGACTTTGCTCATTTTTCGGGTTTCATCCACGATGTAGGATTTGATTTTTGTGTTTTGAAGCATCTTTGGATTAATAATCTGCAGTTTTCCTAAAAGCAAATTTCGAATTTCCGAATGTGATTGGTGAAGCAAATGAAAACCATCTTTCAGCCCGCAAAAAAAAGCCATAAAAAAGTGATAGCTGTTAATGTCTTTCGGGTCGAAGCCGCCAACTTGGCTGTTGAGAATAAATTCTTGTATCAAATCTTGATTTTGGAAATATTTTTCCAAAAGGTTTTGTAAGGAATAGTCTCCCCATTCAATCATGAGTGACGTTAATGTGTAATCCGTGTATTTGAGCATGCCAAAGTATTGGCTGACGAAATTGTTGTAATGGCGTTCTAAATCTTTAAAAAAACGATGGATCTGATCTCGTTGTTTGGGATAATATCGAACCAAATATACGCGGAATTGGTCAAATGTGTGAATTCGTTCGCGAATCGTCTCAGGATCTAGGACGACTTGTTCCTTCGGCATGCTTTCTAGAGTCAATTCTTTGTCCATTCCGATGGTATCTAGATACTTCTGAAGCAAACTGTTTTCCGAATAACCGTGAAGAATATTTTCACGAGTATACTTGAAATGGTATTTGTTATTTTCGGGGTCGATTAGGCTGATGGATTCGGTGGATTCATCAGTATATCTGTCTTCTTTCAAGACGAGGACATTGCGCATTTTTCGAGCCAAAAACAATGCTGAAATCAGCGATGCGATATCGCTACCGATGACGATGACGTCGAACTGTTCCATCTTCTCACCCCCGTTTCGATGTGATTACTTCAAATTATATCACATCATCCACGAAAATTCTATGATACGTAAAAAGAAAAAGTGCCAAGGCACTTTACTTTATTTTGAGGTATTTTTCAAAATACAGAGACATGGTCTCTTTGGAAACATTGTAGTCAATTTGACGGTTAATTGTCACACTGACATTTCCAGTTTCTTCGGAAACGATGATGGTCAAAGCATCGCTTTGCTCACTGATTCCAATCGCTGCGCGATGCCGAGTTCCAAAATGAAGAGGCAAATCGGTTCTTTCTGTCGATGGATAATAAGCCTTAGCACATAGAATCGAACCATCACGAATGATCACCGCGCCATCATGCAAAGGTGTTGTCGGAATGAAGATGGACGCGAGTAGTTCGGATGAAACTGGCGCATTAATCATCAGCGCTTTCGAGATGAACGCGGATAAATTGATGTTTCGTTCAATCGTGATCAACGCCCCAATTTTGCGGTTTGAAAGGAATTCGATAGCTTCCATCAATTGATCGGCTAAATCGTTGTCAATCTTTTCTCGTTGACCCTTTTTTCGAAAAATGCGCATTTTCTTTAGCACAAATGTGATTTCGTTAATATAGGTTGCAATCAGGGCAAACACAAGCGGAAGTAGCACAAGAATCTGAACCATGAGTCCGATTCCTGAATCCATGTATTTGACCATCAGAAAAACATCCATTGCGAAAAGAAGCAAATACAAAATCTTAAAAGGACGCAACGACTTGTGTGATATCTTCGCCCTCAACACGATCAAGTAAATGGCCAGCAAATAAGTTGAAATGACGCTCAGAGTAAAATAATCCATGGGTTCATCTCCCTTCCTCAACCAAATTATACTTTATCACTGGAATTAAATAAAGACAAAACAGCAGAAATCATTGATTTTTTATGTCGGTTTTTTTAAACACGATATCCAAAGCAAAATATGCAATTGGGATTAACAAAGCTGACGCTAAGAATGGAGCCACAAAAGTCATCCATGCATGAAGTGCGTAATCTGCATGAAGAAGGCTCAACATCACATAGTCGAACAAACTGGTTAAGCCATTGCTTATCAGCAATCTTATCGAAAAAACCAAAATGACAGCCCCAAATTGAGTGAAGTTTTTGGATTTCGGCTTAAACGTAAAGAAGGCGTTGGCCAAGTAGGAGAATACGCTCGCTGTAATAAAGGCAACCGTGTTCGAAAAGAATGGACCAACAACGAGTAGGTTGTAAAAGATCCAATAAACACTCATGTGTATGAGCGTGTTTAAAACACCAATGGTTCCAAACGTCAAAAATTTGACAGTCAAAAAATGAGTTTTGACAAAAGAAATGAGTTTATGCAAGAGATGAATCCTCCGATGTCTCTTCTACCAAATAGATGGGGCGATTCAAGATTTGACGTCTCATTTGATATAACAAATAAAAAGCTGAATAACTAACTATTGAGAGAAGGAAAATGGCTATAAATAGATAAATACCGATTAAGAAGCTCGACAAATCGAACACTTGAGTAAGATACAATACAACGTCTGAAGCGAGAACTAAAATCGAGAACAAAAAGACGACCAGCGGAACAATCATTAGAATGGTAGAAAACTGATTCATTCCATTAAATGCATATCGAAGTAATGATTTGAAACTCCATGAACTGTTGCCGTGTATTCTTGGAATAAAATCATACTCCAGACACTTTCGAGAGTATCCAACCCAAGAAAAAATGCCTTTGACAAAGCGATAGTTGTCTTTGAGTTTCAAAAACGCATCAACTACAACGCGGTCTAATAGTTGAAAGTCTTTTGCGCCGTTGTCGAGGGGCATATCCGCATAAGAGTTATAAATTCGATAGAACCAATTCGCGAAAAATGTGCGCAATTTCGGCTCTCCCTTGCGAGTGCTTCCCTTTGTGTAGACGATTTTATATCCTTCTTGATAATAACGAATCATTTCAGGAATTAACGACGGCGGTTGTTGCAAGTCACAGTCAATGATGATGACCGCATCACTGTCTTTTGAATACTCTAACCCAGCATGCATCGCACTTTCTTTACCAAAGTTGCGTGAAAAGCTAAGGAATCCAACCTTGGAATCCGTCTGAGCTACTTTCTTGATTTCTGCGAGAGTATTGTCTTTAGATCCATCATTCACATAAAGCAAGCGAAAGTCTAGGTCTGGGATTTGAATATACTTTCGAACCTCATCGCAGAATGGTCGTACGTTCTTCTCCTCATTATATGAGGGGATGATGATCGTGATTTTCTTCAATGTCTTTCAACTCCAATTCAATCATTGTTTTTCTGCGTTTCTTTTGTATCAATAATGTCGGAATGAAAATTCCTAAGTAGACCAACAGAGAGCCAAAGCTGGCAATCAATCCAATATTCAGACCTTTTGGAATAAAGCGAAGGGACAAATCAATATCCGTAACCCCGTTTGGAATCAGAACGCCTAAGAACCCGCCGCTTGCGCTAAAGGTTGTGTATTCTTGTCCTGATGTGATGACCCATTCTTCTGAGTAAGCAATCGGAATCACAACCAATTGATCATATGTAGACTCCGAAATTCTCGTGTATTGTAGGTGGATTTTCCCGTGTTCAATTACAAGGTGTTGATTCTCTACGAGCGTGCTCTGTGCGTGGTCACGATAGAAAGAAAGGTCGTCGTATGCGTATTTTAGAGACAAGACGAATAAATCAGCTTGCTCATACATCTTGCTCGTTTTATAGATATACATTGTTTTAGGTTTGCTGTCGAAATAGTGATACCCATAAAAACTTTCGGTTTCGTTGCCAGACTCATCTACCACGAAAACGCGGTCGAAATCAATCGCTGATGATAAATTATAATACATCATGCCTTGCGAGCCAGTAAAATTAATCCCAGACAAATCATATACCAGATATGCAGCTCCGTCAATGGCTCTTTCTAAACGAAACTCCAATGTTTTTGAGGTGTTAAAGATATTTGTTTGTTCAAAATAGATGGCCACCGGCTCATTCCAGAACTCGCATTTGATTTGATGAGATGTCGTAGCGGAAATTTCACACGAACTACGACTTCCATCGCCAAATTCCACAAATACTTCACCATAAGCTTCAATACCCATATAGCTGGATTTTAGATAAACAGCCCCTTGATTAAAGCCTACGCTAAACTCATCGCCTGTATATTGATAAAACGCTCTTGTCGTTGTGTCTGTAATACCTTGTGTGTCCACCAACGTAGCCTGAGTCATTGTCTGATATGCAGTGACACTTCTTAATCCTGTCGAAGACGGAAATTCGTATGGTTCCACATTGATGTCTGTAAAGTCAAATCGTTCGTCTTCTGCGTCAAGCAAAGCGGACACAAGAAGAATCTTTTGTGTTGCTATCTTCGTATTGATGGTACTGAATGAATCAAACTGATTGTAGGTTGCGTACGACTCATAGACGTTGAACGGTTGAGCCATCAGTATTTCATATAATCGAAATTGCGAATTCGAACGAATAAGCTGATAATAATCTGATGGAAGATAATATTCGTTCTCAGCACTGACCAGAATATATTTGTATCCCAGAAATTGATTTAAATAGATGGCCTGAATCTGCAACTTTTCCTTCGTTTGATATTCTTCCGTGTTAAATAATAATACGCCGATCATATTGGTCTCAGAATCCGTCCAAGAATGGAATATTTCCGTATTTGTCGGGAACGTAGTCATTCGGTTAAAGTTGAAATCCTCAACATCAAATCGGCCTAAGTCAACATATACTCTGTAAAATTCATCTTGGTCCAACACTTCGTTTAAATAATCATTGATGGAATGCATTTCTCTGAAAGTGTCAATCTTGTTCGCAATGGCGAACGGTCCGGAGTAAATATACACAATCGCAACAATAAATTCAACCCAAAATACCGCTTTAACAACTCGGAACCGTTTCAGCCAACCAAAGATTAGCAACATGATTAGGACAACTGCTGCGAATCCCATTAAAATCGTATCTGCTGTAAGAACATCTCTAGAAATGAGATGAACATCGAGTGACAATTGCTTGATGTAATAATAGATTAAGAATGCATCGAGAATAATCATGAGCGATATGATGACGGTCAATTGCTTCATCTTAATCTTTTCAAAGCCAAATTCATCAAACACATGAGCCAAAATCATCAGTTCAACCAAAGGATATGTATTTATCCAACGGGTATATGGCGAATCCGTAGTTCCCGAGAACACAAACGAGAAAATCGGTAAGAGGATCAAGATCATACTGATGGGAATGAGCGCTTTGTATACTCTTGCGATTCGTCCCTTCATAAAGAAAATCAAATTCATGTAGGCAAAACCAATAACGGAAATGAATAACGAGATGTGTTCTTGCCCATAGTTGTTTTCGAAACCGTAAAAACCAATGCCTTTTTGCTCAGTGAATATTTTTGCAAGAACACGAATATAAATGGTAGGCTGGAATAATTTCAATTCATAGCTGCCGATATTCACAATCCAAGAATCAAAATATCCTTCCGGTCGATAGGTATCCTGGAGAATATACAAGATTGAGGGGACCAAAATGACCATTGACATACCAACGCCAAGTAGCAATAAGAACAAATATACCGCACCGTCACGAATAAAACGGAAGAAATTGAATTTGGGTTCTTTAAAATATTCAACGATAAATAGTATACTGACAAACGCAAGCGCCATGTATCCTAAATAGAAATCATAAAATATGACAATCATCGCGTAAAGCGGCACAATCCAACGAGCTTTCCGGATGAAATAGTGAATCACAACCAGTCCTAGAGGCAAGTAAAACGCTAATGACAGAAAAACAGGGAATGCCATGAAACTAACAGATCCACCACTGATGAAATACATAATGGAAATCCAAAATATGGTTCGGTTTTTCATTCCCTTCAAAGAAAGATAGTACGCAAAAACCATAACACCAGCAAGAATCTTTATTAACTCTGTTGCCGAATATGCAATTTCTGTAGGCATTATATAAGAAAGCAGCAGTGTAATAAAAGTAAAGATATCAATTGGAATATAGTAGATGTCGCTAAAGAAAGATGCGCCAAGATAATTGTTCAAATTAAAAAATGACACTGATCCATTTTTTATCGACGTGATAAAATCATTCATAATCGCATAATATTGGATAATGTCGTCAGAAAAATTGTTATAAAAGGAATTGTTGATCAGCATCACAAGCATGTCGATGACAAATAGGATTGTAAAGACAAATAGACCGATGAATATAAAAGTTCTCTTTCTGCTCGAAAACACGCTTTCCATAGCAACTTGAAAGCGTTGAATTTTCGTCTTCAATTGATCTCTAAAACGGGGCTTTGTAATTTCCATACAGACCTCAGAAATGCCGATTTGTCGTAGTAACATTATAACACACAATTTGTCGATTTTATAGCCAAAAATCATGCGTTCTATAATATAATAGTATATGGTGATAATATGGAAAAAGCAATTTTGGTTGGATTAGATTACGGTCAGGACTTGAATTTCTCGGAGTCCATGGAAGAATTAAAGAACTTAAGTACTGCCTGCGAAGTAGAAGTGCTTGGAACAATGATACAAAACGCAGAGTCTCCAACCGCAAATTACTACATTGGAAGCGGAAAAGTATCTGAGTTGAAACAAATGATTGCCACTTTGGATGCCGATTTGGTGATTTTTGACGATGAGTTGTCCGCAAGCCACATTCGAAATCTCGAAAAGGACCTTGACTGCAAGGTAATTGATAGAACGATACTAATTCTGGATATTTTTGCTCGTCGAGCAAAAACAAAAGAAGCGATGCTTCAAGTCGAACTAGCACAAGCGGAATATATGATGCCACGCGTAGTCGGTTTATATAAATCGTTGTCTCGTCAAAAAAGTGGAACGGGATCGAAAGGCCCTGGAGAACAACAGTTGGAACTCGACCGTAGAATTTTGAGAGACAGAATCACAAAACTCAAGCGGGACTTGAAAGAGATCGTTGATGTTAGGCGTACTCAAAGAGAAAAACGTAGAAAGTCCGAAATAAAGACAGTGGCTTTGACAGGATATACAAACTCTGGAAAATCCACGTTGATGAACGCGATTATGCACCACTCGATGTCCAACCTTGAAAAATACGCGTTCGAAAAAGATATGCTGTTTGCCACGCTCGAAACCCAAACAAGAAATATCACTCTCGAAAACAATCATACGTTTTTATTGACCGATACTGTTGGATTTATCTCGAAATTGCCTCACGACCTCGTAGAAGCTTTTAAATCGACGCTCGAAGAAATTACAGAGGCGGACTTAATATTGCATGTAATAGACATTGCGAATCCATTCTATTTGGACCAAATCCATGTCGTGGAAACAGTATTAAAAGAAATCGGAATAGATGATGTTCCGTCCGTATACGTCTTTAACAAAACGGACCTGTTAAAAGACATTCCAATCAACGATTTTCATCCCGCAATCTTTATTAGCGCCCTTACTGATTACAACATCAATTCGCTGATAAAGATGATTGATCAAGAATTATACAGAAAACACC
>Ga0172371_10004874_pt1 | contig 20080 bp, 16 predicted proteins | sample Lak12m_FD_114543 | JGI IMG/M metagenome (GOLD analysis project Ga0172371, IMG submission 114543) | Freshwater microbial communities from Kabuno Bay, South-Kivu, Congo - kab_022012_12m | ecosystem: Environmental > Aquatic > Freshwater > Lake | place: Democratic Republic of the Congo: South-Kivu... | reverse complement strand
TGTACTTAAAATTCCAGCAGGTGTTGCACATGGGATGAAGGTACTCGAAGGCCCGTGTGATTTTGTCTATGCAACAAGTAGAACCTATGATCCAAAAGAAGAAGGACGTATTCAATATGATGATCAAACAATTAAGTACGATTGGGTACAAGGAAAACCAATTACAAATACGAAAATAACTTAAGAAAATATATGAAACTTTTTGTTACAGGGGGAGCTGGGTTTATCGGATCAAACTTCATATTGTATTGGATGCGTGAGCATCCAGGTGATGTGATTGTTAATTTTGATGCACTGACCTATGCAGGGAATTTAGAAAACTTAAAAAGTCTTGAAGGGAATGACAAATACCATTTTGTTAAAGGGAATATTTGTAATCCTAAAGAAGTACTTGCTGCAATGACAGGATGCGATACGGTTGTTCATTTTGCAGCAGAAAGTCATGTGGATAGGTCTATTCTTGATGCTTCCCCGTTTATTAAAACAAATGTATTAGGAACACAGGTATTACTTGAGGCAGCTGTGCAACTTGCAATCAAACGGTTTCATCATGTATCAACAGATGAAGTTTTTGGATCACTGGAACTTGGGAGCAAGAACAAATTTGATGAATCAACACGGTACAGTCCGCATAGCCCATATTCAGCAAGTAAAGCTGGATCTGACCATATTGTGAGGGCATATCATGATACGTATGGATTGCCAATTACCATTACGAATTGTTCCAATAACTACGGACCATATCAGTTTCCAGAAAAATTGATTCCTCTTGCTATTACCAATATCATGGAAGGAAAAAAAGTTCCTGTATATGGGGATGGATTAAATGTCAGGGATTGGTTGTATGTTGAAGACCATTGTCGGGCCATTGACATGGTGCTTTCAAAAGGAACAGTTGGAGAAACATATTGTGTTGGAGGTGTGGCAGAGGACATTTCAAACCTTGATGTGGTCAAAAAAATTTTGGGTGGCATGGGACAAGAGGAAACATCAATTGAGTTTGTTAAAGATAGACCTGGTCATGACCGACGATATGCCATTGATTGGACAAAAATTAATAGAGAGCTTGGATGGAAACCACAATACGGATTTGACGTGTGGCTTGAAAAGACAATCACGTGGTATCAAGAAAACCCAGAATGGTGGCAGCGGATTAAGACTGGAGCCTATCAATCTTATTATGACAAACAGTATGGAGGGAGTAAGGAATGAATATTTTAGGAACCGGACTTACCGGTATGGTTGGGTCACGGGTGGTTGAATTGTTGTCACCTTCCTATATATTTGAGAACTTGAGTCTTGAAACAGGCGTTGATATTACCAATGCCGAGGATCTCGAAAAATACTTTGTTTTGTCAACTGCCCCATGGGTGTTTCACTTTGCAGCATTTACAGATGTGCAAGGAGCTGAGAAAGAAAAAGATTTGAGAGAGAAAAGCACGGCATGGAAAGTGAATGTTGATGCTACAAAGAGCATAGTGATGCTTTCAAAAAAATATGGAAAGAAACTACTGTATATTTCGACAGACTATGTGTTTGATGGAACAAAAGACGAATACAATGAGGATGATACACCAAATCCTTTAAGCTTTTATACTGAAACGAAATTCCACGGAGAAGAAGCGGTGAAAGAGTTAGGTGATGATGGGGTCATTGTTCGTATTGGGAACCCGTACAGAGCAAATCCAAAAGTAATGACAGAGAAGATAAAACTGGATTTTGTCCATAGGGTGAAGAATCGGTTAGCAGAAAATCTTCCCATTACCTCTCCAACTGATCAGATTATGACATGTACGTTTGTTGATGATCTTGCAGCTGCAATTGATGCTATTGTGTCAAAAAACGCGAGTGGTATTTTTCATGTACCAAGTCAACATCCTATTGTGACCTACGACATGATGGTTCTTATTGCGCGTACATTTAATTTAAATGAACAATTAGTTGGAAAAACGACATATGCAGAGTTTTTTAAAGGAAGAGCAGCAATTCCTAAAAATGCTGCACTTAGGCACAAGCGAATTGATGCATTAGGCGTTCATCTTCATACTGTTGAAGAAGGATTAATGGCAGTAAAAAAACAAGAAGGCGTATAAAATTGTTTTTGGAGGTTTTTATGACAATAGCATTTATCGGTCATGGATATGTGGGGCTCGTAACCGCAGCAATTTTTGCTGATCTTGGAAACACCGTGTGGGTCGTGGGAAGGCACCAAGATAAAATTGATAAACTGAAAAAAGGAATCGCCACGTTTTATGAGCCAGGACTGTCTGAAATAGTGAAGCGGAATGTTGATGCGGGACGGCTTATTTTTACGCTTGAATATAAAGAAGCTGTTGTACCGTCAGAAATTATTTTCATTGCGGTTGGTACCCCTCCAAAACCAACAGGAGATGCAGATCTTACCGAAGTATTTAATGCAGCTCGGGAAATTGGAAAGAACCTGACAGGATACAAGGTTGTGTCAGTTAAGAGCACGGTGCCGCCTGGAACAAACAAAAAAGTGGGTGAGATACTCGATGAAGTAAAACCCGCGGGTTCTTCATTTGCCATTTGTTCCTGTCCAGAGTTTTTGCGTCAGGGTCAGGCAGTTGGTGATACCCAGCATCCACAACGAGTAGTTATCGGCACAACATCTGACCGGGCACAAAAAATGATGATTGATCTTCATAAGCCCATTGATACAAAGCTTGTGTTATGTAACGTGGAAACAGCAGAGCTTATTAAATATGCAGCCAATTCCATGTTGTCAGTGAAAATTTCATTTGCTAATGCACTCGCCTTCTTGTCTGAAAAAGTTGGCGCAGATGTAGAAAAAGTACTTGAAGGTGTTGGGTTAGACGCTCGTATTGGCAGAAGCTTTTTGTATCCAGGTGTTGGATATGGGGGAAGTTGTTTCCCAAAAGATGTAAAGGCGTTAATTGCAATTGCGAGAAATTACGAGTACGATTTTACGCTTCTTAAAGCAACGGATGAGATTAATGATGAAGCACGGGTACATTTTATTAATAAGATAAAAAAGCATTTCAATGGAGATGTGAAGGAAAAAACAATTGGCGTCTTAGGGTTGTCATTTAAACCAGATACAGATGATATGCGGTTTGCTCCGTCAATTACCATCATCTCAGCACTTATAAAAGATGGCGCAATCGTAAAAGCCTATGATCCAGTCGCTATGGAAAATGCAAAGAAGGTATTGCCAAGCGGTGTTGAATATACGAAATCAGCATATGAAGCAGCAAGTGGCGCTGATGCGGTTGTTGTGGTAACAGAATGGAATGAGTTTAAACAACTTGATATGGTACGTCTTGCAAAGGGTCTTAAGGAAAGGGTGTTGTTTGATGGAAGAAATATGTATGATCCTCAAATAATGAAAGATTTGGGATATAGATATTTTGGTGTTGGAAGAATGTAATATCGTTTTATAAATGTTTACGGTATAATATATCTAATTCTAGAAAGGTAAGGAGGAATATTTGTATGGCAGCTAAAAAAGCACTTATAACAGGAATTGGCGGTTTCGTCGGAAGCCACATGGCGGAACTTCTACTTTCCAAAGGATTTGAAGTATACGGACTCATTCGTCCACGGTCACGGATGGATCTTATTGAGGGGATTAAACCAAAGCTTCATTTGGAAGACGCAGATATTTTAGATTCCCATAGTTTGTATGGGACAATATCAAGAATTCAGCCAGACTATATTTTTCACCTTGCAGCACAATCATTTGTTCCAACATCTTGGGTATCACCGTCAGTGACTCTTGAAGTAAACATCATTGGATCAGCGAATCTGTTTGAAGCAGTGAGACAGGCAAAAATTAACTCAGTTATTCAAATTGCCTGTTCAAGCGAAGAATATGGATTAGTCCATCCTGATGAAGTGCCAATTAAAGAAACAAATCCACTGCGTCCACAGAGTCCATACGGCGTTTCAAAAGTTGCCATGGATTATTTAGGCTATCAATATTTTTGCTCCTACGGCATGAATATCATCAGAACCCGTGGGTTTAACCATACGGGTCCAAGGCGTGGTGAGACATTTGTCACTTCTAACTTTGCAAAACAAATTGCCATGATTGAAAAGGGAAAGCTAGAGCCTGTTATTCACGTTGGGAATCTTGATGCAAAGAGGGATTGGACAGATGTTCGTGATATGGTGAGAGGGTATTTGCTTGCAGTTGAAAAATGTGATGCAGGAGATGTCTATAACATTTGTACAGGAAACGCTGTAGTGATTGGCGACATGCTCAATATGCTTATTGGCATGAGCAAAGTGAAAGTTGAAATCAAACAGGATCCTGCACGCATGCGTCCATCAGAAGTTCCGGTATTAATTGGTGACAACAGTAAATTTGTTGCCAAGACTGGTTGGAAACCGGAAATTCCATTTGAAAAAACAATGGAAGACCTTCTCAACTATTGGCGAGAACGGGTCTAATAGGTTTTTAAAAAGACCGAAAGACAAATATTGTATGAAAACGGTCATTATTCTCCCAACGTACAACGAACGTGAAAATATTATCACGCTCCTTGATGCACTCCATGTGGAGGCAAAACATATACAAAACCACACATTTGCGTTTTTGATTGTGGATGATACATCACCTGATGGAACAGGAGAGGTTGTTAAAGACTATATGAAAACACACAAAGATACCCATATTATTACTGGGAAAAAAGAAGGATTAGGAAGAGCGCTTCTTCGGGGCATGACGTATGCAGTTGACCATTTGCATGCTGAGATTCTTATTCAGATGGATTGTGATTTGTCGCACGACCCAACACGAATTCCATTGTTTATGAAAGCAATTGATGAAGGCGCAGATTTTGTTGTTGGCAGCCGGTATATTAAAAACGGTTCTATTCCTGACAATTGGGGACTGCACAGGAAAATTTTTAGTGTTATTGGTAATGCTATTGTTCGGTTTGGACTACGGTTTCCAAAAACGCATGACTGGACAGGTGGATATCGTGCATACAAAAGGAAATACTATGAACAGTTTGCTGGTGAAATGAAAGCATATAGTGGGTATGTGTTTCAGATAGCATTTTTACATAAAGCAATTTCAAGTGGGGCCAAAATCGTAGAAGTTCCTATTCATTTTACTGATAGAAAATACGGTCATTCCAAGATTGCACCAGGGGAATACATTAAAAATGTATTACTATATGTTGCTTCATCACTCTTTCATGACATTCGATACGGGTCATTTGGAAAGTTCTTAGTTGTAGGAGGGATAGGATTTATCCTTAACGCTGTTCTTCTTGTGGTCTTTCGTGAGTGGGTTGGACTTACCGCGTCAATTGCAAATCTCATTGGCGCAGCAGCTGCAATTTTTTCTAATTTTAATTTGAATAACTTGTGGACCTTTAAAGAAAAAAAGATTACCTCTGTGCTGTCATATCTGTTGAAGTTAGTACAGTTTTATGGAACATCACTCTTTGGGGTTATCGTTATTCAGACGGGAACAATAGAACTAGGAACCAGATTATTCGGGGAATCACTCTATTTTCTCTACTTTTTAGTTGGTACCTCGCTTCTTTTGATTTGGAATTATTTTATGTATTCCCGTGTTATCTGGAAAAAACGAACATAATTATTTATGAAACAGGTTTTGAAGCGTGTTATTCAATGGCTCCCACTTCTTCTTGTTCTTGCTGTCGCTATGTATCTTCGGCTGTATAAAATCAATGAATACATGACGTTTTTGGGTGATGAGGGGAGAGACGTGTTGGTAGTAAAGCGGATGATCGTTGACGGGAAATTTACTCTTCTTGGACCAACTGCATCAGTTGGCGGGTTTTTTATGGGACCAATTTATTATTATTTTATGGCGCCATTTTTGTGGGCATGGAAGTTAAATCCAGTAGGTCCTGCAATTATGGTTGCATTGTTTGGAATTGCGACGGTGTATCTGACGTATATTGTTGGAAGAAAGTGGTTTTCAAAACCAGTCGGGCTTCTTGCTGCTTCTCTGTACGCAGTGTCACCCATTGTTATTTCTTTTTCTAGGTCATCGTGGAATCCAAATATCGTTCCATTTTTTTCCTTGCTTTCTTTGTATCTACTCTGGTTAGCAAGGGAGAAAAACAACTTTAGATTATTGTTTTGGGTGGGGCTCTGTGCTGGTATTGGAATACAACTTCACTATACCTATCTCTTTCTTATAGTTGCCGAAGTAGTTCTTGTTCTTTTCTCATTCAAACGATTAAAAATGAGGGATGCACTTCTTGGTATTCTTGGAGTTGTTGTTGGGTTTTCGCCCTTTTTGGCGTTTGAACTACGACATGGATTTTTAAATACGCGTGCCATTTTGGAGTTTATTTTTACCGGTAAAGATACAGGATTTGCACTGTCTCATTTTATAGGAAATGTTCAAGATGTATTCTTACGGTTGTTTGGACGATTTCTTCTTCGTATCCCTGAGGCAGGTGCATTAGGAGGTATTAAACAACCACTTCGAAATATATGGATACTTGGAGAAGTATTACTTGCACTTGGCGGATTGTTTGCACTGTTGACGCAATTTGTGAGGGCAAAGAAAAGTAAGAATGAAAAAGACATGCATACATTTTTGATGCTCCTTATATGGCTTGTTGTTCCATTGTTTTTCTTTGGCGTGTACAAGAAAAATATTTACGATTATTACTTCGGCATCATGTATCCGTTGCCATTTTTTCTGACAGCAGCTCTTCTTGTTGATGTGTTTCGTATAAAAGGAATTGGGAAAATTGCAAGTAGTTTGTGTATTGCTTCACTTCTTGTTTTCAATTGGCAAGGACGACCGTTTATCTTTGAACCAAATAATCAGTTGTCGCAGGTAGAAAAAATTTCAAAAGAGATTGTCAGTCACACAGACGGAAAACCATTTAATTTTGCCCTTATCACTACAGGGAATTCTGATCATGCATATCGATACTTTTTTGAGATATGGAACAAGGCACCTGTTGTGATAGAAAATACCGACAATGACCCGGAGCGTAAAACCGTTACAGATCAACTGCTTATTGTATGCGAAGACATCTTTTGCCAGCCGCTTGGGAATTCCCTGTGGGAGGTTGCAGGGTTTGGAAGAGCAGAAATTGCAAATCAGTGGGACGTCTCAGTTGTTAAAATATACAAACTCGTTCATTATAAAGAGAGTACATTATGACAGACACACCGTTTTTATCAGTTGTAATCCCTGCATATAATGAGGAAACAAATATCCGTCTCGGTGCATTTGACAAGGTATTACGGTATCTTGAAGGACAGTCCTATACCTGGGAAGTGATTGTGGTTGATGACGGATCAACAGATAATACAGCAAATCTTGTCGAAGAAGTACGTGCAAAAAGTGCCTATTTTCGATTTATTAAGAATCCACATCAGGGAAAAGCTGCAACAGTAATGACAGGAATATTGGAATCAAAAGGCACGATTGTCTTGTTTAGTGACCTTGATCAGGCAACTCCCTTAAAAGAAGTAGAGAAAATTCTTCCTTGGTTTGATAAGGGATTTGATGTGGTAATTGGTTCCAGGAAAGGTAAACGGGAAGGGGCGCCACTTTTGCGGCGTGTTATGGCACGTGGGTTTATGTTACTTCGAACCGTTGTGTTGGGATTAAAAGGAATTTCCGATACACAATGTGGTTTTAAAGCATTCAAACGCGAAGTTGCACAAAATATTTTTAAACACCTGTCACTGTATGGAAAACAAAAGACCGTCAGTGGAGCAATGGTGACAGCAGGGTTTGATATTGAAGTGTTGTTTTTGGCAAAAACGTTAGGATATAAGATTAAGGAAATTCCAGTGGAATGGCATTACGTCGAAACACGCAGGGTCAATCCTATTAAAGATTCTTGGGAAGGTCTTCTTGATATAGTACATATTCGAATAAACGCATGGAAGGGCGTGTATCGGAAGCAATAATGTTTTTCTCATTCATGAAAAAATCACTGTCAGCACAAGGATGGATTTGTCTACTGTTATATATTGTTATTGGTGTACTCTTTTTAGGATATTCCTACACACAAGTTGATTTAGGATTGACGCTTACGCAAGCAAGTATCTGGCGGTCTATTCAGACATGGTTTCAACATATTGGGTATTTTGAACGTCCGTTATCAACCACGCTGTATCTTGCAATCATTGCTTTTTTATTTTTGCTCTATGGGTATGTGCTTCATTTAGTAAAGAACAAGAGACTTACAGCTCGTGAGGTATGGATGTGTATTGGCGCACTGGTGCTGACTACTTGTATTGCCTATCCTGCGTTTTCGTATGATTTTTTTAATTACTTATTTACTGCAAAAACAGTCCTTATTTATCACAAAAACCCATACATTGTCACACCACTCCAATTTACTGGTGTTGATCCATGGCTTTCGTTTATGCACTGGACACATCTTGCGAGTGCATATACGCCGTTATGGATTATTGTGACACTCGTTCCGTACATCTTAGGATTTGGGTATCTCTTACCACTTATCTGGAACTTGAAAGCAGTTATTGCGATTGCATATATTGTTACTGCATTAGGGATAGGGAAGATTCTTGAAACAGAAGACAAAGAACGAAGGCTATTAGGAATTGCGATATTTGCACTTAATCCACTTATTATCGTTGAATGTCTTATTAGTCCCCATAATGACATTTTGATGATGGCAATGGTCGTGTGGGCAATGGTGTTATATAGAAATAAGCAAAAATGGCTCTCCTGGCTTCTCCTTTCAGGGTCCGTTGCCATGAAATTAATGACCATTTTTTTAATACCTGCCTTCTTTACTGGTTTTAAGCGTAGGTTTTCCTTGTGCTTAATGAGTCTTGGGTTTATTGCTGTATTGTTTCAGCGAGAAGTATTGTCTTGGTATTGGGTGTGGGTTATCCCATTTATTGCCCTTGTTCCAGATATGTGGGCATTTGTCACAATAAGCACAGGGGTTTCGTTAGGACTACTCCTTCGGTATGCTCCATTTTTATATTATGGTCACTGGAATGATCCGGTTCCTTTGATAAAAAACTGGGTAACATGGGTGCCTATTGGCGTAAGTATACTTCTTGTGCTTACAAGCACAATAAAAAAGCGGTTTTTTAGTGGTAAAAAGACTTCATAAGTGGATTTGTAAGATTCCTTGCTATTCCGCTATAATGGACTGTATGGGAATTCTAAAAAAGCTTCTTAAGAGTCCGGTTTTGTGGCTAGGAGGAATTGCGATTCTGTACGTCATTTCGAGGCTAACGAACCTAACAGCACTTCCCATATTCACAGATGAAGCTATTTACCTTCGGTGGAGCCAAATAGGCGGGAATGACGCCTCTTGGCGGTTTATCTCCTTAACAGACGGAAAACAGCCATTATTTACCTGGTTTGTTATGGCTTTAATGAGGCTATTTAAAGATCCGCTTTTTGCAGGCCGTTTAGTATCGGTGATAGCAGGTTTTTTGAGTATTTTTGGGCTGTATTTTTTAGGCTCAGAGCTGTTTAAGAACAAGCGCGTCGGTGTTATTGCCTCTTTCTTATATCTCATCTGTCCATTTACCCTCATGTATGACCGCATGGCCTTATATGATGCATGGGTTGCAACGTTCTTTATTTGGAATTGCTACATTACTGTGCTGTTAGCTCGAAAGGTTCAGCTTGATATTGCCCTTATTTTAGGGCTCACGATTGGTATAGGGATGTTGAACAAAACATCTGCTAATTTTAGTTTGTATTTACTGCCCTTGTCTTTGCTGCTATTTAATTTCAAAGAAAAGGGAGCTTTGAAACGGTTTTTTAAATGGACAGGACTCGTTTTGGTTGTGACTGTGTTGTCACAGGGAATATATAGCATTCTTCGGTTGTCTCCGTATTTTTATATCATTGCCCAAAAAGACACAACTTTTATCTACACATTCAGCGAATGGATAACACATCCATTTCGGTTTTGGAAAGGAAATTTACATGGGGAATTTGATTGGGTGATTTCGTATCTAACACTGCCACTTTTTATTGCTAGTCTTGCTCCAATAGTAATGTTTTGGAAAAAACCAATGGAAAAACTATTGCTTATCGGGTGGTGGTTTGCTCCATTTTTTGCTCTCGCTTTGTTTGGGAAAGTTCTCTATCCACGCTATGTATTATTTATGTCTATGCCGCTTCTTGTGCTCGCTGCAGTAACAATTAACTGGGTAATGGAGCACATAAAACCAAAGCTTTTTTCCTCTATCCTTATTCTTCTTTTGTGTTTTTGGGCAGTGAAGTTATCCGTTGCTATCATTACTGATATCAAAAATGCACCGATTCCTCGATCTGATATCGGACAATATATCAATGATTGGCCAGCGGGTTGGGGGAACAATGAGCTGGTGTCGTATTTTGAACGTGAGGCAAAAGACAAACAGATTGCAATATATACAGAAGGCACATTCGGGCTATACCCATTTGCTTTAGAAATCTATCTTTGGCAAAACAAAAACATTGAGATTCATGGCATTTGGCCTCCACCAGAGACGATTCCTGAGGATATTGCCGAGTCTGCAAAAACAAACCCCACATATTTCGTCGTGTATCAAAAACAGTCTGGGTACAATTGGCCGTTGACCCTTCTTTCAAAATACCAAAAAGGAAACAACGAAAGTAAACATACCTATTTGTATAAAGTTGACCTGCTGAAGTAAACGAAACCAATACTTCATATGAACAAAAAAACAGTACTGTGGTTAGTAAGTTTGGTAGTCATTCTTATAGTGTCACTTATTGTATTAATTCCAGTGCTTCGTCCAGGATTGCTCGTTACAGATGATGGTCATTGGATGGTGATTCGACTGTCTGCGTTTTATCAAAGCTTGCGGGAAGGACAGTTTCCCGTTCGTTTTTTGGGACGGTTAAATCAAAGTTACGGATACCCGGTTGCCAATTTTTTGTATCCTGGTTTCCTCTATATCGGAAGCGTGCTTCACGCAATTGGTCTATCCTTTCAAACATCAATTGAAGCTGTGATTGTTGGATCTGTTTTGTTTGGTGCTATTGGGATGTATTTGTTTCTTCGTCTGCAGTTTTCAAATAAAGCCAGTCTTATTGGCGCATTATCTTATGTGTTGATGCCATATTTCTTGTTTGATATTTTCAAGCGTGGATCTGTTGGTGAAGTACTTGTGCTTGGTTTGGTTCCAATGGTGTTCTACGCAATTGAATCCAAAAAGAAATGGTTGGTACCGCTTATTGTTGGACTGCTTGCCATTAGTCACAACACCTTGGCTGCTTTTTTTATTCCCATGATAGGTGTGTATATACTCCTGAAGAAATATTGGGATCTTATTCCATCCATGGTGTTTGGTGTCGGCATGTCGTTATTCTTTTGGCTTCCTGCATTTTTTGAACGAATATACGTTACGTTTGATACAACTGTTATTTCCAATCCAGGAGCATATTTTTCCATAAGTAATGCCATGATTACCGCAAGTATTCCATTTTTAGTTGCTTGGTTGTCTGTGGCATTTGGAAAAATGAAAGAAAAGAAAACAGAAGCACTATTTTTTCTTGCTGTCATGGGAATAAGCGTGTTTTTTGCCACCAAAGGAAGTTCCTTTTTTTGGCGTATTAGTGACTTTGTAAAGTTTATACAGTTTCCATTTCGATGGTTATCACTTGCAGTTATTGCAGGTCCATGGCTTGTTGCGTATGCCGTTTATTCAATGAAGCGTGGTGTGGCCATCATCGTTAGTATAGGCTTATTGTTTCTTACAAGCTCGTGGTATACGCAATATTTTAACTCCGAAAGCGTTGTTGAGGTTGAAGGATACTTCACGACAAATGAAGCAACGACAACAGTGCATGATGAATATATGCCGCGTTGGTCCTCAAAACATATGACGACACGATCAAACAAGAAAGTAGAATTTTTTAAAGGGAATGGCGTTATTGAAGTCAAAAATATAAATACTCAAACTATTGATGTTGTGGTGAACGCTTCAGAAAAAAGTATCATGCAGATAAATACGGTGTATTATCCCGGATGGGGAATTTCGGTAGATGGAGCGCCGGTTAAAATTGATTACGATAATCCTTATGGATTCATGCGGTTTCCGATACCTGAGGGGAAACACCATGTGTTCATGGAATTTCGAGAAACACCAGGACGATTTCTTGCTGATCTTGCAAGTATGTTCTTTGGTGTTTTGTATGTGATTTCTTGTGTAGTCATGCTTGTGACAAGAAAACCAAAGAAAGCAAAAAAACGCATAGGAAAAAAGATATGAAAAAATGGATAAGTCTTATCTGTATTCTTATTATTTCTTTGTTTGCCCTACAGCCGTTATTTTCCAAAGGGTATTTTCCGATGCATGACGACACCCAGGTAGCTCGAGTCATTGTTATGGGGAAAGCGCTGAAGGATGGACAATTCCCTGTGCGGATGGTATCTGATCTTGGATATGGACTAGGATATCCAATATTCAATTTCTATGGACCATTGCCATACTATGTTGGCGGTGCTCTGTATGCAGTTGGTGTAGAGAGTGTTGTTGCAACAAAAATAATGTTTGGAATAGGCGCAATTCTAGCGCCAATGGCACTGTTTTTGTTTCTATCTCCTATATTTGGAAATATGGCAGCTGTTGTTGCTGCAACACTTTTTCTGTTTGCGCCATATCATGCTGTGCAGCTGTATATCCGTGGTTCCGTTGGAGAGTATTGGGCAATTGCGTTTGTTCCTCTTGTTCTCTATGGATTTTTCCGTGCGCTCCGGGAGAAAAAGGTAGGCCCAGGAATACGTATCGGTGCACTTTCTCTTGCTGCAGTGATTACCTCACACACAATTTCTGGATTTTTAGTCGTTGGAGTTATTTGTATCTGTATGCTTTTCTATTGGACTGTCCTGATTTTGCAAAAAAAATGGACCAAAGAAAATGTAATCCGTCCAGTCGTGCTTGTTGTTATAGGGCTGCTTCTCTCTGCATTTTTCTGGCTTCCTGCATTTGTTGAGATGCAATTTACATCGGTTTCCCAAATGGTAAGTGGTGCACGTACGACATTTTTTGATCATTTTGTCTGTTTATCCCAGTTTTGGAATTCTCCTTGGGGTTTTGCAGGTTCAGCGCCTGGATGTATTGACGGTATGTCATTTAAATTTGGTAAACTGCACATACTGCTTGCAGCAATGTCTCTTCTTATATGGGTTCTCTTGTGGAAAAACAAACGCACACAGACAAAAAACGTTGGTATGGGAGTTGCTGTTATCGCATTACTTGTTCTTGTATTTCTTATGCTTCCAGTCTCAGCACCTGTATGGAGATTGGTTCCCTATACAACATTTATTCAATATCCATGGAGACTCCTTGTATTTGGCATGATGGCAATTGCTATATGTGGTGCGTATAGTGTATCCGTTATTAGATTACCCATTGTTCGTATTGGTGTATCACTTGGGATTATTCTTGTAACCATTATTGTGAATGCGAAACTTTTTGTTCCTCAATATCAGTATGAACAAGACAGTAAAACGTTTGAGAGTTTTGAGGAGCTACGATTTACGAAATCAAAAATCTCTGATGAATATTTGCCACGTGCTGTGGCAAAGCCAAATAGTGCTAGTGAAGTTGTCAAAACAACTCTTCTTGGAACATCTCCATTTTTGGTACGCCGTTTGGAAACATCAAGCACACGTTTTTTTGCAGAGCTAGAATCTGAAGGACCACAGAAGGTTACCATATACAAAGCATGGTTTCCTGGGTGGACAATTTTTGTAAATGGAAGTACGTATCATCCTCAAATAGAACGTGGTATGCCGACTGTGACTATACCAGGGGGAATGAGTATAATAGAAATGCGCTTTATTGACACACTAGTGCGTATTATCGCCAACATCATGAGTATTGTAGGAATTATTTTCTTAGGAGGGTTGTACATCTATGGAAAAAAAGCCAACGCTTGATATTGTTATCCCTGTATATAACGAGGAAGAAGAACTCGAAGCGCATACAGAAACGCTTATCACGTTTTTAAATTCATATCTTACTGATTTTACTTGGTCTATTACCATTGCTGATAACGCATCAACGGATAAAACACCAGAAATCTCAAAAAAACTTGCAAAAAAGCACGCTTCTGTTCATGCGTTACGCCTTGAAGAAAAAGGGAGAGGAAGAGCAGTGAAAAAAGCATGGCTTGAGACAAAAGCAGATATCCATTGTTATATGGATGTTGATTTATCAACAGACTTAAAGCATCTGCCGCCACTCGTTCGATCACTGATAAGAGGATATGATATTGCAATTGGTACGAGAAACTCGTTTGCCTCCAGGGTGTATGGAAGAAGTATGTTACGCACGTTTACTTCAAAAATGTATATTACGCTCATAAAAATAGTGTTTTTTGTAAAGTTTGGTGATGCACAGTGTGGATTTAAGGCTATCACTGACGAAGCAGCTCATGCACTGCTTCCACATGTAGTTGATAACGCATGGTTTTTTGATTCAGAGCTTTTGATAGTTGCAGAGAAATTAGGGTATCGCATATATGAAGAACCGGTAACGTGGATAGATAATCCTGGATCAACGGTTCGTGTTATCAAAACTGCACAGGGAGATCTTGAAGGACTCAAGCGACTCTTTACCACAAGACCATGGAAAAAATTGCCGAAACGATATGGAAGAAATTGATATTGCAACCATTAAGAAAAAGTCCTTAACCGGGATTCTTGCGTTAACGTCAAGAACATTGCTGTTGCAAATTATTGCATTCGCCTCAACATTCTTGCTTACGATATTTTTAAGTCCTGCAACCTTTGGTATTTACTATGTTGTATCTGCAATTATTTCGTTTCTGTCGTATTTTTCAGATGTTGGCCTTGCAGCAGCGCTCATTCAAAAAAAAGAGACGCTCACAAAAGAGGATCTCGCAACAACGTTTACCATTCAGCAGTTGTTGGTTATTCCAATTAGCGTTGTTGTATTCTTTGCTGCTCCACAGATAGCAAAGTTTTATGGACTGGACGCAGCTGGCATATTGCTTCTTCGAGCGCTCGTGATTTCTTTTTTCTTCTCATCTTTAAAGACGATTCCTTCCATACTTCTTGAGAGGGAACTAAAATTTAATAAATTAGTTATTCCGCAAATTGCAGAAACGCTTGGGTTTTATATTGTTGCTGTTGTTCTTGCTTGGAAAGGATTTGGTATTGCAAGCTTTACCTATGCGGTGCTTGTGAGAGCTGTTGTTGGACTGGTACTCATGTATAGTATTTCCCCGTGGAAAATTCAGTTTGGTATCGCACGCCCTATTGCAAAACGATTATTGAAATTTGGTGTACCATTCCAGCTCAATTCTTTTCTGTCACTATTAAAAGATGATTTAATGACGGTATTTTTGGGAAAGATTTTGACATTTACAGAGGTAGGATACATTGGGTGGGCAAAGAAATGGGCAGAGGTGCCGCTTCGTTTAATTATGGACAGTGTTATTCGTGTGACATTCCCAGCATTTTCAAGGCTCCAACAATCAAGAGAGCACTTAGGAAATGCTATTGGAAAGATTTTATTTGGACTGGCAACAACAATGTTTCCCATTTCCGTTGGTTTGCTGTTCTTTATTGGTCCCGCGGTTTCACTTATTCCAAAATACAGTAAATGGGAACCTGCGTTATTCTCATTTTCCTTGTTTGTGATCGCATCCATCCTTGCAGGATTATCTACCCCGTTAACAAATGCCTTAAATGCAGTCGGAAAAATTAAAACAACGCTCACGCTCATGGTTTTTTGGACTGTTGGTACATGGGCGTTGACGTTAACACTCATTCATTTCTTTGGATTTAATGGTGTTGCACTTTCCCTTGTTATACTTACATCAACACTTGGAGTCGTAGTACGGCTTACTAAAAAGATCGCAGACTTTTCAATACTTTCCCAGATCAAATGGCCGCTTGTGGGCGCGTTGGTGCAGGCTGCATGGTATGCAATGACTGTCCAAGCACCATATACATGGCTAAGACTAGTTATTGTTGGTGTGGTTGGCTGTATGCTTTATACAGCCATTATCTGGTTGTCAGAAAAGCAAAAAATCTTAGGTGTTATTCGTATTGCAAAGGAGAAATAATATGAAGCAAACAGTGAGTGTTGTTATTTCTGTATATAACAAGGCTGCATCGCTTGAGCGGTGTTTAACATCGCTAGGAGGGTTTGCTGATGAAATTATTGTGGTTGACAATACGTCAACAGACAACACGGTAGCAGTTGCAAAGAAATTTACCAAACTCGTATTTACCAAACAAAACCAATTGATGCTAAATACAAACAAGAATTTTGGATTTACAAAAGCAACAGGTGACTGGATCGTGAACCTTGATGATGATGAGGTTATACCAGTGGAGTTAGCTAAGGAAATTAAAAAAGTTATTGCATCCAATCCTGAGGAAAACGGTTTTTGGATCAAGAGGAAAAATTACTCTTTTGGAAAATGGATACAGCATGGGCTATGGTGGCCGGATAAACAACTTCGGTTGTTTAGAAATAAAAAAGGAAAATTTCCATGTGTTCATATTCATGAATACATCGAGGTTGAAGGAAAAGTAGGTGAGTTGGAAGAGCCATACATACATTACAACTACGAATCCGTTTCCCAATACTTGGCAAAAATTGATAGAGCTTCAACAAGTGAAGCAATAACATTAACTGAAAGTAACTATCAACTTGCTTGGTATGATGCACTCCGGTTTCCCATTTCTGATTTCATCAAGATATATTTTGCTGAAGGTGGATTTAAAGATGGGCTGCACGGGCTTGTGCTTGCACTGTTTCAGGCATTTTATTCTTTTTGTACATTTGCTAAGAAATGGGAAATGGATAAATATGAGGAACGCGATATTCAGCTTAATGCTGTATCTGGTGAATTACATGAACGGGCAAAAGAAATATCCTATTGGACACTAACTGCATCCATGCGTGATTCAAAGAATATTGTTTCCAATATTATTAAAAAGATACGAAGAAAAAGTTTGACACTTAAAAAATGAAAAAGAACTATACCATTGCCGTTATTATCGTGAATTGGAACGGAAAAGATGACACCGTTGCGTGTTTAGAATCACTGTCTCAGGTGGTTTTGAATGGAAACACGCTTCTTCCCATTGTGGTTGATAACGGGTCAACAAATGATTCAGTAACCGTCATTAAAAAGAAGTTTCCTCATATTCACCTTATTGAAAACAACACAAATGTCGGATTTACCGGCGGAAACAATATAGGGATGAAGTATGCACTTGAACAAGAAGTAGACCTTATTTGGCTTTTGAATAACGATACGATTGTTGATAAAAATGTGTTGTCATTCGTTTCTGCATTTGATGACCCAGAAGTTGGGGCAACTGGTTCAAAGATCTATTTTGCACCAGGTCATGAATATCACCATGATCGATATAAAGAATCTGAGCGCGGAAAAGTATTTTGGTATGCAGGTGGCATTGTGGATTGGAATAACATGTATGCGTCACACCGAGGAGTTGATGAAGTGGATCACGGGCAATATGACACGACAGAAGAAACACCGTTTATTACAGGGTGTTCCCTTGTTACAAGACAAGAAGTGGTTAGTCGTGTTGGTATGCTTGATGATCGGTATTTTTTGTATCTTGAAGATTTAGACTGGAACATTCGAATGAAGAAAGCTGGATGGAAAACTGTGTATACACCAACATCAATTGTTTGGCATGTGAATGCAGGATCTTCTGGAAGACCGGGAAATCCGATTCATGAGTATTATCTCACCCGGAATAGGCTTCTTTTGGGGATGCGGTATGCGCCAATACGGACAAAATGCGCACTTTTACGGGAAGCGATACGTTTTCTGTTTACAGCATCGCCCATACGGAAAAAAGCAGTGATGGATTGGATGTGTAATCGTTTTGGAAAACAATATGAACCAACAAAACACGTGTAGTGTCATCATTATTGCCAAAAATGAAGCAGCTCGAATTCTTGGGTGTATTGAGCACGTCAGGTTTGCTCATGAGATTATCGTTGTTGATAATAGCTCAACGGATGAGACTGTAAAGCGTGCTAAAAAGGCAAATGCAATTGTTATTGAAAAGCCGACGGCAAATTTTTCAGCACTTCGTGATGCTGGAGCAAAGGTGGCAACTGGTGAGTGGCTTTTGTATGTTGATGCTGACGAGATAATAACAGATGCGCTACAAAAAGAAATTGTGGAGAAAATACGAGATGGTGGGGCAGCAGCGTATTATATTTTGCGCACAAATTATTACCTAGGGCATCGTTGGCCTACAAAAGACAAAATGGTGCGGCTGATTAAAAAAAGCTCCTTGGTATCTTGGGAAGGAAAACTGCATGAACACGCCATTATCCAAGGAGCAATTGGGACACTGAAGGAACCTTTGGAACACAATACGCATAGAACCATTGAAGAAATGGTTGAAAAAACAAATGAATGGTCTGATATTGAGGCAGAATTACGCCTCTCTGCTGGGCACCCAAAAATGTCCTGGTGGCGATTTATTCGTGTTATGGGAACTGCATTTACCAATTCATTTTTCCGTCAAGGCGGATGGAAGGCCGGAGCAGCTGGATGGATTGAGAGCATTTATCAGGCATTTAGCATGTTTATTACGTACGCAAAATTGTGGGAAAAACAAGAAGCAAAAAAATAACATGAAAAAGAAATTGTTTTTAATAGTTCCTATTCTTGCAATTATTGTTTTGTGGATTGCATTTTGTTTTCCATATTTCGGGAAAGGTCTTATTCCATTTCCATCAAAATACTTAGTGACATTTTTTCCTCCGTGGAATACATCCTATGGCATGCCTGTTAAAAACAATGCGATGCCAGATATTATCACCCAGATATTTCCATGGAAAAGCATCACAATAGATAGTCTCAAAATCGGACAAATTCCCTTGTGGAATCCGTATAGCTTTGCTGGCACTGTTCATGCTGCCAACTACCAATCAGCAGTATTTTCGCCGTTTAATATACTCTTTTTTCTCTTTTCCTTTATTGATGCATGGAGCATGCATGTTCTTTTGCAACCACTCCTTGCTGGTGTGGGCATGTATGTGTTTATTAGGTCTTTAGGAAGATCCAAAAGTGCCGCTACATTGAGCGCTATTGCGTTTATGTTTTGCGGTTTCTTAACAACCTGGATGGCGTACGGGACACTTGGGTATGCAGCACTCTTTTTGCCGTATGCGTTTTTTGCTGTGACGAAGTACATGAAAAAACCTTCATGGTGGTCAATTATTGTTCTTGCTCTTAGCATAGCATGTTCATTTTTGTCTGGGCATTTTCAGATTTCCTTGTATGTCGTTGGCGCAACCATGTTGTATATCCTATTTATCATGTTGTCGACACGGTTTTTTAAACGAGGACTTGTCCTTATCGGTACGGCACTGTTAGGTGTACTTATTGCATCACCGCAGACGTTTTTAACATTTCAGGCGTATTTGGCCTCTACAAGAAGTTCTAGTTTTGTAAAAGGAGAAATTATCCCATGGAAGTATATTGTGACCGTATTTGCTCCTGATTTTTATGGTAATCCAGTTACACGGAATGATTGGTTTGGACATTATGCGGAATGGGCAAGTTATGTTGGTGTTATTCCATTAGTAGTAGCGCTGTTTGCTGTAACACGAAAACCAAAAGGGTATATTAGATTCTTTGCAATGTTGGGTTTGTTATCTCTGTTTTTGGCATATCCAACACCACTGAACGATCTTCTATTTGCGCTCAAATTACCGGCTGTTTCAACAAGCGCAGCGTCTCGTATTATCATTCTTGTCTCATTTTCCCTTGCAACCCTTGCTGCGTTTGGTATGGACGAGCTCAAAGAAGCATGGAAAGGAAAAAAATGGAAAGAACTAATACCATTTGGTGTCGGAACATGTTTTGTTTTGGTTTGTATTTGGGTCATACTTTTTTTTGCTAAACCGTTTCCAGTTGATCAAATTGCAATTGCAAAGCGAAATATGTTACTCCCTTCAGCTCTTTTTGGAGTAGTGTTGTTTTGTGTGGCCATAGGGTTTATCAAGAAAATGAAATGGTACGCAATCCCTATTGTTCTTTTGATATGTGTCAGTATGTTTGATATGTATCGGTACGCTTCAAAATGGATGC
>Ga0172371_10004873_pt1 | contig 20081 bp, 13 predicted proteins | sample Lak12m_FD_114543 | JGI IMG/M metagenome (GOLD analysis project Ga0172371, IMG submission 114543) | Freshwater microbial communities from Kabuno Bay, South-Kivu, Congo - kab_022012_12m | ecosystem: Environmental > Aquatic > Freshwater > Lake | place: Democratic Republic of the Congo: South-Kivu... | reverse complement strand
TGGGCGTACGACGTCAACGGCGACGGCCGGCCCGACGTGGTCTCGATGGACTTCACGTCCAGCCAGGTCTACTGGTACGAGAACCCCGGCGGCGACGCGCTGCTGCAGGGCTTCCTGTGGCCCAAGCATCTGCTGGCCGACACGGGCTGGGCCCACAACGAAGTCAGCTACCTGATCGACCTGACCGGGGACGGCAAGCCCGAATGGTTCTCGAATCAATGGAACAAAGACAACCCGACCGTGATCTGGACGTTCGCCACGGAAGATCGCGACCTGGAGGTCCAGAAGGGGAACAAGGTCGAGGCCGTACGCCGGCAGATGCCGACGCTGGTCGGGCACAAGATCGGGGACCTCAACGGCCACGGCGTCGGCTTTGGCGACGTCAACAACGACGGCCGGGACGACATCCTGTTCGGCCTGGGCTGGTTCGAGCGTCCCGCCGGAGATCCGCTGACGCAGCCCTGGACCTATCACGCCGACTGGGAGAAGAAGCACGCCGCTTGTCCGATGCTGGTCTACGACGTGGACGGCGACGGCAAGAACGACGTGATCAACAGCGTCGCGCACGGGTACGGCATTCACTGGTGGCGCGGGCTGGGGCCGGATGCGGATGGGAAGTTGAAGTTCGACGAACACCTGATCGACGACTCGTTCTCGCAGCCCCATTGCTTCTGCCTGGCCGATCTCGACGGCGACGGAACCGGCGAGTTGATTACCGGCAAGCGAATTCGCGCCCATAACGGGAACGATCCCGGCGCCGCCGAACCGCCGATCATGCGTTACTATGTGTGGGACGGGAAGAAGAGAGCTTTCGACGGCTACACGATCAACCTGGGGCAAGTCGGCGGCGGCTTGCAGATCCGTACCGCCGATCTGGACGCGGACGGGGACGTCGACATCGTGGTCGCCGGCAAGGAAGGCACCCAGATCCTGTTCAACAAGCGACGGTAACATGCCGTTTTTCTGGTAGAAAGGCCAGCGGTTGCTTTGCGCGGTCATGGGAATCGCGAGTTCTGCCTCGGTCCTGGGACGCGAAGCCGGCTATAGCCGCCAAGTCGTCGAGTGGGATGAACTGGCGGCCCGGGCATCTATCAACCGTTCCGAGGCCGACTTCACCGGCCTACGCCGGAAGCGGAGACCCTGATCTTTCACTGAATCTTTCACCTAATCTCTTGCTTCTACCCAGAGCCGCGGAAGATTAGGTGAAAGATTAGGGCGATATCTGCCCAGCCATTCCAGCGTCGCCCGGGTTACAGACTTTCATCGACCTGAACAACGCAAAGCTCAACAACCATTTGCTCATCGCAGTACATCCCTCCGAAGACCTGTGCCTGACTCACCTGATCGTCACCCGATGGAACCCGTTTGCCGTCGCAGAGGCCCTGTGATGTGAATGGACTGCCGAATCTGTTGGGTTAAACTTCGCGAACAGTTTCCCACGCAAGGCGGAGGCACTCGAAGACGTTACGATTTTGGAGGCGACAGGTTTCGATGGTCGTGAGCATACGCTCCACGAAATGACTGCCCCGTTCGCTTTGCGTTCCGAATGTTTGCCGGAGTAGATACCGCGCAGCAGCAAGGTCTCCACGGCGGTGCGAACGGGGACCATCCTGGCCTGAAAAGTCTTTCGTGAGATCTTGCCTAAGCGATGATCCCACCAGTGCTGGAAGACCAATTTGACCTGCCGCATCGAAACAGCAACGTTCGCTGCCCAATCCACGACCGCCGCGACTCTCTCCGCCGTTTTCAGGCAGTTGCCGATCACTCCGAAACCAGACCGAGCGCGGCCCAGTAACCGGCTTCCCAGGACCAGCCGGTGGGCTGGTTCAGCAGTTCAACCAGGACGGTCTTCCCGGCGAACTCGGAGAGGTCCACGCTGACGTCCAGCCAGCCGTCGTGGGCCGTGGCCTTGCCCACCGGCTTTCGCAGGAGTTCCCGCATGTCGGCCTTGACCACCAGATCCCAATCGCCGTCGGGATAGTGGCCGACGGTCAGTTGGAGCGTGGTCTTCTGGCCCGCCGGCACGTCCAGTTTGCGGCTCAGTACGCAGGCGGTCTCGCGGTCCAACGGATGCGTGACCAGCACGTTTTGGCGGCCGCGATACTCGCCGCGCAGGCCGGGATCCATGTCCCCGCCGCACTGGGCCAGCGACCAGCCGGGGGCGAACTTGTCGACCGCCTTCTGCAGGGCCTCCGCGGTGCCCAACGCCGTAATCTGAGCCCGCTCGGCTTCCGTGAATCGGCTGCCGGCAATGGGCCCCGGCGCCCAGCTTAGCTCCAGCGGGCTCGGCTTCACTGCCTGGACGGGGATCACGAACACGTCCCTGCCGTCGGCGTCCTTCTCGATCCGCCCGCCCTCTTGAACCAAGGCTTGGCGTGCCAGTTTCTCGCACACATCGAGCAGGGCTGGGAAGTTGTAGGCCGTGTGACTGAACACCGACTGTTCGTTCAATTCCTTCGAGAATCTGTCCGGCAGTTGGGAGAACCCGAGCGTGGTGAACAGCACCCCGCCGGAACTGGACGGATTGCAGTCGGAATCCTGGCCGCAGCGGCACGAGATGATGATCGTCTGGTCGAGGTCGCCGCGGCCGTACAGCAGGCCCAGGACCACGTAGGCCCCGTTGATCTTGCAGTCGATCCCGCCGTTGGACGCTTTCTGGTACTCGGGATTCTCCCGGTACTTGGCCTGGCACAACCGCCAGCACGCCTGCCAGTCGGGCACTTCTTTCGACCAGCGGAGCAGGTCGCGGACCATCTCGGCATACTGGCACTCGGCGGGGATCGCCCGCAGGCCCGCTTCGACGACCTTGACGATGTCCTTCTCAAAAAACGCCTCGGCGTACATGGCCCCCATGAACTGGCCGGCGTACATGCCGTCGCCGTAGTTCATCAGCCGCCCGAACTTCTCGCCCAAGGCCACGGCCACATTGGGCAGGCCGGGGGCGATCAGGCCGGAATAGTCCGCTTCAATCTGGTAGTCGATGTCGTTGGGACACTTGTTGAAGCGGGGATGGCTCGAGTCGGGCGGGGCGATCCCGTTGCGGAGGTTCTTGCGGCCGGCGGCATTGGCGCACCACAGGGGATAGCCGCTGTTGGCAAAATCGATCCCGGCTTGGCGGATCGAGCAGTCCAGGCCGTACTGCTCCAGCGTGCGGAGGAACGTCATCTCGACGTACAAGTCGTCCTGGCCGAAGGCATGATTGATCATGCCCGGCTGCCAATTCGGCATGGCGCTTTCCGGCATGATCTTGTCGCCATACTTGAACTCCGTCGGCGCCCCCCACGAGACGCCGGCAATCTGGCCGATCCAGCCTGCCTTCATCTTGTCGCGGTACTCCTTGACCGGCAAGCGGCGGTACGCGGACGGAGCTTCCGCCTGGACGGGAGCTGCGATGACGGGAATCACCAGGGACAGCAAAGCCAGTCGTGCGAAGCAAACGCGAATCGCTCTCATCGATACTCCTCCTCGTTGGGTTGGTAGGCCACGTTCAATTCTGCCATGACCGAACGCTCGTTCGCCAGACCGCAGGTCAAGAATGGGTGGTTTTTTTGCTCAGGATCCTTGCCCCGTCGTCCGTCCGGCAAACGAAGACGGCGGCCTGTTCCGCCCACGGCGGCTGGCGTTCGCGGTAGCGACCGAGCACGGTGGCGGCGGCCTGTTCCGCGGCGTCCGCGGCGACCAGGGCCAGGCAGCAGCCGCGAAAGCCCGCGCCGCTGAACCGGGCTCCGAGCACGCCGTCGCAGGCCACGAGGATCTCGTACAGATCCACCAAGGGCGGGCAACCGCATTCGTAGTTGCGGATCGAACTCGCGCCCGAAGCCGTGATCAGCCGGCCGAATTGGGTCAAGTCACCGCGGCGCCAGGTTTCGACGCCCGACTGGACTCGCTGCAGCTCGGAAAAAAAGTGAGCGGCACGGCGCGCGGGCGGCCCCTGCAGGACGTCGCCACAGCGGAGATATTCTTCCGGCGCCACATTCCGCAGCAGCGGCTCCGCCTGTGACCGGCCCAACGCCCGCAGCAGCGTCGCAGCGGCCGCGCGGCATTCGTCGACCCGGCGATTGTAATCGGTTCCGACCAGGGCCTGCTTCAAGCCGGAGAAGGCGATCAGAAAGGTCAACGGCTCGGCACGAGGGGCCGCCGGGATCAGTTCGTGCTCTCGCGTGCGGCAGTCCAGGTACGTCAACTGGTCCCGCCGGGACAGCAGGATGGCCGCTTGATCCAGGATCCCGTTCCGCAAGCCCAAATACTCGTTCTCGATCGCTTGATCCAAGCCGATGTTCTCCGCGGGCGAGACGGCCAACGAATTGACGTCCTCCAGCGCCAGCAGCAGGGCCACGCCGATTGCCGCGGACGAACTGAGCCCGCCGCCGTCCAGCCGGCCCGCGGTCACTCCGTGAATGCCATCACGAAGCGGATGCCGCGACTGCAGCGCACGCACGGCTCCCCGGGCAAAGTTGCCCCAGTCGCCGTCGCGGCGGTCGGGAACGTCGGACAAGGCGAACGCCACATCTCCTGGAAAGTCCAGGCTGCTCAATCGCACCTCGCCCGCCGCCGGAACATAGGCCACGTGGACGGCGCGATCGAGGGCCATCGCCGTGACCAGCCCCAACTGGTGATCGATGTGTGCGCCCAGCGGGCAGATGCGATACGGCGAGCGCACGAAGCGAACTTCCTCCGCCCGCGCACCGTAGCGGCGGACGACCGTCTGGCGCAAGTCATCGAGGAATCGGGAGTCGGACATGAGGTTCTTTCGGGCAAGGTAACCTCGGGTATTTTCGGCGGTCCACCGGCAAACGCAAGGGCTCCCGAACGGTGAATAAGGATGCCAGGCACCGTGACTCGTGTCCGCTATCCACAGGGGCGCACGTTTTTCGGTACAATGAATGCCCGGCCGGACTCGCGAGTTGGTAGCCCGCCAACCGCAGGCTGACAACGGCGCCCGCCCGGCTCGCGTCGAGACGACACTACCGCCTTCCCGCCTCACCCAAGGAGTCCCCCGATGAATGCATCAGCCAATTCCACGCCTCCCCGCGTCTGTTCCCGCCGCCAGTTCCTGGCCACGTCGGCCGCCGCCGGGGCCGTCCTGGGCACGCTGCCGCTGGCCCGCAGCGTCCATGCCGCAGGCAGTGAAGTCATCAAGGTAGGCCTGATCGGCTGCGGCGGCCGCGGCAGCGGGGCCGCGGCCAATGCGATGAACGCCGGCCCCGACGTCCGCTTGGTCGCGATGGGCGATGTCTTCGAGGACCGCGTCCAGTCCAGCCGCGACAACCTGAAGAAGGCTAAGCCGGACCAGGTGGCCGTGGACGACGAGCACTGCTTCGTCGGCTTCGACGCCTATCAGAAAGTGATCGCCAGCGACGTGGACGTGGTGCTGATCGCCTGTACCTCGAAGTTCCATCCGGCTTACCTGAAAGCCGCCGTGGACGCGGGCAAGCACGTCTTTGTCGAGAAGCCGCACGCCATCGACCCGCCGGGAATCCACGTTGTCCAAGCGGCGTGCGACGAGGCGCAGAAAAAGAACTTGTGCATCGTGTCCGGCTTGTGCTGGCGGTATGACAAAGGCGTCCAGGAGACCATCAAGCGGGTGCTGGACGGCGCGATCGGCGATCTGGTGGCGATCCAGGAGACGTACATGCGTTCGACCTACCGCAACGTGGAACGGCAGCCGGGCTGGAGCGAATTGGAGTACCAATTCCGCAACTGGTACCATTTCCGCTGGCTGTCCGGCGACGACGGCCCGCAGTCGCTGCTGCACAGTATCGACAAAGGGGCGTGGGCTCTGCGAGAAGAGACGCCGCTGCGGGCCTTCGGCTCGGGCGGCCGATCCTCCGGTTTCGGCCCCATCTACGGCGATGTGTTCGATCACGGTGCGGTGGTGTTCGAGTACGCCAGCGGCGTGCGGATGTACGCCAACGTCCGCGCCCAGGACGGCTGTTACAGCGAAGTCTCCGACACGTTCCTGGGCACCAAGGGCCGCTGCGACGTGCTGAAGAATCGGATCGAAGGCGAGACGAAGTGGCAGTACGACGGTCCGAAATCGAACATGTACGATGCCGAGCATGTGGTCTTGTTCGACGCCGTGCGCGGTGGCCAGCCGGTCCATGACGGGGTCCGCATGGTCCGCAGCACGATGCTGTCGCTGCTGGGCCAGATGGTCTGTTACACGGGCCAGCAGCTGACGTGGGACCAGGCGTTCAACTCGCCGTGGCAAGCCGGGCCCGAAGCCGTCAGCTGGGACATGGAGCCGCCTGCCAAAGCCGGCGCCGACGGGACTTACCCGGTGCCCATTCCGGGGATGACCAAGTTGAGCTAACCCGGCAAGCTTGCGGCAAACGCGGCGTGCTCGGGACTGGCCAGTCCCTGCTCGAGCCCCTGCAGGACCAGGGCGAGGTCGCCGTGGAGGACGGCTTGTGCGTGCAGCCACAAGCCCGGAAAGGCCTCGCTGCGGTAGATCTCACAGGCCGGCGCCAGCGGTTCGAAACGCCCGCTGCGGAGCACGAACCAGTCCACGGCTGGCTTGGCACCCGATAATCGTCGCGGCGGCATGCCCATGACAGAATCACGAGGCCCAGCAGCAGCAGAAATCGTCTTGTGGGGCCATGATGTCAGTCCTCACCGCAACGTTCCGGGTGACCGAGCGGCGACAGAAAACGCCAACCACACCGCTAAACCCAAACGCCGCTTCGGTCCACCGGAGGTGAGCGGGGTGAGCGCTGGCGACTACTTCCCAGTTTCGTTTGGCGGTAGCGTCGTCTTATAACGTTGCACCTCGATCACGTGGGCCGTGGCGTAACCGAAATGCAGGTCACGATCGACTTCGATGGCATAGTAAAGTGTGCCGCCAATGACCTCTTTCTTCGTGACTTGCCCTCTCTGCCTCCAATCCAGGTAGGTCTTGAAGTCCGATCGCATGACCTGGGTGATCGCCGTTAATGTGACGCCGCTTACCTGGTGTTCACGATGTTCGGCTTCCGACAACCCCATAAATACCCTCGGTTCCTCTTTTTGCGCCCATCGTATCAGGAAGCCGTATTGCTGGCTCATGCGCCACAACGCCGCTCTCCGCGACGTGTCGCGGATATCGAAGGTGATCGGCGTGTCTATGGCTTTTGCCGGATCGACGGCGAATTCAGCGGGCCCAAACTCGTTTGCCAGCACGTCCTTGAGCGGAACGCCGCCCCACGACACATCCATCTTCTCGTCCAGCCACCTGCCCCACGCTCGGGACTCGACTTTGAGGAAATCGCCAGGCATTTCCGCCGTGGCCGGAGCCGCAAGCGTTAGGACAGACAAGGGAACGGCAACGAGTGTCAGCATCGCGATGTGCATGGTTCTGGTCGACATGGAATTGGGATTCCTTCCATTGGGCAGCACCGTGTTCCTTTGGCGGAAGTGCCGCTACTCGTGACCGCTAACGGCCCGGATCAAACGGCGGCGACGTCTGATTCCACCATCATCCCAAACCGAGATCGCCGCTCGTTTGCATCCGCTTGTTACGCGCCCTCTGTGGTGACGTTGCGCCAGATTCCAGCACTCAGCAGCCCGGGCAGGACACAGACGGCGGACACGAGTCCAATGATTCCCGCGCCAAGCGCAAATGCGCCGGCAATGGTCGCAGGCATTTGTTCGAGACCGCACAGTTGGTACTTGGCGTACATCACCTGTTGCTTGCCCGACAGGCTCACCGCATCAGAATCGACACGGATGGTGGCGACGTAATCGCCGTTTCGGAATGGTGCAAATCCCGCGAGGATGATATTGTCGTCCCAGTGTTGAACAGTCTTGCTGTTTATCTTGACGGCTTCGATCTCACTGCCATCGGCATCCTTGATGGCGATGGTGGCGGATAGATTCTTGAACAGTTCTCCGACGTCCTGCTTCGCGTCGTCCGGCAGGTCACACTTGAGATACAGTGCTTCGCCGTGAGAAATGCTGCAAGTCTGGTGAAACGGCACAGACGTTTCGCCCGGCTTAGAGAGATCGATGGCGGTCTCCATGGGACGAGCAACGAACCACTGGTGGAATTCGGCGTTCAGTCGCTGGGCATCGCGGGCGCACCAGATCGCGACGCCGGTGCCGACGATGGCGATGAGCAAACCGACGATTCTACCGGTCGCGATTCTTCGCATCGAAATCACGTGTGGCGTAGTGACGCGTAACGTTCCGGGTGACCGGGCGGCGCCAGGACGAGCCAACCATCCCGCCGGACGCAAACGCCGCTTCGGTCCAGCCGTTGGTTCGTGCCCTCAGTGGCGGATCGCCGCGAGCGGCCGATCATCGCATGATTCTACCACCCACCAGGATAACAGCAACCACGGCAGAGCCCCGGACGCCGCCACCGACCCCGCGTCGGTGGAGCGACGACTGAAAGGCTAGCTGCCGCGTCAGCCGTCCCAACGTACCCCTTCCCTCTCCCATCCGCCGCCTGCGGCGGCGGATGGGAGAGGGAAGGAGGGGTTTTTCGAGGCGTTCTCTCTAGCCTGCCAGTCACCCTTCCGCCGACACGGGGGCGGCGGTGAGGCCCTGGACGGCCCGTCCCCACGCCGATCAATGGTCGCCAGCGGCCAGCGCGCGGAGCCGCGAATTGCCGCCATCGGCAGCACGCCGCTGCCACGTGAGCCCCATCCACCCATCCCAATCGCGGACGCCGAAGTACCACTGATAACCCCATCACCGGCGACTCGCCAGCAGGACTCGCTCGCAGCAGCCAGCCGGTCCATGACGGCGTTCTCCGCATGGTCCGCAGCACGATGCTGTCGCTGCTGGGCGGATGGTCTGCTACACGGGCCAGCAGCTGACGTGGGACCAGGCGTTCAACTTGCCGTGGCAAGCCGGGCCCGAAGCGGTCAGTTGGGACATGGAGCCGCCCGCCCAAACCGGCGCCGACGGGACTTGCCCGGTGCGCATACCGGGGATGACCAAGCTGAGTTAACCCGGCACGCGTGCGGCAAACGCGGCGTGCTCGGGACTGGCCAGCCCCTGTTCGAGCACCTGCAGGACCTGGGCGAGGTCGCCGCGGAGCACGGCATGTGCCTGCAGCCACAGGCCCGGAAAGACCTCGCTGCGGTAGATCCCATCGGCCGGCGCCAGCGGTTCGAAACGCCCGCTGTGGAGCACGAACCAGTCCACCGCTTCGTCCCAGACTCGCCATACCACATACTCGCGGACCCCGTTTCGCCGGTACGCGTTCAGCTTCTCGTGCAGATCGTAACTCGCGCTGCTGGCGGCGATCTCGACGACCATTTCCGGGGCGCCCGTGACGTAGCCTTCGATCAGCCGCGACTGGCCCCCGCATTCGCGCAGCAGCCGCAAGTAGCCGTCCGGCTGCGGCTCGTTGTCCAAGTCCAGCCGTAGCGTGGCATTGTCCCCACCCCGAACCTGGGGCGTATGCGCGCGGTAGACGAAAAGCCAGCCGTTCAAGTCAAAATGGGGCTCGCCATGATCTTCTGCGGACACGGGGGACGGCATGAAAACGACTCCTTCGATCAGTTCTGCCTTGTGGACGGACGGCATCGCCCGGTAGCGGCGCTCGAATTCGTCGCGCGTCAAGTGATCGCCGCTGCGCAGGGGCGGAATCCGCCGACTCGCGCTGCGCGGAATTGCCTGAGGAATCGTGACTGTGGACATGCCAATCTCCCTGGTCCAACCGAGCCGCGGCGGGAGGCAGACGTGCACCTCGCCGCGGCCCTGCTTTCATTGTCTCGCCGCCGCTGGCGGAACTCAAGGGGCCGGCTCTTTGGCCGACCTCATGTGCCGAGTCAAGTCACGTGTTCCGCCCCTCGATCACCTCACGCCAAACCTGCGGAACTCCTCGATACGCGGCCATATACGTCTGTTCCAGCGGGACGCTGATATACCAGCCGGGCTGCAGAAACAGCGGCATGCTGGGCAGGACCGCCCCGACGGCGGTCGGTTCGACGTAGGCGCACGGCGGCGTGTCGGCTTCGTAGGCCACCAGCGTCAAGGGCCTGCCGGCCGGCGGTTCGTACACGCCGTGACCGACCTCGTCCCACACCGCGCCGTGAATCCCACGCGGATCACGCGCGGTCGGCGGATGCAGGTCGATGACCAGCACATGATAGCCCTGTTGCAGGGCTGAGACTACCTTGTCCACCATCGCCACCAGCGACGAACGGCGGTCCTTGTTACCCGCCGACAGGATTTCCACGAGGGCGACGATTTGGTGGTCTTCCCGATAACGGATCACCAGCGTCCGCCGCCGGAGTGCATACGCGGCCGTTTCATCCAGTGTCATGCGAGCACTGACACGCGGAGGAGCCTCCGCGACAGCCGTCATGCCGCCCTCCGAATGCGGCTCTCGTCTCGGATGATCGGTCCTGAGCGTCAGGATGTCGGGGAACGCCTGCTTGGCATACTGCTCCGAGATCGCATAAAAATCCGGCGGCAACAGACCGGCGTTGAGCGCGTTCTTCAATTCGACGATCCACGTATTGTGAAAATCGTGGAAGATTCCTGCGCTCACGCGTTGCCAATCATGAACAGGCATCGCTGTCGTTCCCCATGGTCACCCCAACCAACGGCCGGACCGAGCCCGCCGCTATCAACGCTCCCGGCCTTCATTTTCGCCTGCAACACCGGGTTCAGCAAGGCATCTGCGGTTCGTCTGGTGCAGCTCGACGCCCGGCAGCAGCGTCCGCCCGGCAAGCGCCCTGATCGGTCGCCGCCAGCGGATGCTCCTCGATCAAGTACTCGCGGACCAGGCGGCCGCCGATCAGGTGTTCTTGAATGATCCGCTCGAGCACCGGAGGATCGCACTGCCCGTACCAGGCGCCTTCCGGGTACACGACGGCAATGGGGCCGCCGACACAGATCCGCAGACAGTTGGCCTTGGTGCGAAACACGCCGCCGGAACCGGTCAGCCCGAGTTCGTCCAGCCGCTTCTTCAGATAGTTCCAGGCGACCAGCGAGCGGTCCTTGTCACAGCACTTGGCCGTCGTCTGGTCGCAGCACAAGAAAATGTGCCGGCGAATCTCCTGGACGTGCCGTTGCTCGGCCGCGCGGCGCTGGACGGCCAGGAGGGATTCCTGTTCGTTCATGTCGTCTCCTTGGTTGCCGCGGATGCGGGCGCCGCGGGGGCCGCGGTCCCGGCCGGTGCTGCCGGCGGTACGGCCGCGTGCGGCACCGCGACCGAGGCGTGCAGGATCTTGGTCTGGATGTTCAGCTTCATGCGGTCGGAACGCTCGTAGATGACGTCCAGCAGGTTGCTGTACAGCAGCGACGAGTTCTCTTGCGAATAGTAGCCGCCGATCACGCTGATCAGGCCCAGCAAGTCGCTGCAGGTGGACAAGTACAGCAGGTTCTCCCGCCGCGTTTCGTCGCAGGTCAAGCCCAGCACGTCCTTGTTGCTCTGGTGCATGCTGATCAGGCTGATCAGCGTGTTCAATTCGTGGAACCGCCGGCGGTACGTCGTGACCTCCAGCCCCAGCAACGCCAGGAAGGCCAAGCCGATGTAGACCAGCACGCTGAGGAACGACTCCAAGCCCTGCAGCAGTTCCGCCGCGTCGCCGAGCGTCGGTTCAAACCCGCGTGCGGACAGCGTGTCGGCGTTGCTGTCCAACAGATGCGCGGCGGCGGCCAGCAGGCGGGGCGTCAAGTCGCGGCGGGCGACCAGGTAGGTCGCGACCGAATACGTCGGCACGGCCTGTTCGGGAACGAGCGGCTGCTGGCTCAGAGCGCCGGCGGCAATCTCCGCGGGTTTCAGGTAGTCCAAGCCGAAGACGTGGGCGCCGATGTTGGGCGAGGTCAGCCGAAACCCGGACGCCGCCAGCCGTTCGGCCGCTTCCAGCGTCCGGCCGTCCGCGAGGTCCTTGATCACGAAAACCGCGTCGACGTCGGCGGGGATCTGGAACGACGGCGAGGCGTTGAATTCCCGCCAGTCGTGGACGAACTGGACTTGACCTTCCAGATCCCAAAGCCGCGCGAACACCTGGGCGACGGAATGGCTGCCCTGGCCGGCGGCCGAAGTCAGCACCCGCCGCACGCCTTGCGGATGCTGGACGCCCTGACGCACAAAGTACAGGACCAGCTCGGGAGCCGGATTCTGGCGCCGCGGCAGATCGTCGGGCAGCGGAATTCCGCCCTGGACAAACGTCAGATCCGCCTTGTCGTTCAACAGCAGTTGCAGTCCCTCGCGCGAGCCCTCGGTGACCGTGATCGCAAACTTGACTCGGCCTGCGTGCGCCAGTCGCTCGCGCAACTGCGTGGCGTCTTCCGCGGGCACGGCGAGCCGCAGCGTGGCGGCATGGAAGAAATTCCAATAGATCCAGCCGCCGAACGCCAGCAGGGCGAGCGCCGCAAAGGCGGCTGGCAGCCGGTGCAGGCCCCACGGGCGGCGCAGGGCACGGGCCACACGCTTGGCCTCGTGCGCCGCCTCGGCGATCCCCGCGGCCGCCCGGATCAGTCCGTCATGACCGGGCAGATCGCGACGCACCTGGTCCGCCAAGTGCTCCGCGCGGCGGATCACCGGATCGATATCCAGCCGCAACGAGCGGTGCGGTGCCGCGGCGTTGCTGCTCATGGCTTCAAGACCAGGATTTCGACTTTGCGAAACTCGACCGGATGGCTTTCCGACTGCAGCGAGATCGTGCCTTCGCTCAGCATCTTGTTGCCGGCGACGATCAGCGCCCGGGCGTCGGAGTCATTTTCGTCCAGTTGCGGCTGCTCGTACTCGAAGACTGTCTGGCCTTCGATGATGTGCCGGATCTTGCCGTTCCCGTGGACTTCGATCTCGACCGTGACCCACTGGTCGCCGTGATAGGTCTTGGACGTCGAGTCGTTGCAGTGCCGGGTGACCAGTTTTCCATCCATCACGAAATTCGTGCCCGGGGAACAGACGTTGGCCGTGGTGCGTTTGCCTTGGCCGCTGCCGCCCAGCAGTTGGACTTCGATGGACACCGGGAAATCCTGGTCCTTGCGCATGCTCTGGGCCGTCTGCCCGTGGATCATCACGCCGCTGTTGCGGAACGCCCAGCCGGGACCGCCGGCGACTTGTTCGCCGACGAACCGGTATTCGACCCGCAGGATGTAATGCGAGAACTTGTCCTTGTAGAACAGGTGGCCAAACCGGTTCTCGAACTTGTCGTACTTGTCGTAGCCCACCTTCAGCACGCCGTCCTCGACGCGGAACGTGTTGCCGAAATTGTCGCCCAGGTCGTAGCTCTTGATCTTCGGCGTCCAGCCCGTCAGGTCGTGGCCGTTGAACAGCTGCACCCACTGGCCGTCGCGTGCCGCGTCGCCGGCAGGGGCTTCCGCCGCCCCGGCCACCGCCGCCAGCAAGGCCCAGCCCACCGCCTGAAGTCCCGTCGCCGTCGCTTTCATCGTGCTTCGTCTTTCGCGTCAGAGTGGAAACCAAGAACCGCCGGCGACCTTGGGCCGCCGCCCAATCACCCGACTGTAAGCCAAGGCGTCGGCCAGGTCAAGCCGCCGGCCCTTCGGGTCGCCGGCGCTTCGGGTCGGCGGGCTCGAATCCGCCCTCGCGCGGCGACGGCGGGAAAAGCCACAAGCAGCGAGACTACCGCCCGTCGCGCAGCAACTGCTCGTAGGCCTCGTGCGCCCGCTGGTCCCGAGGCTCCAGTTCGACGGCCCGTTGGGCGGCCGCGACGGCGCCCGGCCGGTCCCCGAGTCGGTCCCGGACGGCGCTCAGGCGGAGGTAGGCTTGGGCCGTGGGTGCCAACTCGGCGGCCTTCTGAGCCAGCGCGGCAAGATCCGGGAGCGGCCGCTGCTCGGACAGAGCCAGGTCGATCAGCGCCGAGTAGCCCGGCAATTCGTCAGGGGCGATCGCGACGGCCCGGCGATACGACGCCTCGGCCGCATCCAGTCGGTTCAGCCGGGACTGTAAGCGGCCCCGCGAGATCCAGTGGGCGGGATTGTCCGGTACCGCGGCGGTCAGGTCCTCCAGGACTTGGAGCGCGGCCGCGGGCCGTTTGTGCTGCAGGTAGAACGCGACCAAGGCCTCGCGGCATTCGCTCAGTTTCGGCGCGATGGCCGTACCCCGGAGCCAATGCGCCTCCGCCTTTCGCGGATCCCCAAAGTTCGCGTAGACGCGTCCGGCGGCCAAGTAATACGAAGCCGCCAACGCCTGTTGCGTAAGCAAGTCCTCGTACGCCTTCTTCTCCTGACGATCCACCTCGGCGTCTTGCTCTTTCAATTCGGCGAACCGTGCGCGGTACCCGCGGGCCCGTTCCGACTCGCCCAGCCGTGCGCAGACCGTGGCCAGCGAGTAATACGCTTGGGTGTAGTTCGGATCGAGCCGGACGGATTCTTCGCCGGCGCGTTTCGCGTCCTCGTGCCGGCCCAACTCGGCGTAGGCTCGGCCCAGCCAGTAATGTCCATCGGCCGATTGCGGGAAGCGGCGAGTGTACTCCTGGGCCACCGTCAACGCTTCCTCGACCTGGTTCTGGTGCAGCAGGGCGTCCGCCAGCAGGCGATGCGCTGGCTCGACGTCCGGGTCCAGGGCAATCGCTTGGCGGAGCAGCGGCACGGCCGCTTGATAGTCTCCCTTTTTCGTCAGGACCGTCCCCAGGCCGCAATAGGCCGGCGCAAAACGGGAATTGACGTCGAGCGCCCTGCGCCACACCTCGGCGGCGTCCGCCGTGCGCCCATGCCGGTTGAAGATGAACGCCGCCACCGCGTAGGTTTCGGGCCGCCGAGGGATGTCCGCCGTCAGCCGGTCGCAGATCTTGAAGGCTTCCTGGTTCAGCGACTCGGCGGTCGCCGGCAGTTTGAGGGGCAGGCCCAGCAGGGAGGCTGCCTCCGCCGCGGACAGCGGCAGCTGACTTGGCGTCGCCCTGCCGGGGTCTTGCCGTTCTGTCCGCGGTCGCGGGTCGCTGAGCGCGCCGAGCCACATCAGCAAGCCGCCCAGCACGGCCGCGGCGGTCACCGCCAGGACGGCCAAGCCGATGGCGGTGCGGGCGCGCCGGCGAGCGTCCGCCGAGCCGGCCGGGGCTGTGGCGGGCTCGGTGGGGGGCGGCCTTTCACTCATGCCCATGACGGTCTCGCGCTACGGTTCCAGGGTCACACGATCCAGTCCAAACATGTACGACTGAATGGCGCTGGGATTGGCGCCGATGATCTCGACGGTCAATTTGTGCTGGCCCGCACCCAACTCCTGGGTTCCCAGTTCGATCGGCCCGCTGGGAACCACGGTGGGATGGTACAAATCGAGCGGCGGGCCGAACTTCTTGCCGTCCAGCCACAGCTGGACGATGCCGTAATCGCGGGCCTTGGTCGGGGTAAGGCTGACGCGATACACGCCTGCTCTTTCGACCGGCACGGCCAACTCGAGTTTGTCGCCCGGCTTGGCCCCCGTCCACCACAACTGGTCCCCGTTCTCCCACGAGCCAGCATAGCGGGTCATGGCCTGCGTCCGCAACTGGCCGCGTGGCTCGTTCAGGACCGTGAATCCGCCGGCCGTCAGCGGCGGATTGACATAGTACCCGTCCCGTTCGGAAACCGGGACCGCGGCGTACGCGTCGCTGCCGCCGGGAGCTTGGTACCAACAGGCGACGCAGGCGTATTGCGTGCCGCGTTCCTCCGTCCGGTAGTACTTCTCGATGGTCGCTTCGAACCCGGTCTGGAACGGCACGTTGTCCGTCAAGTGCCAGCGCAGGACCGCTTGGTGGCCCTTGTTGTTCTGGGTCATGGTCTGGGCGTGGTAAGCGCGCTGGAACAGTCCCGGATGGCACCACGCGTAGCCGAAGTAATCCTCGGAGCCGGTGCCGAAGGTCGAGGGGAACTTCTCGCCGTCGACGAAGAACTTCTCGTCGCCCTCGCCCCACCAACTCCCGCGCGGATTCCAGACGTGCAGCATGACGCCGCAGAACCGGCCCCGCCCTTGCGTGTCCAACAGCGGCCAGTCCGGCCAACGGTCCTCCGGCAACGCGAGCGTGTCGCGGTGCCAGCGGCAGTGAAAATGCCCCAGCCCGTCAAACGGCTTGGCCAGCGGGGCGTGGGCGATGTCGTACTCGAGTTCCCGGGGCACCGTGTCCTGGTTGATGACCTCGACGCGGGCGCTGCGGGCAAACGGCATGTACCACAGGGCATAGCCGCCCTCGTTCGTCAGGCCGGTCAGCAGCGACCGGTAAGCATTCCAGCCGGGCGCCGTGCCGAAGAAATCGCCCAGCGGGCACCAGACGGCCGGCTTGTCCTGGCCGTCGAACGTGATCTGCAGCACCAAGCGCCGCAGGGCCGCCATCTCGTCTTCGCGGTCGCGAAACTTCAGTGAGCCGCGGATAGCCGTGATCGCCCGCGGCCCGGTCAGTTCCAAGGTTTCGGCCTGGCCGGGGGCCAGGCTCAGCGTCCCGGTCTCGTGCTGCTGCCCCGCGCGCTGTTCGGCCGGGTCTTGGCCCAGCGACGACTGGAAGAAATCGTTCACACGCTGCAACGCTGCGGCGTGCTGGGACGCCAAGGCCGAACTGAACGTCGGTAGTTTGGTGCCCTGGGGATACGTCGCATAGGTAAAGTGGTAGTAGCGGCCCCAGCCCGGCTCGGCGACGACCTTGCACGATTTCTGATACGGGATCGGAACGTACAAGTTCTGTCCGCGGCAGCCGAGGTCTGCGAGATTGTAGGACAGTTGCGGGTACGAGAACGGGGCCGTATCGCCGCTGAAATAGGCGGCGAACGGCAGATCGACGGCGGGCTCGGCGGCGCCGTCCAGGTAGATCTTGACGTGCCCCTGTTCGGCCCGCGCCGACCAGATCCGCCAGATGCAGCCGGGGCCCTCCATTTCCGCCAACACGAACCGGCCGTCTTCTTCGCGAATGAACATGGGCCCGTCGTTGTTGGCAGCCCAGTTCACGTACTTGCCCGTGTCCGCATCGTAGCGGCTGGCTCGATCCCAACTGGCCCATTGAGCGCACTTCTCACCCGCCTGCGGCAGCGTGGCGGGATGCTCCAAGTCGAGCAGTCGGCCGACCAACTCCGCGTAGGACCACTCCGGCGGGGCAGCCGAGGCAGGCCGACACCAACCGGCCAGGGTCGCGATCAGGGACACGGCAAGCACCAGCGTCCAGCGAACGAGGATCATAAGATTACTCCTGTGCAGGGATTGATTCGACACAATCATGGAGAATCGGACCAGGTCGGCGTCAGGCGGTGATCTCGATCCGGATCAACTCGCCCGCCCGGGCGACCAGCAGCTCGCGGAGCATAATCTGGAGTCGGCCTTCCTGGGCATCGAGTGTGGCCGGAATCTCCTTGCCGGCCAGCGTGACGTGAACCGTCTTCGGGCTGGCTGCCGCCGCCGTTCGCAGGGCGAGCGTTTTCACGGTCAGTTGCCCCCAGCGAACGGCGATCTCGTATTGCGAGACTTCGGGCCCGAGTTTCTGCGAAAACGTCCCCCAGCCTTCGGCGGCCGTGAACGCCGCTCGGAAATCTTCGGGCGCCAGGCGGGGCGCGAAGCCCAACTGGGCGTTCGGGCCGTCGTATTCGAAACCGCACAAGGCCAGGAACACCCCGTGGCTGGCCATGCCTCGGGCATAGTGATCGCCGCATTCGATCTCGTTCCACGGATTGTGCTTGGCCGGGTGATACCGCTCGTGGATCGCACGGCAGATGGCCAACGCCTCGGTCACCATCCCGTCCCAGATCATGTTGCCGGCCACCTGGTACTCGATGCCCGTCCAGACTTCATCTCGGTACAAAACGCTGTCCGGCCCCAGGTGCTTGGACTTGGGCCAGGTGCACGTGAACAAGCCCGCCTCGCCAGGTCGGGCGAACCAGCGTTGCGGCGGATGCGCGAGGTTCTGCGGACCGATGTCCGGCGCCCAGCAGTATTTCCAGATCGCTTCGAGCGCGGTGCGGACGTTCGGTGCGGGGTAGATGTAGCCCAAGCCCACCTGGTGCGCCCAGCCCTGGCCGAACAACTGGTCGGCCAGGCAGCCGTCGGCGTACTGGTGCTTGGGATGCTGGCTCAAGTCGACCTGCTGGACAAAGTACTCGCCGTTGAACAGGCGTTCGACCGTCAGGCGGCTGCCCGTCTCGAAGATCTTGCGGCAAGCCGCCGCGAATTCGCCGTCGCCGACCGTGCGCGCCATCTGCTCACCGGCTCGCAATGCCGCCAGGTACAGCGAGCCGACCATCGTATTGGCGCCGAAGAAGTTGATGTCGTAGGTGTTATGCTGCGAGCCTTGGATCAGCCCGTCGCTGTCGGCGTCCTCGCGGATCAGGAACTCCAGCGACTTGCGGACCCGCGGCCACAGTTCTTTCAGGAACTCGTTGTCCGGCGACACCAGGTGCTCGCGATACGCCTTGAGCACCGTCCCGGCCTGGCCGTCGGCCGCCCAGTTGTCCCAGCCTTCGCCGCGGAAGCGGATCATGCCGGTGTCTTCGACAAAGCCGGCCTCGGGGTGGTAGTCCTGCATCCGCCGCACGGAGCGTTCCAGCTGGGGGAACAGCCGGGCCATCGCATGCTCGTAGTTCCAGACGTGCGTGCACGTACCGTGGCAACAGCCGACGCCTTCCCAGGCCCAGAAACGCCCGTTGGCCCACCACTGGCAGGTCCCGGTGGCCAGCGTCGAGACGGTGGAGAACAGGCGGTCCAACAGCCAGTGAGGCAGCGTCGAGTCGTACCACGTGTCGTGCCAGAGCCGCGTCTGCGTGGCCAGACGCTCGAAATTGGCCGCCACGTGCCGGGCGACCGCCAAGGCATCGGCAAACCGCGTGGCGTAGAAATGGCCTCGTTCCGCCCGGTTGGGAAAATGCCAGGCCACGACGAAGCTCACCACGGCCTGGCCGCCCGGCGGCAAGCTCACGGTTCGCGACACCGCGCCCAGCAGTCGCCGGCCGAACGGTTCTTCGGCCTCCGCGGCCCCAGCCGGATCGGGTTCGGCGAACAACGCCTCGGGCAGCGCGTCGGCGCTGACGCGTGCCCGGGCGAGATCCCGAGCCGCCTCCGTCTTCGCGGCCAGCAAGGCCAGCCCGAACGTACCGAAATCGTTCTGCTTGTCCAGCGGCCCCGAGCGTCCGGAGCGCGGCGTGTCGCGGAGTTCGATCTGGTCCACGTTGATATGGCCCCAAGGCCCCGACTCGGCATCGACGATCTGGATCGTCGCCTGCTTGCCCTGGAACGGCCGCACATCCCAATTGTGCCAAGTCAGCTTCTCGCTGTTCTTGCCGTGCGCGGTCAGCACCGGCTGGCCGTCGACGATCAGGTTGATGCACGTCCGGCCCGCGAACTCCCCGCCGCCGACCAGGAAACTGATCCACGCCCGCTCGATGGTAAACGGCGGCGACGTCAGCTTGCCTTGCTTTCGATCGTTGCCGCCCAGGTAGGTGTTCACCAGCCCCCTGCCGACGAACCCGCTGACGGGCTGCTGGCCATCGAGCGTCCCTCGCGCCGGTCCGGTCCCGAAGGCTTCGCCCTCGACCTGCCAATCACCGTAGCCCTGGCTTTCGAAATCGGCCAGCACCAGCGGCGGGCGAGGCGGCTCGCCGGCGGCCGCCGGCTGGGCTCGGCCGAGCACCATCGTCAAGCCGTCCTCGGCGTGCACGCGGTTCACGCGCCGGCCGTGCATCTCGCGGCCGCTCGCCGTACACACGCCGTTTTCGAGCCAGCCGGCCAAGGTCACTTCGGCCGCCTCCGCGGAGGTGTTCTTCAAGCGGAATTGGAGCACCGTCGCGGGCAAGGCCGAATCGGCGGCGTCCAGCGGGATGAACGGCGAGAACGCTTCCAGCTGGACCTGGACCGGCAAGCTCTCGTCGGCGTACTCGACGAATCCGATCGGGTACTCGCCACAGAACCGGACGCCTGGAAAACCCTGACAGTCCAGCCGCCGGACGGCTGTCTTGCCGGACGCTTGAACGCGCATCGCGAAGCCCTGTTCCAGGCCCTGCTCCGGCTGCCGGCCGACCTCGTAGTTGGTCGCCCCGTAGCCGGTGAAATTCGGCTCGTTGAACAAGTCCCAGTGGACCAGGCGACCGTCGCCCGCCAGGTACAACTGGCCCGCGCAGATCCCGCCGACCGGCATGCCGATCGTCTCCAGGTCCTTGGCCCTGTACCAGGTGCGCTCGCCGCGCGCGGTCAACTGGGCGAGCCACTCCCGCGTCAGCTTCTTGTCGGC
>Ga0172371_10004872_pt1 | contig 20091 bp, 20 predicted proteins | sample Lak12m_FD_114543 | JGI IMG/M metagenome (GOLD analysis project Ga0172371, IMG submission 114543) | Freshwater microbial communities from Kabuno Bay, South-Kivu, Congo - kab_022012_12m | ecosystem: Environmental > Aquatic > Freshwater > Lake | place: Democratic Republic of the Congo: South-Kivu... | reverse complement strand
GAAAATAAGAAAAATAGGCACTCCACGAAAGCAAAGCCAAAACTATTGGAATATATAAGGATGCTTTATCAAGCAGTTGTTTTAAAAGGCTAAAATAATTTTCTTTAAAGTAAATTAGGCTAAAAACTACTACTCCAAAAACCGCTCCCAGCAATCCCGGCAGTAGGCCGTTTCCTAAATTTAAAAGAAAAAATATGCTAAGGGGATCTTTACTAAACAAAGGAAAGAATCTAACAATACTATATATTTTGGAAAAAATTAGCCCAAAAAATATTCCAAAAAATAATATTTTCCAAATGTACGCTGGCCCAACTACTATCTTTTTTTTCTTTTTAGCAATAGTTATATCCCCTTTACTTAAAATATCCCAAAGCAAAATTGCTGAAAAAACTAAACCTAATATATAAATTACAATCTCTTCAATCATATTTTTGTTTTTTGTGCAAAATTACAATAATTATAAATTGTACACTTATTGCATTTTGGATTTCGGGAAGTACAGGTGTATCTTCCATGTAAAACAAATAGGTTAGAAATATCTTGCCATAAATTCTTGGGAAAAATTTTCATTAGATCTTCTTCTATTTTTTCGGGAGTCTTATTTCTGGAAAAATCTAGCCGGGTCGAGACTCTAGAAACATGGGTATCTACAACTACTCCTTGTGATATCTGGAAAATGTTCTGCAATATTACATTGGCACTTTTCCTTCCAATACCTGGAATTTTTAACAAATCTTCCATATTACTTGGAACTTTAGAAGAAAAGTTATCAATTAACACTTGACAGGCTTTTTTAACTCTTAATGCTTTTGTGTGAAAATAATTAATAGAAGAAATATAGCTTTCAATTTCAGAAACAGAAGCCTTTACATAATCTTTGGCATTTCTAAATCTAGCAAATAGTTTTGGTGTTGCTTTATTTACTCCTTTGTCAGTTGCTTGAGCAGAAAGAATTACAGCAACCATAAAATCTAAAGGTGTGCTGTAGTTAAGCTCGGATTTAAGATTGGGCCACTCCTTTTTTAGCGTTTCAACAATTAGTGTTAAATTACTATTCATATTTTTAATAAAACATCTCGGCATTAGTATAATATCAAATATTAAAGAAAACTAATGTAAAAAAATGTTATTTGTGCCACAATATTTTTGTGAAGATTGCATTTTTCGATACGGATAATTACGAAAAAGAATATTTTGTAAAACACTTAAAAAGTTGTGGAGAGCTTAGTTTTTTTCCAAACCCAGTTTCGGAAGTAGAAGTAGAAAAATTAAAAGACCATCAAATATTTTCGGGCTTTGTCTATTCCAAATTCCCCAAAGATCTAATTGCTAAATTTCCCACTCTTAAATTAATTTCCACACAGTCTACTGGGTATGATCATATAGATATAGAATATTGCAAACAAAATAATATTCAGGTTTGCAATGTTCCAGAATACGGATCCTCAACTGTTGCTGAGCATGCCTTTGCTTTAATTTTGGCACTGGCAAAAAACCTTCCCAAAAGCATAGAGAGAGTAAAGGAGGGGGTTTTCTCTCCAGAGGGTTTAACGGGAATAGATTTAAAGGGAAAAACCCTTGGAGTTGTAGGAACTGGAAAAATTGGGGTAAATGTAATAAAAATCGCCAAGGGATTTGGAATGACTGTTATTGCTTACGACCCTTTTCCCAAAAAAGATTTGGAAAAGTTCTTAGGATTTAATTATCAAAGCTTAGAAACAGTGCTTATAAATTCTGATATAGTAACTTTGCACTGTCCTTATAGTGAAAAAACAAAGCATTTAATTAATTCTGCCAATATTGGTCTTTTAAAGCCACATTGCTTAATTATTAATACCGCCAGAGGGGCTTTAATTGAAACACAAGCTTTATATAATGCTTTAATAGAAAATAAAATTGGTGGGGCTGGTTTAGATGTTTTGGAAGAAGAGGGATTTTTGCAAGAAGAAAGAGAGCTTTTGTGCAAAGGAACAACATGCAAAGAAAATGTTGTAACTGCGTATCAGAATAATGTTTTGTTAAAACTTCAAGATGTTATAGTTACACCCCATAATGCTTTTAATTCCAAAGAAGCCTTGGAGCGAATTTTAGCCACAACTGTAGATAACATTTTGGCCTTCCAATCTGGACACCCCATAAATTCGGTGCTACAATAACCACGCCAAATCTCCCCCTTATCAAATATCACAGAAAGGAACAGGAAAATGATTGCCCAAATTGCTAGCCTCAATAGAGGAGATACTGTCATCATAGAGACGGGGTTCTCAGACATGCGCCCCGTCAACGATGTACAAGCGGTCGTGATCCATGTCTCCGGGCACTCTGCACTCTGCCAAGCAAGCGATGGGGTACCATACCGTCTGATGTGTGATGACTTCTGGGGAATAACCCTGTTGTCCTCTGGAAGTGCTCTTCCCGAGCTCTCCCAAGAAACCAGAACAATCCTACAACAAGTTGGTATTGACCCCGATACCTTGGAGGAAAGAGAAAGCTACCGGCAACTCGCCCTTGCGGACGGATTCGGACCCGAGTAGGTCGTGGAAACGGCAATTGCAGATTTTTTGCATTGCCGTTTTTTGTTTTTAAAATTCCTCCACTTCCGAAGTGGGAGGTAAAGTGGTATCTGGTGGGTGGTTTTATCTTTTTCTTTGGCGGGAATTCATGTATTCCAAAACCGCATCTTTTGTTGTTACCCAATTGCGCTTTTCTTTAAAAGCTTGAATCTTCCCATCTCTAGCCAAGAGGTTTAAGTGTTTTTCGGAATAACCTAATTCAGTAGCAACTTTGGATAAAGGCTGGTAATTTCTAGTAACCCCAGATACCGGAAGCAAAGACTTTAGATAAATACTCAATGATCTTTCTACAGACAAAGCCACTAGCTTCATCAGTGGCACATAATTACCAACATCGGCTTGTTGCAAAGATCTGTAATACCTAGGACGGTCGTTTTTTAGTATCACGGAAAGCGGATAGCCAGATCTTAGCAAAACAAGATTCATAATTAACCTGGCTGTTCTTCCATTTCCATCAAAAAAAGGGTGGATAAAAACAAGTTTATGATGGAGCAACGAAGAAAGCTCCACAGGATGAAGATTGTTTTCACTTTTCTTGTACCACAGAATAAGATCGTGCATCTGCCCCGGAACTGAAAGTGCCTCTATTGGCTTATGTGCAGACCCAGTTATTATTACTTCTCCAGTTCTATACCTTCCAGCCCATTCTTTATCGGTTTTTTGCATAACAAGTTCGTGAAAACCCTTTATCGTAGATTCACTAAGTTCAAAGGGTTTTTTGGGATCGACAACTTCAAATAAATAGTTCAAAGCTTCGTAATGATCTTTAGCCTCCAGATGATCTTTTAAAGATTTGCCTTTTACGGTTATTCCCTCACTTATAACCCACGCCGTTTCCTTTAACGTTAAACTATTCCCCTCAATGGCATTTGAGTTGTATGTCATTTCTATCTGAAAATGCTCCCGTAGCTTTTTAACCGCCGAATCGGGTAATGGGCGGAGTCCGTTTAACAACTTCAACTCTAATGTAAGACGATTTTTTATCCTTCCGTCTAGATATTCCATAAGGAGATGTAAATACGGCTTGTAATCATTTTTAGTCTATACCATATTAGTGGCGGCGTCAAGCTGTGTACTACATCATTTCCAATCTTTTTATTCTTTCTGTAACTGGTGGGTGGGTGGAAAAAAGATTTTTTAAAAACCCTATACCTTCGCCCCCTTGTACATTATCCAAAGGATTTTCAAAATATAAATGAGCAGTTGCTTTATTGGCTACCTCCAAAGGCTCTTTAGAACTTGCTACTTTTTTTAAAGCCGAAATAAGCCCGTTTGGATTTCTGGTAAATTTAACTGCGGTTGCATCTGCCAAGTATTCCCTTTCTCTTGATATTGCAAATTTTATAAGCTGGGCTATAAGAGGCGTTATAATTGCAAAAATTATGGCAAGTGCCAAAAATATCCCACTTGATTTTCTATCATCATCTGATGAAACTCTAACTCTTATTCTAAAATACCAATCCGAAACCATTACAATAGTTCCAACAAGAACAGCAGTTACAGTCATAAGTAACATATCGTTATTTCCCACATGAGAAAGTTCGTGAGCAACAACCCCTTCTAACTCACTTCTTGAAAGACTATTTAAAAGACCAGATGTAACTGCAATAGAAGCATTATTTCTATTTCTTCCTGTGGCAAAGGCGTTTGGGGAAGAATCTTCTATTACATATAGCTTTGGCATGGGCAAACCTGTTCCCAAGCAAATATTTTCGCAGACACTAAAATAATCAAAGTATTCTTCTTTTTTGGCAATTTTAGCCTTAGAAATAGAAAGAATAATAGAATCACTAAAATAAAAACTAATTAAAGATGAAAAGAGTGAAAAAACTAACGCCAAAGGCAAAAACAGAGCACCGTCGCTGTAAATATATCCCAAGGAGTATCCAAAAACCACAAAAACTCCAACAAAAACCCCAAACAAAATTAGGGTTTTTGTTGTGTTTTCCTTTTGTCGCTCGTAAAAATTTATTATTCCACTCATAATTAAAGGGAAACCTTGGGAGTTTTTGCTTCTTCTTTGCTTATGGAAAGACTTTCTTTGCTAGATTCAAAATCTAGTCCTGCTTCTTCTTTGAATCCTAAAAGACCGGCAATTATATTTCCCGGAAACACAACTAACTTAGTGTTGTAGTCGGCGGTTAAGTCAATAAGAAGCCTTCTTGAATAAGAAACTTTATCGGCAGTATCGGTAAGGTTGTTCATTAAATTCCCCACAACTTCCGATCCCTTAATTTCAGGATTGCTTTCTAAAGTCGCCTGAATTTGGGGAAGAACAGAAGACAGGTTTCCACTTGCTTTTACCATTTCGGAAACATCTCCCGATGCCACAGCACTATCTACTTTTTTTCTGGCGTTTGAAAGAAGCTCAAATATGTCCTTTTCGTGCTTTAAATATCCTTTGGTTGCTTCTATTAAATTGGGAATTAAATCGGCTTGTCTTTTTAGCTGATTTCCAATTTCCATGATAGATGCTTTTATCCTAACCCTAGAAGACGAAAGAAAGTTGTACACACTTACTGCGTACAAAGCCAAAACTCCAATTACAATAAACGGAATTAAAAATATCATGATTTATCACCTCCCTTTTTGCTATTATACATTAATTACAAGCTTGAATATATAGATGATGATTGATATATTTATAGTATGAAAACACCTATTCTTGCAGTTTTAATAGTTGCCATCTGTCTTGCAATTGTTTGGGTAATGGGCAATTTAAACCAAAGCAATAACTTTAAATTCGACCTTGGAAAAACAGTTTTGTATTACGGAAATACCTGTACCCATTGCCAAGATTTAGAAGAACAAATTATTCAAAATAAAATAGAAAATAAGGTAAGCATAGAAAAAAAGGAAGTTTTCCAAAATCGCACTAACGCCAATGAGCTTGAAAAAGTTGGAAATTACTGCAAAATAGAAAAAAGCAACATGGGAGTACCTCTTCTTTTTGCTGAAGGCAAATGTTACCAAGGCAAAGACGAGGCATTAAAATACTTGTTGGATAAAGCCACATAATGAAATTTAAGCAGGTAAATTCTACTTTTATTTTTTCAAGCATAGTTTTTACAGCTTTTTTCTTTTTTCCCCAAAACGCCTTTGCTGTTTGCCCAGTATGTACTGTGGCAATTGGTGCTGGTGTTGGTCTTTCCAGATATTTTGGAATAGATGATGTAATTACTGGTTTGTGGATAGGCGCCTTTATTGTGGCAAGTGCGTTGTGGCTTTTTAATTTTTTAAAGGCCAAATCCATTAACTTTCCTTATCTTAAAATGTTATTGCTCTTTTTAATGTTTTTGGTAAGTGTAGTTCCTTTGTATTTTGGTAATTTTTTAAACCACCCTTTTAACCAAATTTTTGGTGTAGATAAAATAATTTTTGGTATTTCAGTTGGCGTAGTGTTGTTTTTTATAAGCCAAAAAATAGATGGGTCTCTTAGAGCCAAAAATAACTTTAAGGTTTATTTCCCCTATCAAAAGGTTGTTATTCCCCTTACCATTTTATTTGTTGTTAGTGTTTTTCTGTATTTCTTTCTATGAACAATGTAGATGAACTTTTAAACAAAATTAAACTCGCCGAAAAAGGATTAAACCTAGATCTTTCTTCGGGTGAGGATCTTTCTATTGGAATAATGAATTTAATTAGTATTGAAGAGCATTTGTTTTTTTCTTACCAAAAAACAAAAGATGAAAACTTTTTAAAAATGCTTTCCGAAGTGCGCGAATTAAGAAAGGAACTTTTGGGAAAAATTGTAAAACGGAAGGATGGGGAGATCTGGTGTATAAGCAAACATCTTTTGGCATCTTCTATGAGATTAATAGAAGTAGGTACAAAGATGCTTGGGCAAAAAAAGGAACAAGAAGCAAAAGATCTTTTTAATAAAGCTTATAAATTATACAGTTTGTTTTGGGGAATTAACTTAAATGTAGAACCTCTAGAAAATGCAAAAAAATTTCCAGAAGAAATTTTAGAATTTAAAAAAGATGATCAAAAAAACACAAAAGAAAATCGTTCTTCTTCAATTTTTGACAAGCTTGAAAATATTGTAACTAAAGCATTAAACTGCTGTCGTGAATAATTTCCTAAAAACAAATCATTGACTCTGTTTACAAATATCTTCACAATTTAGCTATTGAGATTTTATTAAGTTCGCCTCTCAATAAGTAAAGTTTTAAGGAGGTGAAAACTTGTGGCCGCAAAGAAAAAAGCTAAGAAGGGCAAGAAGTAATCGCTTTCATGCCCCCTGGAAGGCGGTATCCTGCAAAGTACTTTGGATGCCGCTTTCTTTTTTCATTAACTTTGCTACAATATTTTTGTTACAAGTTTACTTTTTTTACTTATATGAAAACTTTCCTTCCAGTTAGAATGTTTTTATCTATAATATTTCTTGTTTTTGTAATTCTTTTAGTTTCGTACTTTTTCCCATGGCGTAAAATTAATTGGGGAAACTTTACCCTGTCTTATATAGAAACAATTACCGTTTCTGGACTTTCCGAAAAAAAGGAAAAAAATCAGGTAGCTTCTTTTTCGGCTGGGGTAACCGCCTATAACGATTCTAAAGAAAAAGCTATAGAAGAAGTAGATTCTAAAATTTCTCAAATAACAAATGCTGTAAAAACATTTGGGATCCCAGATAACGATATACAAACCCAAAGTTTAAGTATTTATCAAAATCAAGATTATGTTTATGAAGGGGATAGGCAAAAATATAAACCGGGTCAGTGGAGTGTAAGCAATTCCATAAATGTAACTTTAAGAAATATAGCAAGAGCCTCCGAGTTGGCAACTCTACTTGCAAGTTCTGGAGCAAATAATGTCTATGGACCAAATTTTTCCCTAGAAGATACTAAAGAAACCGAAAAGGCACTTCTTGGAGAAGCGGTAAACGAAGCAAGGAAGAAAGCCGAGGTAATTGCCAGTTCTTCTGGAAAAAAACTTGGCAAAATAATTAGCGTTTCCGAGGGTGGTTTGGGAAATAACTACGGTCCAACATTTTCCGCCGACTATAAAGGAATGGGCGGTGGGGGTGGAATTCCAATAGAAGTTGGGACAACAAATATTCAAAAGTCGGTAACTGTTGTCTTTGAAATAAAATAAAATAAATTAAAAAATGAAGCACATCGCCATTCTTTCTGGTGAAGGGGGGCAAGGTCATTTGTCGGTAGCCAAAGCAATACAAGCTTGGTGCAAAATATGGGGACTTAGTGCCGACATTTTTGATGTGTTGCCCAAAATAAACGATAAGGTTTACAAAGTTCTTAATAAATCCCCCAAAAGCTACAATTCTCTTTTTAAGCTAACTGATAATATTTCTGTTGCCAATATTTTCATGGAAGCTACAAAATTTGATGTTGAAAGAAGAATAAAAAAATATAAATGTGACTTATCCACCTACAATCTAGTAATTTCAACACACCCCTTTCTTCATCCAATTTGTAGTGCTAAAACAGCAATGGTTGTACTTGATCCAACAGTACATGCTTCGTACTTTGCAAAACCACATACTGATACTTACATTTCTTTTTATAACAAAGAAACAGAAAAAATATTAAAGGCTGGAATTCCCCAAGATGATGTTATTGTTACAGGTCCTTTAGCAAGACCTTTGTTTTATGAACAAGCAAAAAAACCAAGACAAGAAGATAAAATAATCCTAGTAACGGCCGGAGGTGCATGGATAAGAAAATCAAACAAATACATAGAGATGCTTGACGAAATTTCGAAGAATCACGGATATAAATTTGTTTTTGTGTGCGGAAAGGATAAAAAATTTCAAAAAGAAAGATCCGAAGAATATAAAAAAAACACTAATTTAATTTTTTTGGGCTGGCAGGAACTAAGAGATATGGCTAATTGGATTGGAAAATCTTCCGCAATTTTAGCTTTTTCCATTGCTCAAATGTCAATTGAAGCAGGAATATTTGGAAAACCTATTTTTATTGCCGATTATATTGCAGGACAAGAAGATGGCTACAAAGAAATTCTAGTATCCAAAAAAGTCGCCAAGGTTTTATATGGAAAACCCGTTGAAAAAATGGAACAGTTAAAAACATACCTAACAGAAGCAAATCCAATTAAAAATGCCAATTTAACTAAATGGCAAAAGGAGCTTTTCCTTGTTCCCAATAAATTCAAAAAATATATACTTAAGTAATGCCAAAAATGCTCCAAATTGCCATACTAGTTTGCACCGCTTTCCTTGTCTTAAGAACCGCCTACTTTTATTTTTTTATTAACAAGCCAAAGGCAACAAAATATGGAATTAATTACAGTGCAAAATATGCCAGGGAGCTTGGGCTTAACAGCAATAAGGCTTATCTTGATATTCTAGACAACCTTAACCCAAAACTAGTTAGGTTAAATGCGTATTGGGACGAAATAGAAACATCGCCAGAAAGCTACAATTTTAGTGAAATAAATTGGCAAATTTCACAGGCCCAAAAAAGAAATATAGAAGTAGTACTTGCACTGGGAAGAAAAGTCCCAAGATGGCCAGAATGCCACGACCCTGTTTTTATAAAAAACCAATCGGAAGAAGAAATTAAAAACAAACTGTTATTGCTTATTAAAGAAGAGGTTTTAAACTTTAGGAATTTCCCAAATATAAAGTATTACCAAGTTGAAAACGAACCGTTTTTCCCTTTTGGTGAATGCCCCCACCCCTTGGGTGATAGGGAATTTATAAAAAAGGAAATTAAGTTGGTAAAAGAATTAGATAGCAATAAAAAGATACTAATTCAAGATAGTGGAGAAACTGGGATATGGCCACTTACTAAATCTTTGGGGGATATTTTAGGAATTTCTATGTATAAATTTGTTGTTTTTAATCCAAGAATAATTAACCTAGATATTTACATTACCTACCCCCTACCACATTGGTATTACAGGCTAAAGGCTTCTTTTTTTGGAATTAATACTGAAAACATAATAATAACCGAGCTCCAAGCAGAGCCTTGGGGAACAAAGCCAATAGGTATGCTTTCCAAAGAGGAAATAGAAAAAACAGCAAGTTACGCCAAATTTAATAATCTTATAGAAATTTCCCAAAAATCAGGATTTTCCAATGCTTTATTTTGGGGAGTAGAGTGGTGGTACAAGCAAAAAGAACTTGGTGATAGTTTTTATTTTGATACTGCCAAAAAAGCTATGTTAGGTAATCCCTAAGCTTTTTGCTTCTGGATGGGTGCCTTAGTTTGCGTAAAGCTTTTGCTTCTATTTGTCTAATTCTTTCTCTGGTAACACCAAATTCTTTTCCAACTTCTTCTAAAGTTCTTGGCCTATTATCCACAAGACCAAATCTTAACTCCAACACTTTTTGCTCTCTTGGGGAAAGAGTAGATAAAACCTCCCCAATATGGCCTTTTAACAATTGATAACTTGCAATTTCATCTGGTGCCTTGGAAGAATCATCCGGAATAAATTCTTTAAGACGGCTGTCTTCTTCTTTTCCAACTGGTGTTTCGATACTTGTTGGCTCCTGCGAAATTTTTACAATTTCCCGGGCTTTCTCGGAATCTATTCCCATTTTTTTGCCTATTTCTTCTGGGGTGGGTTCCCTTTCCAATTCTTGCTCTAATTCTCTTTTTACTTTCTTATATTTATTAATGGTTTCTATCATATGTACTGGGATTCTTATTGTCCTTGCCAAATCGGCAATTGCTCTGGTTATTGCTTGTCTAATCCACCAAGTGGCATAGGTAGAAAACTTAAATCCTCTTCTCCAATCAAACTTATCTACTGCTCTCATTAACCCTAAGTTTCCTTCTTGAATTAAATCTAAAAATGGTAAGCCCCTTCCTATGTATTTTTTGGCAATAGAAACAACCAACCTTAAGTTACATCTTATAAGCTCTGCCTTAGCTGTTTGAATTTCCCCCATACGAGATTCTCTTTTTAGCTTTTCCAAAAGTTTTATTACACCTTTTAAATCTTTGGGTTTTATTCCCATAATCCTTGCTATAGCTTTATCGTCTAGTTTCTTTCCTTTAACTTTGGAGCTTTCTAAAATTCTAAGGTATTTTCCAACTTCGCATTTTTGCGAAAAATCCACCTCTTGGGAAGCGATAAGCAATTTAACTTTTCCAATTTCTCTAAGATACATTCTTACAGGATCGCTGGTTATTGAGGTATCTAAAGATGCTGTAACTTCTACCTTCTCTAGCTCTTCTTTCTTTTTTTCTTCCTCTGCTTCTTCGGCTGTATCAAAAACATTTACTTGCGATTCAATAAAAATTGTAAAAAGTTCATCAAGAAGTTCTATTTTCTCCTCCGCTTCAGGAAAAAGTTTTAATATTTCATCCTGTGTTATGTAACCTCTTCTTTTACCAAGAACAACAAGCTCTTTTGTTTTTGGGTTTTCTTTTAATGAAGACATTATTTTTTCTAACTAACTTTTTTCTAAACGGGAAAGCTCGCTTGAAAGCAGGTTAAATTCCTTAGATAAATTATCCACCTCTTGAAATAAATTTTCTTCCTCGGCTTTCTTTATTTTACCACTAATTTCGGCAATCTTCAGCTTTACATTTCTTAGCTTAAGTTGGTAAATAGTGTTTTGTATTACTTTTAATAACCCGTCTTCAGGAATTTCTTCCCAACTAGTATTTAGATAAATGCCAGAAATACTTTTGCTTAAATCATCTGGAAGTTTTTTTATAATACCCCCAACATCAATAGGGAAAGCAGAAGGTTTATTCTCGATATCCAAATACACTTTTTTAAGATCGGGATTTAAGAAAAGCTTGCTAGAAACTACTTCTTTAATATTTTCTAAAATTGTTTTAGGCAATTTAAGCACCAAAACAAAAAGATACGATTCCAAATCGTAAGGCTTGCCCCCCACTTCCTGTGGTTGTTCTTTTGGTTCTTCTTTTTTTCCTAGGATTTCCAGCTTTTTGTATTTTTCCATGGTAGCACTTATTGCATTTTGCGAGGTTCCTAAAACTGTGGCTAGTTTTTTTAAGTAGTGTTCCTTTTCTATGGGATTTGTTATTTTGGAAATTACCGGAATAACAAAATCCCCTGCTTTCTTTTTACCAACAGGATCTTGCAAGTTAAACCGTTTTTCTGCTTCTTTAATAAAAAAGTCGTAAATGGAACTTGCTTCTTTAATTGATTTAAAAAATTCCTTAGAATTTTTAGAAACGGCGTCGTCTGGGTCTTTGGAGCCTTCTGGAAGAATTGCAACTTTTACATTTACTCCTTGGCTTTCGGAAACTTCTATACCTCGTAGGGAAGCTTCTCTTCCTGCAAAATCAGAATCAAAAATAAGAGTTATGCTATCGCAAAGATTTTTAAGTAAGCCGATTTGATTTCTTGTTAACGCAGTTCCTTTGGCACCAACAATGTTTAATAAGCCGTGTTGAAAAGGTGTGATCATATCAAACTCCCCTTCTACAACAACCGCCATTCCTTCTTTTTTAATTGCTTCCTTAGAGACATTTAAACCAAATAAAAACGATTCTTTTTTAAAAACGGGGGTTTCTTTTGTATTAATATACTTGGGATCTTCTTCAAATAAAGTTCTTCCAGAAAACCCCACCACCTGCCCCCTAGAATTTTTTAAGGGAAACATTAATCTACCCCTAAACATATCAAAAAAACCTCCGCCATATTTTTTGGGACTTACAAGTCCAGCCAAAGCTAAATCCGTAATCAAGAATCCCTTTTTTAACAAGTACTTTCCAAGTGAATCCCAAGATCTGGGAGAATAGCCCAAAGAAAATGTTTCTATAGTTTTTTGTGATACTCCTCGCTTATTAAGGTATTCTCTGGCAACTTTTCCAATTTCATGCTTTGTAAGCAAAAAGTGGTAAAACTCTAAGGCTAACAGATTTGCTTCTAAAATAATTTCCTTTTTGGACTTTTCTTTATCTTCTGTATATTTAGAAAGTTTAACCCCAGCCTTTTCTGCCAATATTTCGAGTGCTTCTCTAAAGTCCACTTTTTCAAATTCTTCCACAAAAGTAAAAATATCTCCCGATTTTCCACAACCAAAACATTTAAACATACCAATTTCTGGGCTAACCATAAAAGATGGCGTTTTTTCGCTATGAAATGGACAAGAAGCTTTGTAGTGTTTGGAAGATTTGGTAAGACTAATGTAGGAGCCTACAACAGTTGCAATATCTAGCTTTTGTTTTATTTCCTCTACTTGATTTTCCACCACAGCCCAATTTTACCACAGGTTATAACTACGCCTTCGCTCCATTATCAACTATTGTATTACTTTTATAGTACTTAGCAAGTAGTCCAACTTCTAGTATTTGAATTGTCTCCTCTACTTTGATTATCCCCTTCCGAATACATCGCTACCGTGCACTAGAGCACGGTAGTGTGGTAATATATTAATGTAATTAATGCTATGTCTAGAAGATATAAAGATCTACCAGAAAGTCTTGTCTTTTCGGCCTTCAACGAAGTAAGAAATTCTTTGCTTGCGGCTAAAGATGGTAACGATGTTGAAGAAATAATAAAAGCATTACTAACTTTAGATGAAAGAATCAAGATTGGAAGAAGGGTAGAGATTGCTTATATGCTAAACAGCAATTTAAGCTACGACGAAATTAAAAGAACAATGAGCGTGGGTTTTGGTACTATATCTAGTGTAGAAAAAGCATTACAGGAACATAAAAAAGGATTTGAATTAATTTTTGAAAGATCAAATAAAGTACAATCGGAGTTTGAAAACAAGGCGTATAAAAAAGTTGGGGGACCAAAGCTAGTTAACAAGAAAACCAAATACACGGGGTTTAGAAGAAAAGATGTAAAAAGATAAGTACTACAGTGCTCTAGTGTACGGTAGTGTAAATCCCTTTAGCTTAAAATTATTGTAAGTAAACAGGTTAATAATTTCTAATCTCTAATTTTTAATTACTAATTAATTAGTAATTTCTAACTTCTAATTTCTAACTTCTAATTAGTGTTTGTGGAGAATATAGCCGGTGGAGGGGGTTTTATATTGTGGGTCAAAAAGAAAGCCGTAATTTTTTCCCATTTGGGTGGCTTCTACGGAATCTTTTTCCAGCTTTATCTTTTTAATTTTAGTTTCAAATAAAGGACGCAACAGCGATTTTTTAGGATCTTTTAAAAATTCTTTTAAGTTTTCTTCGCTATCCCAAATTGCAACTTTATCCCCCACTTTAAACCTACCTGCAAATACGTTGGCCCCACAAATTACATCGCCAGATGGAAGATTAAACAAAGCTACAATTTTTGCCCTGCCTTTTATTTTTTCTTCTTCCAATTCCACAATTCCCTGCAAGGCGCCCTCCAAATCCTGTAAAAGTTCGTAAATTATTTTGTATGTCCTAACAATAATTCTTTTTCCTGTTGCAAAAAATTCCACCTCGGCGGGATAATTAACATTAAACCCCATTATTATTCCTCCCGAAGTACTTGCAAGCAAAACATCGCCTTGGGTTACATCCCCCACACCTTTATGAAGAATATTTAAAACAGCTTCCTCGCTTTTTAGTTTAGATACTCCGTTCATTAATGCTTCTAGTGTGCCTTGGGTATCTGCTTTTATTACTACCCCTAAAACTTTTTTCCCTGTTTCATCTTGTACAGACCCAGTTTGGGAAATTTGCTGATCTTCCAAGTTAAGTTTCTGGTGTAATAAAACCGATCCCACCGGAGGAACTTCTTTAAAACCCAAAATCTCCACGGGACAAGAGGTTTCTGCCAAAGATACCTGCTTCTTATCAAATCCAATTAAAGCTTTAACCTTGCATTCTATATTTCCTGCATATATTAAATCGCCCACTTTTAAAATACCGCTTCTAACAACTGCCGAAGCCAAAGGCCCTTTCTTTTTATCTAAAAACGACTCTATAACAACCGCACTAAAGTTTTCATTAGTCTTTTTTTCTTCCGCCATGTCCCACAAAAGCAAAATAGAATCCAAAAGCTCGTCTATATTCTTTTTTTCTTTGGCCGAAACCGGAACTGCCACAATGTCCCCTCCGTATCCTTCAACCATAATTCCTTCCTTAGCCAGTTCTTTTTTAACTTTTTCCAAAATTACTCCGGGAAGATCTATTTTATTTATGGCAACAATTATTGAAGCCAAAGAAGCCTTAGCATGAGATATTGCCTCTACTGTCTGGGGTTTAACCCCTTCGTTTCCGGCAACAACCAAAACCACAATATCGGCAACGCTACCACCTCTGGCACGCATATTAGTAAAAGCTTCGTGTCCGGGGGTATCTACAAATGTTATTTGGCGATTTTTATAAGATATTTGATAAGCACTTACATGTTGAGTAATTCCCCCAAACTCTTTAGAAGCTACATTAGTATTTCTAATGGCATCAAGAAGAGAGGTTTTGCCATGATCCACATGGCCCATTATTGTTACAACTGGAGGTCTTTTTTGCATTAGCTTTTCTTTTTATAAACTTTTTTTACTGCCTTCTTTTTTTCTTTAACCGGGATTTCTTCCATTTCCTTACTTTCGGCAACTGTTTCGGTATTACCACCTTTTATATCTATCTTAAAACCAGTAAGTTTGGCTGCCAGCCTAACATTTTGCCCGTCTTTACCAATTGCAAGTGACAATTGATCTTCCATAACTTCTATAGTTGCAGTTTTTGTGTCTAAATCTATAATTACATCCCTAACTTTAGCAGGAGAAAGACTAGAAGCAATAAATCTTTCCCTACTTTGGGAATACGCAATTATGTCTATTTTTTCATCTCCAATTTCATTTATTACATTGGTTACTCTTACACCCTTTTGACCAACACAGGAACCAACTGGATCTATTCTTTCTTGTGAAGAAGAAACTGCAATTTTTGTTCGGGATCCCGCTTCTCTTGCAATTGCTTCTATTTTTACGGAACCGGAAGTAATTTCTGGAACTTCCATGGCAAAAAGTCCTGCTATAAACTTAGGATCGCTTCTTGAAACTATTACTTCTGCACCCTTTTCTCCTTCTTTTATTTCCTTAATTAAAACTTTTAATCTTTGATTTATATAATATCTTTCGCCCGGTATTTGATCGGAAATTACCATGGTGGCTTGGGTTTTTCCAAGATCTACAATAGCATTGCCTTTTTCCATTCTAAAAATATGTCCTGCCACAATTTCACCTATTCTTTTTTTATACTCATCAAGTACTGCGTCTTTTTCTTCTTCTCTGATTTTTTGCAAAATAACTTGTTTGGCAGTTTGGGCTGCAATTCTTCCAAAGCCCGCAGGGGTAATGTCTTGCAAAGATCCATCTTCCAGCGTTTTATAAATTTTAGCTTCTCCGTTTTCTTCGTTAATTTCTGCAACCAAATCTATAGTGGAAACGCCGGGGTAATCTTTTTTATAGGCCGCAATTAAAGATGTTTTAATTGCTTCCAAAACCGAAGAGGCACTAATACCTCTTTCGTTACAAACTTGATTTAAGGCAGAAGAAAATTCTGTTATAGCCATAGCAAAAAATTAGGGTGGACAAACCCCACCCTCTAATAATTAAATCCCAGTAATTAAATGTACTGTAGCAATAAATAGACAATTAGTCAACCAAAATCCCTCTTGCAACAATTATTCCAGTTGAGGCCGCGCCAACTATATTGCCCGAAACCCCCGCTCCATCTCCAGCCACAAACAGGTTTTTTACCGCAGTTTGCAGGTTTTTATCGGTTTTAATTTTGGATCCTCTAAGTTTTATTTCTGGCGCATACAAAAAGTTAGAACCAGCATTTATTCCGGGTAGCACCTTATCTAAAATCTCCAGTGCTTCAAGCAAGTTTTTGGTAATGCGATAAGGCAACGCCATAGAAATATCGCCCGGAGTGGCGTCTTTTAAAGTTGATGTAATTATGCTTTTTTCAATTCTTGAAGCAGTACTTCTTCTTCCTGCTTGTAAATCGGCGAGACGCTGAATTAACGGCTTTCCTCCACCTAAAGTAGTTGCTAATTTTGCAATAGAAATTGCATAATCGGTAGTGTTTTCCACAGGTTCGGTTAGCACTACTTCTTGAAGTAGGGCAAAATTACTATTGGGAGATTCGTTTTGAGAATTAGAGTGACCATTTACACATATATATCCCCCATAGTCCTCTACTGCTACAAAACCGTTAGGGCAAGGACATAAGGTTCTTACTGTATCATCAAATGATGGCGTTTGCACAAAGTAAATTCCCTCGTACATAATTTTTGTTTGCTCTTCTGTTACCGATGCTGGAAATTCAAACCTTACACCAATTTCAACTTTTTGATATTCATAAGAAATTCCAATTTTAGGAGCAATATTCTGAAGCCACTTTGCCCCTACTCTTCCTGGAGCAAGAACAAGTTTATTACAAGTAAATTCCCCTGTACTTGTTTTTAGTAAAAAAGAGCCATCTTTTGCCTTTTGTATTTCCAATACATCACAAACCGGCTTTATTTCAACACCGCTTTTTAAAAGAGAGTTAGATATTTCTTTAATAACTAAAGGTAAAGCATCGCTTCCCACATGTCTACATCGTCTTGTAAATAATTTAATATTTCTTCTTTCGCATTTTTTTACAAAAGATTCTGCTTTCTCCATATCGCTTGGAGTTACTGGTGCGGTAACCCCAAAATCCAAAAACGATTTTTCCACATAATTTAAAAGCTCCCTTGCCTTATCTGCAGAAACAAAATCTAGTAACCTTTCTTGGCTTAAATTTAAGCTGAAATGTAGCTTGCCATCACTAAATGTCCCACTTCCTCCAACTCCACAAAGAGTTTCCAATTTACTTCTTTTTTCTATGCTGTTTCCTTTTTCTAAAATTAAAATGTTAGAGGCTCCTAACTTAATAAGTTCCAAAGCACAAAATAAACCAGCCGGTCCAGCACCAACAATAATTGTGTCAAAATTATTTTTCATATTTTTTTATGATTTTGTTAATAAACAAAAAGATTATCTACTATATCTTGCCAAAAACACAACCTCTAAATGATACAATTGTTACATGGAAACTTGGAAAGAGGTGTTAATAAATATCCGCAAAGACTATAAATTATCCCCAAAACGAGAACTGGACCAGTTTTTTGCAACCCCAGAAACATCATTAAACAAAGCCAAAATAATGATAAAAAAAGATTCGGTGGATAACAAAAATATTCTTATTCTAGGCGATGACGATTTAGTTTCTTTATGCCTTTGTTTTTTGGCAAATCCCAAAAGTATTACTGTTGTAGAAGTAGATCCAAAAATTGCAGATGCAATTTCCAAAGAGTCCCAAAAACGTAACTTTCCAGTTAAGGTAGTAAAAAATGATATTAGAAATATAAGCAATTTAAAAACACCCTTTGATTCTGCTATTTTTGATCCGCCCTACACCGCCGAAGGGGTAACTCTTTTTTTAAAAAGTGCTTTAGAAAACTTATCACAAAATCCCGAATCTAAAATATTTTTATGCTTTGGAGCAGGTCCAAAAAATCTAGATAAAATACTAAGACTTCAAGAAATTCTTAATTCTTTTTATTTGGTTACGGATGAGCTAATTAAAGATTTTAATGAATATGAAAATGCCCCGGGAATTCAAAATAAAAGCTCCCTTTACATACTTTCTAGATCTAAAAAAACAGATTTTACCAATGTGCAAACTGGAATTTCTGAAATTTATACCCACAATACTCCTCCCATTGTTAAGCTTCCTCCAATTTTTCACTTTAGTGTTCTTATTTTTGATATTAAAGACCCCATACTTACAAAAAGAAGGATTTTGGAGGGGTGTTTAGTGGAATTTTGCAAAGAGTTAGAGCTTAACTGGATATCCAAATCATATAGTGTATTTAAGGGTGGTGGTTTTACTTATAATTTTGTTTTAAAACAATCTAATCTAAGCGCCCATACTTGGAAAGAATTTAATCTTCTCCATTTAGACCTTTTAGTTTGCCAAGAAATTCCAAGCCTTTTAGAATTCGGCAAAATAATTCCAAAAATATTTAAAACTGAAAGATATATTTTAAGAAGGCTGGAGTAACAACTATTTTAGTGGTAAATTAACAACCTTGTCTTCTTGTATATTTTCCACAAAGTTTGCCTTTTTTCCATTAAAATTAACCTTAATATTTAGGTCCTCTTTAGATATTCCTGCTTGAGATATAAGAAAAATAGAATAGGTAGATTTTTCTTTAAATTCCTTTAAAAGGGCTCGGGGTAATAGGTATGAAATTTTTATAGTTGCTTTTTCTTTTGCTCTAATTTCCAAGTATGTTCCATACACAGTAAATAACCCACTGTTTTTGGTAATTATGCCATTTCTAATATCCATTTTATCTTCAGAAGTACCTTTTCCAAGATAAGCTTCCAAAAGGTTAGAGCCGTTTGGAACCATAATAGAAACAAAGTTTTTGTAAGGGCCAGAAGGCCAAGAATTAGATTTTCCAAGATGCTCCCAAGTAATTTCTAAGGTGTTCTTAATGCCTTCTATTTCCTCCTGCTCCTCAACACTAAGCACAACCAATCTTTTAATTTCTTGGTTTGTTTTTGTTTCTCCCAAATTGGCATCTAGCACACCCAATGCGTCGCACTTAGAATTGTTAAGACAAAAAGGGGTACTGTAAACATCTAAATTAAATCCATTTCTAAAATAAAACTGAAGATGTTTCTTGGAAAGAAGATTTGCGAATAAGTTAAATTCCGCAAAGCTAATTTTTTTGTTTAAAACCTGCAAGGAATACTTGTTTAAAAGCTCAATTACAAGATCGTTTGGTAAATTGGCAGAACTTGCCTCCAGATTTTTGTACCAATCTATTATATTTGAACTATTTACCTTGTTGCCGTTTGTTAATTCTATTTCGCCATAAATTTTAGAAATTAAAGAAAGCGTGTCTAAATCTAAAGCAATAACTCCGTTATATTTATTTCCCGTTGCCTCAAAAAATAGATCCAAAATCTTTGTGGAAGATTCTGAAAAGTCTTTTTCCCAAAGACTATCTTTTATTAAAAGCCTGTCTTTTTTTAAAAGTTCTTTTATGGGATCTGGGGCAGGAATAAAAATATCCCCTTTAGAAAGGGTGTTATCCTGTGTTGCTACATCAAAAAACTCTGGAAGAGAATATTTTCCCTTTTCCACGGAAACCTCACTATACGCTTTAACCACTCCTCCTGTCGGTCTTAGCTCCAAATTATCTACAAACAAAACCAAATATTTCCTTTTATCGTTAAAGCCAAGAATATCTTGGTAATTTAAATTTTCTAGGAAATTTATTTTAGAAAAATCGCCAACTTTATTATTTTTAAAATAGCCAAAATTAGCTTTAAGGAAATTAGATTTAACTTGCAAAATACGATCTTCGGCAAAACCCAGATTATGCCTTGAATTTGAAAAATAATAATTAATACTTGCAAGTTGATCACTTGGGTTTTGCAGGGCAATAAACCCGTCTAAGGAACTCTGCAACACACTGCAATAATAGCTGTATGCTGTTGCCAAGTTTGTAAAATCTAACACTATCCGATTTTCTTTAGCACCAATTACTGCTGGAAGTAAAAAAAATACCAGGAAAAACAGAGGAACTTTCTAAATAAGCGCTTCTTGCCATTTTTAGG
>Ga0172371_10004869_pt1 | contig 20099 bp, 12 predicted proteins | sample Lak12m_FD_114543 | JGI IMG/M metagenome (GOLD analysis project Ga0172371, IMG submission 114543) | Freshwater microbial communities from Kabuno Bay, South-Kivu, Congo - kab_022012_12m | ecosystem: Environmental > Aquatic > Freshwater > Lake | place: Democratic Republic of the Congo: South-Kivu... | reverse complement strand
GCTATACGGCCGATGCAAGTAATTCATTCGAAGGCTGGTATATCGACGATATGTCGGTTAATGGTGCAATCGAAGTTGATGTCTATCCGCCATCCATTTCTTATCCACCGCTTAGCAACACAAGTTCGACTAGCTCAAGAACATTAATTGCAAATATAACAGATCCGGGCGGAGTGCCGGCTTCAACTCCCGGCTGGCCCAACTTATACTGGAAAATAAATACGGGATCCTATACTGCTGCTACACCGACATCAGTTGCCGGGAGCAATTATACCTATAATTTCGGTACAGGGGTATCGGTTGGAGATGTTGTGTCGTACTATATTGTCGCTCGTGATTTATCAACAACACCATTTATAGGAGCATATCCCGGTGCAGGGGCAGGTGGTTTTACCTATGATCCGCCTGCTGCCTCAATTCCGCCAACAGCGCCAAGTACCTATATGATAACCGAACTTCCATTGAGCGGAGATTATACGGTTGGAACTACAATGTTTAATAAGATTACCGGAAACAATATAACTTTTAAAAAAGTTTTGAAAATGGTAATGAAAGAAATGGTTGAAAAAGAGACAGTTTCGGATATTAATCAATGGGTTGTAACACGAGATAAGATGAAAGCAGTAAATGAAACTGTCGTAAGTCCAGAGTCAAAAAAATCAGGTGTGGCAGGAGGAGGAAAACTATTAAAAGAATTTGAGGAAGTTACCTGGGTCCCGATGCAAAATGGAAAAGTATATAATGGACCGCTATCTGTTATGAAATCCGAAAATCCTGATTACGACTTTCCGGTGGGTGTTAATGGTATTTATGCAACAATAACATCTGCCGTAGCTGATTTAAATTCAAGAGGTGTAAGCGGAAATACAAGATTTTTGCTTACAGATGCATCTTATACAACAGGAGAATCATATCCGATTACGATAAATGTAACCAGTGAAAACATGCCTGATTCTACTGCCAAGGTTGCAATCAGGCCGAATACAGGCGTAACAACTGTAATAAACGGTTCTCCAACCAGTGAATTGTTTAAGATCATAAACACAAATTATATAACCATTAATGGCTCAAACGCTCAGGGTGATTCTACCCGTAATTTAACAATCACAAACAATTCGACAACATATGCCGGTGTTATTTGGATAGGTTCAACTGGAGCAACTCCGATTACGAACGTTACTGTAAAAAATTGCATCCTTGTTAATGGAGCGAATACGAACACAGCCGTTATGATTTCTGATGGAAATTCAATTGGAACTCCGGGTTACTTCAATAATATTGTAATTAAAAACAACAGCATTCAGAATACTAAAGTTGGAATTTTTGCAAGTGCAACAGTTGCCACTGGTAATGGAAACGGTTTATTAATACTTCAAAATGATATGACCGGAACGGGTGCAAATTCGATCAGGTTAGGAGGTATGTGTGTCCAGGGAGTTGACGGCGCAACAGTATCGGAAAATAATATAGCTAATATTTCATATACAAATGATGACATTTCGGGAGGAATCTGGGTTGCTGCAGGTACGGTTAACAGTAGTATATCTGATAATACTATTTCAGCTTTAACCTATACAGGTGCTTCAACCTATGGTTCCATGGGAATTTATATTACCTGTGGAGTTCCCAATGCTAATGTTATTATATCAGGTAATACCATTGGCGGAATAACCTCAAACGGAACAGCAAGTAATGCTACAATGGGTATTTATGTTGCTGAAGCTACAGGAGGTATAACAATAGAGAAAAATATAATCAGCGATATTGAAAATACTTCTTCAGAAGGCCGAAGCGCCGTAGGTGTCCTGCTTGGTTCTTCATTAATTTCATCTGATATAAACGTTATAAACAATCTTATTTACGATATTGCCGGTTACGGAAATGAATCACAAACATCAGATAATGGATATGGAATTGACATTATCAGTGGTGGCGGGTACAATATCTATTATAATTCAATAAATCTTGCAACAAATCAGACCTTATCAACAGGTGTACCCGCATGCCTGATGATCCATTCAGATATTGTAAGTGCAAATAGTCTTGACATAAGAAATAATATATTCAGCATTCCTGCGACAACAGGAACAAACCGGTATGCAGTATTCTGTAACGCGGCAAACACTGTTTTTTCAGATATTAATTATAATGATTATTTTACATCAGGGACCAACCTGGGATACATTGGGGCGACCAACAGAGCAAACCTGGCTGCATGGCAGACAGGGACTGGTGATGATGCAAACTCTTACAGTACCGATCCTGATTTCACATCAGCATCCAACTTAAGGCCCATGGATGGCAGCTACCTGATAGGTACACCCATCACCGGCATTACCACAGATGTTGAAGGCGCTACGCGTTCCAATCCCCCGGATGTGGGCGCTTATGAGGGTTCGGAGACGAACTGGACAGGAACGACTTCAACCAACTGGGCTGTCAGTACGAATTGGGACAGGGGCGCAGAGCCAACCTCAACTGAAAATGTGTTTATTTCATCGGGTCCTTCCAATCAGCCGCATGTTACTGCCACCCCGGAAACTCCTGCTGTTTGTAACAAACTGACCATCGGTTCAGGTGTGCTGACCATAGATGCAGGCAAAGCGCTCACTGTCTCCGGCACTTTTACCAACACCTCCGGTACATCCGGTCTCGTCATAAAATCCGGCGGTTCCCTGATCCAAAATTCAAACGGTGTTTCCGCCACCATCGAACGGGATATCAACGCCTGGGTTGACGCGATGCATGGCTGGCACTTCCTTTCATCACCGGTCGCTGAACAACCCATTGATCCCGCCTTTACTACCTCTACCGCTGATGAATATGATTTTTTTACCTGGTGGGAACCGACCGGCGAATGGGTCAATTATAAGAATACCACGGTTGAACCAACCTGGAACACGGCCAATGGCGGAGTGACTTTTTACGTGGGTTCGGGTTACCTCGTTGCATACAAGTATGCAGGTATTAAATATTTTATCGGCACGCTTAATAATTCCGACCTCACCTTTTCAAGCCTTGAGATCAGCCCGGGAACGTACGGAGGCTGGTACCTTGGGGGCAATCCCTATACATCAGCAGTGTTATGGGGAACCGATGACTGGAACCTGAGCAACATCAATGCTACTGCCAAGATATGGAAGGAATCCACGGCAGCTTACATCGACATCAATCCTTCCGGCCCCAATACTACCATTCCTGCAGGAAACGGGTTCATGGTGCAGGTAACTGTCGACCTGGTTAATTCGATCACCATACCCTTGGCCGCCCGGGTGCATGATGGTACGACCTGGTATAAGGCCAGCGGTACGCCGTATATTGTACTGGTTGCCAACGATCCATCGGGCCGGACAGCCCAGGAGAGTGTGGTGCGCTTCGATCATGCAGCGACCACGGGATTTGATCCGGACTTTGACTCACATTTCCTCGCGGGATATGCACCTTTGTTTTATTCGGTATCAGGCGCGGATAAACTTTCAACCAACGCCATGCCTGAGGCTGGCGGTGAGGTGCAGATCCCCTTTTCCTTTATTAAAAACAATGGTTCTGACTTCAACATCAGGGCCGAAAAGATCTCTGAAATTTATGGGCCGGTCATCCTGAACGATCTGAAAAATGGTAAATCACAGGATCTCACCATTGACCCGGTTTATTCCTTTACCTCAGAAACCGGTGACGATCCGGGCCGTTTCCTACTGCAATTCAGTAACGTCGGTATCAGCGAATCCCGAATCCCGCATCCCGTATCGGTCTATTCTTCCGGCAACACCATCAATATCCTTAACAATGATGGCACAGACCTCCGGGGAAATGTCTGCATTTACAACATGATGGGCCAGCGTATGATGCATCAGAAACTGACCGGGAGCAGCCTGACCAGGATCAACCTGAACGCCACCTCCGGCTACTACCTGGTTAAAGTGGTAACCAGCGATCATGTGTATTCGGGAAAGGTTTTTATTTATTAAGCGGGACCCCCACCACGGCCCGCTTCCATGGGGGCGGGAGGTAGGTTTGGGTGCTTAGTTATTGTATATAACATAGACAGGTGCAAACTTTGACCAGATGGTTTTTTCGGGCACGCCCGAATACAGGGGTTTTGAACTGGTAACTGAAAAAACTGCTTTTTGTGTACGACGAAGTCAAAAAACGAATGTTCGAAAACACAACCCAAAACCTTCCATCATTCTCATCTACAACGCCGTAACCATACTCCCTCCCCCTTGGGGGAAGGGTTGGGGAGGGGGCGTGTCTGTCTTGGAAAAAGCCAGCGAAGAATCGCTGTTTTTCCTCACCCCAGCCATATGAATTCGAATACCTTTAATTTTCCTTCCTAATAAATCATTTTCCCGTATTACCTTTTGAGTTTATACCGATTAAGCAAATAACTTCACCTCAATTAGCGGGAAGGAGTTGGTATAGATCCCAATAAATGGTTTATGGCTTACTTCGGCAAATCGGTCGACCAGCCTTATTTCTTCGGTGCAAGTCCCGAAATCAAGAACAGGGCAAAGGCGTTGCGTAAACGAATGACCTATTGTGAAAAGGTTTTATGGCAGGTTTTAAGGAAGAACCGGCTACGTCATTATTATTTCCGGCGGCAACATCCCATCAGCCGTTTTATTGTTGATTTCTATTGTCATGAACTGAAAATGGTTGTAGAGGTCGACGGAGGATATCATCTCTCTCCTGTGCAACATGAAAAAGACCTTAACCGTAGTGCCGAGCTGGAAAAATTCGGGATAAAAATAATCCGCTTCAGCAACGATGAAATCATGAAAAATGTCAGGAGGGTTGAATGGCAATTGGATAATGAGGTTAAGGAACGAAGGAAAGAAATGGAATCTGAAAGGGGGCCATTGACCTGATCAAAACATGACCTTCCCCGACTCTTCCTGACAAGGTTCTCACTCCAGCCTTTCCCTGACGGGACCCCCACCCCGGCCTTTTCCCTTGCGGGTCCCCCACCCCGGCCCGCCCCCATGGGGGCGGGAGGTTGGTTTGGGTGCTTAGATATTGTATAGAACATAGAGAGGTGCAAACTTTGACCAGATGGTTTTTTCGGGCACGCCCGAATACAGGGGTTTTGAACTGGTAACTGAAAAAACCGCTTTTTGTGTAGGACGAAGTCAAAAAACGAATGTTCGAAAACACAACCCAAAACCTTCCATCATTCTCATCTACAACGCCGTAACCGAACTCCCTCCCCCATGGGGGAGGGCAGGGGTGGGGGCGTGTGAGTCTTGGGTGACCGTTGGGGTAAGAGGCACACCCTCCCCCCAAAACCCCCCGGTAAAAAAAAAAATGTTATGTAAAATGTTAAAAAGATTATACTTTTACAGGCTGTTTAAGCCCGATCCCATAAAAAAACCGCCTTATTCACGTAATTATATATATCCCTTTTCATTCTGTTATTCAACCACTAAAATCTTATTTTATGAATACACATTCTACGATCGCTAAAACAATTTTTGGGAGTTTGGTTATGTTAATAATTATGCTAGTGCCGGAATTGGGGTGGGGGCAGATTTTAACTTTTGAATTTGCTGGTATTGCAGGAAACGAAAGTTCATATAATTCTAACAGCAATGATGCTAATTTAACAAATTCAACAATTACAAGAGGGGCAGGATTAACTGCTTCATCTAACGCTGACAGGTTTAATGCAACAAATTGGGCTCTTACATCAATTGCGAATGCGGTTACAGGTAATAATTATATGCAGTTCATTATAACTCCTAATTCAGGATATCAGTTTAGTGTTAGTTCAATTGTAATAAGTCTTCAAAGATCTGGTACAGGACCTAGTGCAGTAGCACTCAGAAATTCAGTTGATGCTTATGCGACAGACTTAGATGCCATTAAAACTATTACAGATAATACAAACACACAAACCTTTACTTTTACATTCACACAGAACAACTCTTCTTCTGCGATTACATATAGGGTATATATGTATGCTGAAGCAACTGGAGGTTCTGGTGGAATTGGTGATTTTTCCGGTAATGATATTATTGTTAACGGAATTGTCACTTCCTCCAATGGCACACCCACCGTAACAACCCAAGCAGTTAGCTCAATAGAAACAACCACCGCAACCGGTAACGGCACCATTAGTGCTACCGGAGGTGACAATGCAACGGCCAGAGGTATTTGCTGGGATATATATGCAAATCCGGATCCCGATTTATCGGACAGTCATTCAACTGAATCGGGTAGTTTTGGAACAGGAGCATTCTCAGGATCTATAACAAATGTTTCTGCGGAAACCAGGTACAAAGCAGTTGCTTATGCAACCAATCCAACTGGTACAGGGTATGGCACGGCTGTCAATTTTTGGACACTTTCTTTGGAACCAGCCACTCATACTACAACTTTTACCAATTCGGTTGTTTCCCAAACCCAGATCGACCTCACATTTGATGCGGCAAACACGATCACAGATGCTGATGGTTACGTTATTCTCCAAAAAACCGGTTCAGCTCCTACCGGCATACCCACCGATGGCAACGCTTACTCGGTTGGGAATACAATCGGCGATGGAACAGTGGCGGCCATTGTTACAAGTTCGTCTGCCACTGCCTCAAGCATTGGCAGTTTATCCGCTGGAACAAGCTATTATTTCACCATTACGCCGTATAATTACAATGGGGCAAATAGCGAAACCTACAATTATAAGGCGGATGGAACTATTCCTGGTACGAATGGAACCACAAGTCCTCCCAATGATGCTGATTCCTATGTTGATGCTCCCGGTTCACAGGCCAATCCCGGTACGATTTCATCTTTGGCCGATACTGATCCGGAATCAATCGAGGGATTTAAATTTAAGATCAATGATGTCGGTACGGATGGATTGCTGACAAAGGTAACTCAGATCAAGATCGTTGCAGGCACTAATAACAATGCCGATTGGTCAAGCACGATTCAAGGCGTAAAACTATCCACAGATGGAGGAAGTTCTTTTGTGACTACGGGTTCTGTTACAATCACGGCTTCGTCAATTGTATTTCCGGTAACCGTTGGAAATTTAAATATTACCAATGGTAGCAATTCCACGATTTCATTGTTTTTCTTTTTAAAATCTTCCGGATTGACAGATAATCAAGTGCTGGAGTTTACCATACCAACATCTTCCCATGGCTTTACAGCAGATGCTACAGGATCTACATTCCTGACTACATTTGCGAGTGCAACAACTTCAAATCAAATCACGATTGATGTTGTCGCCTCCGAATTGAATTTTGTCCAGCAACCGACAAATGTTGGTACAACATTAAATATTTCTCCGGCGGTTACGGTGAGTGCAAATGATGCAAATGGCAATCGGGATTTAAACTATTCGACAAATGTAACCATTACTGCAAATGGAGCCACATTGAATGGATCACCAGTTTCCTCCGCTCCTTCTGGTGGATTGGCAACTTTTAGTACGTTATCATTTAATGCAGCGGCTACAGGAGTGACACTGGATGCAGCTTCCGGATCAATAACCGGAGAAACGAGCACTTCTTTTAATGTCATATTAATACCAAATACAGGAGAATTAATTATCAATCAATTTAGTCCGGACTATAATGGAGCTACTAATGAATATATTGAATTGTTAAACAAATCCAACAAGACGTTTGATCTTTCGCAGCTTGAAATAGAGTATCAATCTGCTGCCGGCGGAACTGGCTCTGCCGGAGGTCAGTTGACCGGATCAATAGGTCCTTACCAGTATTGGCTCTTGTCACCTGATGCCACCATTACAGTAGGTTTAACTTCAGGTCTTTCAAGAGACGGAAGCATAGTTAGTGGATTCGCAGGAACTTCCGGGCAATTTGCGTTACAACTGAAAAACCCACCAAATACCATTATTGACGGCTTAGCTTATGGGACAATTACCGTGAATAATCTTGGTGAAGGTACCCCTGCATCATCCCCTACGACAGATGGTGGATTGGTCAGGGCTGTTGACGGGGTGGATAATGGTGATAATTCTACTGATTTTACAACAGTTGCGAATGCAAATATTTATCTCAGAAATCAGAATTCATACAATTATTCGAGTACCTATACACTGCCTTCAACAAGTTACTCTTCTGACGTTGTAATTTCCGGATCATCCACTGCTGCAGCCTTGTCCGGGAACACAACCATTTCCGGTAAACTTATAATCCTAGCAGGGGCGTTGACTGTTGCATCGGGTCAAAATTTAACCGTCTCCGGCACCCTCACCAACTCCGCCGGGAACTCAGGCCTGGTCATCGAATCCGACGCCACCTCCACGGGCTCGCTGATCCACAACACCGCCGGGGTGGATGGAACGGTCGAACGCTACATTGCCATGTACACTGGTATCGGTGATCAGATGTACCATTTTTTATCGTCACCGGTTGCAACACAGCCCATCCAGACTGTTTTTGTTACTGACCCTCCAACTGCAGGACATGACTTCTATTCATTCGATGAAGTGAACAACTTATGGATCAATACCAAAGCCGAAAACGGTACCTGGAACAGCTCCTTTGAAAATAATTTTACAGTGGGGAAGGGGTACATGGTAGCATATAATACGGATGTCACCAAAAATTTTACCGGGGTATTAAACAATTACGCGACTGGTACCCCATTGGTTCTGACCTGCTCCAACACAACAGGTCAGGGCAATGGCTGGAACCTGCTCGGCAATCCGTTCCCGTCGGCCATTGACTGGACATTGGTGTCGCTTGGTGATGGCATGGACGATGCGCTCTATTATTATGATGCGGTAGCCGAAAACTACCGTTATTACATTCAGTTGGCCGGGGAATCAGGTTCGCTTGGCAGTGGTTCCCGTTATATCCCTGCAATGCAGGGATTTATGGTACACGCCAAAACTACAGGAACTAAAACCGTTTCCATCGACAATGGAGACCGGGTACACAACGGGCAGAATGTTTATTACAAATCGGTCATGTCGGTCCCCGGAAGTCTCTCACTGACAGTTAGCTGCGATAATTACGAAGATGCAATGTTCCTGCATTTCAATTCAAACGCCACCACCGGTTTCGATGGCAAATTTGATGCATTTAAACTGATGAGTTACAATGAAAAAGTCCCTCAGATCTATACCATAGGCAGTGATGATACCAGATTGGCGATCAACGGACTTCCCGGAATGTCCGAAACACTTCAGATCCCGGTATATTTTAAGGCAGGTGTATTGGGGCAGCAAGTCATCACGGCAGATGTATCGCAGGCAAATGCTACCGTTTACCTCACCGATATCAAAACGTCTGTCACGCAAAACCTTCGGATAAACCCAACCTACGCATTTACATCCCAGGAAGGTGATGCCACAAACCGTTTCATGCTTCGTTTCGCGGGAGTAGGCATCAACGACTCCCGCATCCCGCATCCCGTATCGGTCTACACTACCGGCAATACCATTACCATTCTTGGCAATGACGGGACTTTACTTACAGGCAATGTTTTCATATACAACCTGATGGGACAGCAACTTATGCAGCAGCAACTAACCGGCAGCAACATGACAAAGATCAGCATGGACGCGACCACCGGATATTATCTGATCAAAGTGATCACCAGCGATCATGCATACTCTGCGAAGGTTTTTATTAATCGGTAATAAAAACAAAGATAATTTAATCATTAAATTCTGACGGAAGGTTTGCCTATTGTGGTGGGTTGCTTAAGAAATCTTTCAGCCCGATATGACGGACGCCTTCGATAGAGTTGCCTTTAAAATCATCAAGGCTAACCACCATCTTGGGATAATGATCGGGAATTTTTCGCAAATTACCGAATTCCCGGTCGATTGTTTTCTGCAAATCAAGGCGCCAGGCAGCCTGTACGTACAATTTTTCATGCTGCTTTTCAGCCACAAAGTCAACTTCCAGCTTCCCTATTTGACCTGTTTTAACATCATAACCGTGAAAACAAAGATGGTTATAAATTGCATTTTCAACCAATTGATTCATGTCAGATGGCTTGTAGCCAATAATGGCATTGCGGAGGCCGAGGTTCTCAAAATAATATTTCTCTCCGGTTTCAAAAATCCGTTTTCCTTCGAGGTCATACCGTTCCGAACGCTGAACAAGAAATGCATTGCATAAATAACCCGTATATGTTTGTACCTGGTTGGGTGCTATGTTTATATGTTGTGATTTAAGGAAATCGCTGATGCTTTTAGAAGAAAAAACACTGCCTGTGTGTTCTGCCAGAAAACGTACCAATTGATCCAGGAAACGTATATTCCGAACCCCATATCGTTTAACGACATCCTTATAAATAATGGTCGATACCAGACTGTTAAGGTATTCAAAAACAACCTGGTCTTCCTGTTGAAGAAGATGCAGGTAAGGCATGCCCCCATACCTCAGATAGCTCATTAAACTTTCGTTTGTGTTTTCCAGATTCTGAAACCTGAGAAATTCAGGATAGCTGAGACTATAAATCCTGAATTCGACGTACCGGCCACTCAGATAAGTGGCCAATTCCCCCGAAAGCAGATTGGCATTGCTGCCGGTAACATAAAGGTCGTACTGATCATTCAATAAAAAACTCCGGAGAGACCGCTCGAAGTCTTCAATATCCTGAATTTCATCAATGAAAAGATAATTTTTTACATCCTTGCGTGTGTTGTCCGCAACAAACTGGTGCAGATCCGTCGCATTCCTGATGGCATCGAATGTAAAATCTTCTTTGTTGATGTAAATAATATTTGCACCAGGAAAACAAAATTGGATCTTTTGCATGAGCTGATACAGGAAATAGCTCTTACCAACCCGCCGCTGACCTGTAAGTACCTTAATTAACGAATGATTTATGAACGGTTCAAAAGCCGTTATATAATGATCTCTTGGGATCAGTCCGGAAGGAATATTCATATTTTTCATATACTATATGTTTATAACATTTAACAAATATACAAAAAGTTATAATCATGTTTATAGAAAAATTTCAATAACCATCCGATTCAAAAGTGATAAACATGCTTGAAGCCTTGTTAATATTGCCGATGGGACTTGAATACGTCCTGTCACGAGATCAGGGAAAAAGGATGGTAAAGGGTTATTCGCTGTTATGAATGTTTTTACCTATTTTTGCAGCCATTTTAGTTGCCCTGCCGAATTGAACTATGCGTGAAAATCCTTTCATCCGCCTCTCAGAGGCCCCTTTTTCCGGCGACACCGAAACGAAATGGAAGGCTTTTCTGCACCAACATTCCAACGGGAATTTTTTCCAATCCCATGAATTCTTAACCCTTTTCGACGGTTGCAACTATTACCGCCCCCTGGTCCTGTTCGCCGAAGATCAGAAGGAGGAACTCACCGGGATCCTGGTGGCCGTCATCATCAGCGAACGGATATACGGCGTTCCCTTTCAACGTATCCTGATCCAGGATGGTCCGGTCATTTCAGACTCAGTTCCAAACCGGACAGAGGTCTTACGGGCCCTGCTCACCGCCTTAAAACTGCAGATTCACAGGAATACAGTATTCGCTGAAATACGGAATCTTCATCACTGGAATGAAGATTCTGCCATATTTCAGGAACTTGACTTCGTTTGGCGTAACCATTTGAATAGCATTCTTCCGGTGCATTTAAAGGACGATGTTCTGGCAGGTATAAAACCATCAAAACAGAGGCAAATCCGCCGGGGGACAGAAAACGGTGCAGTGATCCGCCCTGCCTCGACGGTAAGCGAAGTGCAGGCTTTTTACCTCCTGCTCGAAGATCTTTATAAAAAAAAGGTACGGAAACCGCTTCCACCGTTGACCTTTTTTATCAACTTTTATCAGAAGATCCAGCATGGGAACAAGGGAGTTCTCCTGGTGGTGGTCTATAAGGAGGAGGTTATTGGTGGGATGCTCTGCCCATTTTCCGGCCGGCATACCGTTCATGAATGGTATATCGCCAGTTTGCGCGAAGAATTGAAACACCTTTACCCGGGTGTTCTGGCAACATGGGCGGGAATTGACTTTGCCATCCGCAACAATTTTTACAATTTTGATTTCATGGGCATCGGCAGCCCGAATAAAGTTTACGGCGTCCGTAATTTCAAGACACAATTCGGGGGAGAGATCTACAACTTCGGCCGCTGGCAGCTGATCAACAACAAATTCCGGTATTATCTCGGAATCCTCGGCTACAACCTCCTTAAAATCTACTCAAAACCCTGACCAACCCGTCCACCCGTCCGCTTGTTTGTCCGCTCGTCCGCTCGTCCGCCTGTCCGCCTGGTCCCCTTGGTCCCTAATATTCAAAGAAACCTTCTAATCTCAGCAGCATGCTCCTTCTCCTCCTCAATGATCTGCTTCACCAGCTTCTTTGAGTCGCTGCGGGTATACTTCAACAGCTCGGTATAAAAGGCCACGCTGTCGTTTTCAAATTTATAGGCAGCTTCAAGCCCTTCTTTTGGCGTTTTAAGCGATTTTGCAAGTTTTTTGCCGGAATCAGGTTTCCCAAAGATGTGCGATTCAGCCAGGTGGTTGATATAATCGGTGGCATCCTCCGTGCTGAAATCAAAACTTTCGGCATCAAACTTCTCTGCCAGTTTCTGGAAAATGGAGATATGGGTGATCTCTTTCTCGGCCAGGTCATAGAATAATCCCTTGATGTCATTGCTGCCGGTAATCATTTCTGCCGCGGATGTGTAAAACTCATTACCGTTTTCTTCAATTCTTACGGCAATATCAATAATTTCTTGTCCTGAATAATACATGGTTGTTGAGTTTTTTGGTTAAGCAAATATAGAAAAAAATCAATTCAGACCAAAGTCTCCGGGGCAAATTCGCACAAGTGGTTTTCGTATCTTTGCGCCCTTGTAATCCCACCCTGAAATCCTCCCCAATAAGGGAGAGGCGTACTCCCCCTTCCCTTTTTGGGATAGGGGGTCATGGGGGATGGGGTCACAGCCACTATAAAATGGACAATAAAACACTTGAAAAATACAGCTCTGCCTTCACCCTGAGCGATATGGAGATCTTCATCTTCCCCGATCTTCTGTATGCCCTGGTACTGGCCAACATCATGTCGCCCGAAATCTGGAAATGGAGGAACGATCCATGGTTTGCAGGTATCAGAAAAATGGGGCCGCTGAAAAAGATCCACCGGGTGAAACAGTACGTGATGGATCATTACAATTTCAACCTCGACCTCGAAACCTGGGGATTGACCGACAAACAGACTGAAATCAACCGCTTCAGCGAATTTGTCGATATCGATTTGCTCTCCCGGTCAAATGCCCTTTTTGGTTACGAGGGCGACAAGTATTATTTCGACATGGATATCCGTCGCCATTTCGGGCTGGATAAATTTGATTCGGATATAATTCCATACTGGAAAACCGAAACGGTAGAGGCAATGAACGCGTTCCGGTTCAAGGCAAATCATGAAGCCGGCGCCGGTGAATGCGTGTCGCTGGCCTGTTTATACGCGGCTGCTCTTTTCATTGTTGCCGATGTACCACTCGAAAAGATCTTCCTGATGGGAACGCCGCTTCATTCCCAGAATTTTATCATGGTCGATGAAGGAGTGCTCACCAACAACCGCCGTATCGTCACCAAATCAATGTGGTACAACGGCACGGAGCTTTCAGCACTCGCGCGGCGGGCGCTCGAACATGAGCAGGTCACCTATATTGCCCATAATACCGGATGGATCCACTCCATGTATCCCGAGGCCACCATAGATCCCGGTGCATTTAGCCATTTCAGGGAAAAACTTTCTAAATTTCTGGAGATACCGGTTGATTTCGAGATATTTATGAATTTTCTGCGCGATTATAGCCGCCATCAGAAACTTTTCCAGCTTTGCTTTAAATGCCTGGGTTCGAACCGCTATATCCAGCTTGAAAAAGCTTTCGGATATGAACATGGCAGCAAAAACCGTCTTGGCGATAAGACCGGCAGGAAACTGTATTGCGAAATGGATGAGGAGGACCTTTATCTCCAACCCATCGATCACCGGTTCAGGATTGATCATGAAGATCAACTCTTCGACCAGCAACCATACACCTCCTTCATCCAGACCCTGAAACAAAACTTCCCGGCTCTGGCAGATCATGCTGATTTTTTCACCGACTTGAAAAAATTCGTCCACACCGTTCCCCGCCTGCCATCCGCCAAAAAGGAGTTCTCCTCAACGCACGCCATTAATATATCCCCGGACCAAACCCGTGAAGAGATCATTACCTCTCTCTCCGCACTCCGCAATCCCACATCCAACGTCCAACGTCCTACGTCCCACGTCCCACCACCCGCGTCCCTTATCGCCGACCTCGCCTTCTACGCCGGCCGCCACATGGATTCCTGCGACTGGAAACCCTTCCTGAAGGCTGCTTTCGAACGTAATCCCGTATCCATTGAACAATTCCGCGAGATGGACATTCAGAGGGTTTACAACCAATTGACATCCTGGCCAAACGAATCCATTTACGAGGGCAACCGGCTCGCTCTTCCTGATGAGGTTGTTAATTTCCGCCGCGGCGACGGACTTGAAAAAGCCATCACCCTGGCCAACATTCTCAAAAACAGGCACCAGGCGAAGAAAATAACCTGTGAACAACACACCCGGCAGGCAATCCTTCGTTGCGACCATCATAAATTCGTATTTGAAACACTGAAGGAATTGAAAGTTGATCCCAAACAATTGACCTGGTAATATACGATTGGACGATTTACGAATGACGAATAAATTGACGATTAAATGATTTACGATTAGCGGTGCGAACAATCGTAAATCGTCAATCAAACAATTCAATCTGAAATCGTAAATCGTCCAATCGTAAATATTTTATTCAGCCCGATAATTTACTATCTTCATATCATGAAATATCGGGTTAAATTATGGAAATATGATAATAAAGCGTGAAATTCTAACCTGGATCAGGGCACACCTTGATGCCCCGGAAATTACCCTGATCAGTGGGGCACGCCAGGTTGGAAAAACTACATTGATGAATATCCTGATTTCGGAACTCAGAAAAAAAGGCAAAAATGTTCTTTTTCTGAGTCTGGATCTTGAGTCGGAGCAACCATTTTTTTTAACCCAGGATACGCTGATCCAACGTATCAGGCTTGAATTTGGTGATCAGGTTGGCTTTGTATTCCTGGATGAAATTCAACGTAAGGAAAATGCCGGTCTATTCCTGAAAGGGATCTATGATATGCGCTCCCCTTGGAAATTCATCATTTCGGGATCAGGCAGTATTGAACTGAAAGAAAAAATCTCAGAATCTCTGGCTGGCAGAAAACGTATCTTTGAAGTCAGGCCTGTTTCATTTAACGAATTTCTGGACTTCAGGACTGATTATAAATATTCGGAAAAATTGGAATTGTACTTCTCCGTGAACCAGGTAAAGGCACTTACTTATTTCAATGAATACCTGAATTTTGGTGGTTATCCAAGGGTGATCACAGCGCCATCCATGCGTGAGAAATTATTGACGATCAATGAAATTTATCAATCCTATATTGATCGTGATATCCGTCCGCTGATCAGCGGGAACCGCCCGGAATCATTCAGCAAACTGATGAAACTGTTGGCTGCGCAAACCGGGCAGATGCTTAACCTGAGCAACCTTTCCAACAGGGCGCAGCTTTCGATACCTGCTTTGCAAAAATACCTTTGGCTGGCAGAAAAAACATTTTTTATCAAATTTGTGACCCCATATTCCAATAATGTCAGCAAGGAGATCACCAAAGCTCCGGTGGTCTATTTAAATGATCATGGTATGCGTAATTTTGCAATTTCGGCATTTGGCAACATCCAGCGTACACAGGATTATGGCTTTGTGTTTCAAAATCTCGTTTGCAATACCATTCTGAGTGAACTTCACGGGATGCCATTCTCCCTGCATTTCTGGCGTACAACCGACAAGGCGGAAGTTGATTTTGTGATCTCACGAATGAATGATCCGATAGCCGTGGAAGTGAAATTTTCTGATCTTAAAAAGCCCTCTATCTCCCGTTCATTGCGAAGTTTTATTGAAAAATACAAACCTTCTGAGGCATGGGTTGTAAACCTTGCGTTTAATGAAACCATGATGGTTGGAACAACCAGGATCCGGTTCGTCTCCTTCTTTGGCCTGCAGAATATGCTCAGGCAGCTTGTAAATTCAATCGAAACCGCGTACAAAGTTGAAGAAAAAGCATTCCCATACCGGATCATTCGGCGGCGAAACAGGTAAAGATTTTGTATTTTTGCCCCCTCAATATTTTGACAGATGGCCAACAACGAAGAACTCTTTAAAAAGATCATATCCCACGCCAAAGAATACGGCTTTGTATTTCCCTCCAGCGAAATCTACGACGGACTGAGTGCAGTTTACGATTACGGCCCCTTTGGCGTTGAACTCAAAAATAATATCAAAGAATACTGGTGGCGGTGGATGACGCAGTTACACGAAAATATCGTCGGGCTCGATTGCGCCATCTTCATGCATCCAACGGTGTGGAAGGCATCCGGACATGTCGATGCCTTCAGCGACCCGATGATCGATAACCGGGATTCCAAAAAGCGCTACCGTGCCGATGTTCTGGTTGAAGATCACCTCCAGAAGATCGAAGATAAGATCCGGAAAGAGGTGGAAAAAGCACGCGGCCGTTTTGGAGAATCCTTTGATGAAAAAATGTACCGGGAAACAAATCCCCGGGGAAAGGAATACCAGGATAAGATAGATGCCATAAAGGCCCGTTTTTATGCCTCCCTGGGGAAGGACGATCTCGCTGACATCAAGCTCCTGATCGAAGAAATCGGCATTGTCTGTCCCATCAGCGGAACAAAAAACTGGACCGATGTCCGCCAGTTCAACCTCATGTTTTCAACCCAGATGGGTTCGGTAAATGACGATACCGCCGTGGTTTACCTCCGGCCGGAAACAGCCCAGGGCATTTTCGTCAACTTCCTGAATGTTCAGAAATCGGCCCGTATGAAGATCCCGTTTGGCATTGCCCAGATCGGGAAGGCATTCCGCAATGAGATCGTGGCGCGCCAGTTCTTGTTCCGCATGCGCGAATTCGAACAGATGGAGATGCAATATTTTGTTAAACCCGGCGAAGAGCTGGAATGGTATGAGTTCTGGAAGGAGGAACGCATGAAATGGCATCTTTCCATTGGACTTCCCGCTTCTAAATACCGTTTCCACAACCATGAGAAACTGGCCCATTACGCCAATGCCGCTGCCGACATCGAATTCGAATTCCCTATTGGCTTCAAGGAACTCGAAGGAATTCACAGCCGAACCGATTTTGACCTGAATGCCCATCAGCAATATTCGGGCAAAAAACTCCAATACTTTGAAACCGAAACCAATGAAAGTTTCGTCCCTTACGTGGTGGAAACTTCCATCGGACTGGATCGTACTTTCCTGGCCATCCTGAGTCATGCATACCGGGAAGAGAAGCTCGAAGATGGCAGCGAACGGGTTGTACTGGGCATTCCGGCAAAACTTGCCCCCATAAAACTTGCCATACTCCCCCTGATCAAAAAAGACAGTTTGCCCGAAAAGGCACGGGAGATCATGGATGTGGTGAAGAACGATTACCGCTGTTACTATGAAGAGAAAGATACCATCGGTCGCCGTTACCGCCGCATGGATGCACTCGGAACTCCTTACTGTATCACCATCGACCATCAAACACTCACGGACAATACCGTAACCATCCGCGACCGGGATACCATGCTGCAGGAGCGGATATCCGTGGAGGGGATATCGGCCATTGTACGGGGGAAATTACAATGAGCAATGAAGAATGAGCAATGAGCAATAATGGTTGATTGCCCGGTTCAATATTCAAAATTCGTTGATCAATATTCAATATTCCTTTGATGATCAATCCGGAAGGAAAAAATGGTTAAAAAGATCCGGTCTTCACTAGCTTCCCTGATGGTCATCATCGGTGGCATCGCCCTGGTGATGATCATTTTGGCTTTCACCTCCGCGCCATTCTGGATCTGGTATAACATGAGCGTTAAAAAGGCCGGAATTCACCGCCCCCCCGATTATATCATCGTCATGGGTGGAGGCGGGATGCCAAGTCCTTCGGGGCTCATGCGTTGCTGGTATGCCGCCCGGGTGGCTGCCCGGTTCACAAGGGCCCGTGTCATTGTTGCCCTGCCGGGTGATGCATCCGACAGCCTGAGTTCGGTGAACCAGATGAAAAAAGAGCTTGTACTTCGCGGTGTCGCACCCGGTCGCATATTCCTCGAAGATTCCGGAACCAACACCCGGGCCGAAGCGCTTAACGTAAGAAAATTAATCCCGGATCTCGAGCAAAGACAGCATTCCTCATTGCTCACTGCTCATCCCTCATTGCTCATTGTCACCTCTCCCGAACACATCCTCCGCGCTGTCCTCACCTTTAAAAAAGCCGGATTTACCAGGGTCGACGGACTCCCCGCCTTCGAAAAGACCATTGAAGCCAACCTCGACTTCAACGCCCGCAACCTTGGCGCCCATGGCTGGATCCCCGACGTGGGGAAAAACATAACCCTCCGGTATCAATTCTGGATGCAGATGGAATACGAATTTTTAGTCCTCAGGGAATACCTCGCCATCGCTTACTATAAACTGCAGGGCTGGATTTGAAAAAGAATTCATACAATGCAGACAATTTAACCGTCCGCCCGTCCGCCTGTCCGCCCGTCCGCCTGTCCCCTTGGTCCCCTGTCCCCTTGGTCCCTTGTCCCCTTGGTCCCCTGTTATCTCTTATTAAACAAATTCATCGTCCTCTCACACCCGGTAAGCACAAAGCTCTTCACTAGTTCCACGGTCATTTCGATCCGCGGGACCAGGATCTTTATCTCTTCGGCACTCCAACGTCCAAGGACATAATCGACCTGGTATCCTTTGGCAAAATCGTTGCCGATCCCGATCCGTAAACGTGCAAATTCACTGGTTTCAATGGTTTCGATGATGCTTATGAGCCCGTTGTGGCCGCCGTCGCTTCCTTTGGACTTCAGGCGCAACGCCCCGAGCGGGAGGGCAATGTCATCGACAATGACGAGGATATTCTCCTTGGTGATATCCTCTTTTTGCATCCAATATCTTATCGATTTTCCGCTAAGGTTCATATAGGTGGTAGGTTTGATCACCACCAGCGTGCGACCCTTCAGCGACATGCGCGCAACCGATGCAAGCCTCCCGGTTTGAAAAGTGGTTTTGAAATTCAAAGCCAGCGCATCCACCGCCGCAAACCCGATATTATGACGTGTATCGGCATAATCATCACCGATATTTCCCAGGCCTACGATAAGGTATTTCATTTTATGAGTTACTCACCCTACACCTTTCTTGCAAAATTTTACTGGTTTACATTATCCCTTTTTTCCACTAGCAGGAGCTGCAGCGGGAGCGGCCGGGGCGGCGGTGCCAGGTGCGGCAGCGGCTGCGGCGGCGCCTTCAGCGCCGGGAACAACCTCTTCAACCACTGCACGTGCTGTACGAACGCCAATAATTACGTTGCTTGGCGGGTCAAGGAAAGTGACATGTTCAAGTACCATGTCGGAAACTTTTATGGAGTCGCCTATTTCAAGTCCGTCGATGGACAGGTTGATATCATCGGGCAGGTGCTGTACCAATGCCTTGATGACGAGTTTACGCATTTTTTTGATCAGTCTGCCGCCGCGAAGCACACCGGGGGCCACGCCGGAAACTTTTATGGGAATGCCAATGGTTACTGGCTTTTCAGGGATTATTTCCATGAAATCAACATGCAGTATGCGGTCGGTCACCGGATGATACTGTACATCCTGCACGATTGTGCTGTGTTTTTGTCCGTCAATACTCAGATCAAAAATGTAGGCAACGGGTGTGTGCATGATCTTCATCAGCACTTTTTCCTCGGCCACAAAATGGATCTGTTCTTTTCCGCCATACATGACACAAGGAACTTTAAACTCCCTGCGGTGCATTTTGGCATCTTTTTTCCCTACGTTCCCGCGAAGGGAACCGCTCAATGATACCGTTTTCATCGTTGAAAATATTTAGTTTAACTTAAAAACCCGCCGTCTTAGACGGCGGTAATGTATGTTAGGCTTTTAGCCATTTTCTTAAATTTGCCACATGGGCAAATATCGTAAATTAACGCATGTAGTCTATAAATG
>Ga0172371_10004868_pt1 | contig 20104 bp, 16 predicted proteins | sample Lak12m_FD_114543 | JGI IMG/M metagenome (GOLD analysis project Ga0172371, IMG submission 114543) | Freshwater microbial communities from Kabuno Bay, South-Kivu, Congo - kab_022012_12m | ecosystem: Environmental > Aquatic > Freshwater > Lake | place: Democratic Republic of the Congo: South-Kivu... | reverse complement strand
TCCTGAACCGGTAGTCTGGGAATAAAGCGCTTGATAACCCAATGCCACACTAAGTGAACCGGTCGTGTTACTATACCCCGCCTGGTTCCCGCCAAAAAAGTTGTTCCCGCCGGTGGTGGTGGAGTAGCCAGTTTGATAGCCGATGAAGGTGTTGTTGGAGTAGGAGTTAGCGTCCACCCCATACCCAGCTTCGCTCCCGACTAACGTATTAGAATTTCCTGTTTGATTATTATATCCGGCTTTATAGCCTAAACCTGTATTAGCGTTACCGGTCGTGTTGGAAAGCAAAGAACCTAATCCGACAGCGGTGCCTTGCAAACCACTTGAGTTAAAATACAAAGAATACCAACCGATGGCCGTATTTAAATTTCCGGTCGTATCGCCATTAAGAGCGCCCAGTCCCAGAGCGGTATTGTAATATCCTTCACTCCCCGCCGCGTGGGTGAGAGATCCTCCTCCGTCTCCCACGATCAGGTTGCCGGTGAGCGAGCCGTTGCCCTTGGAGAGAACCTGAGTGCCGCCAATGCGGTATTCATTGGCGCTTGCCACGTTGATGTCGCCGTTGACGTCCAGCGTATAATTGGTAGAGTTAGTACCGATTCCCAACCGATTATCCGTATCGTTCCAGAAGAAATTGGCGTTGTCCTGCGCCAGGCCTGACGCGCCTTGAAAGACGACCGAGCCGGTGGTAAAGGCCGGATTGATGGAGCCAGATACGTTGCCGTAGATTGTGCCATCCACTTCAAGATCGTTTTGAATGTAAGCATCCCCCGCCCCGTTGGCAAAACCGGCTCCCGCGTCCGAACCGACAACAAGAGCGGCGGCCGGAGAAGTATCGCCAATGCCGACATAACCCTGGTAAGTTATTACCATTCTATCTCCCCATTCCGCCGCGTTTCTGGTAAAGAAATGGATATTCCCCTGCTCAGAGCCGCTAGTGACATTGCTGGCTTTACCGTGGACAGCGGCAATGTTGGCCATCGCACTCGCGCTATTGATAATGTTATACTGGACTCCTCCCGCCCAATCGGTAGCCTGCGCCGCTCCGGTTCCTCTGCCTTTTGCAATATTGAAAGTTCCACCATTGTCGTTGTTGGAAGTTTCATAGAGCAGCATGCCGTTCCAACCAGCGCTGTCCCTCACTTCCAGCGGAGCATTGGCAAAAGTTGCGGGCGAAGAAGTTCCTATTCCCACGTAACCTCCATCTGGCTGCAAAAGCACGTAGCTGGTAGTTTTTGTTCCGCTGGACGTGCCTTTAATTGTGATGTCGTCATTGGCCGCCGTGCCGCCGTAAATTGTTTGCGCGCCAGAGAAGGTCAGATCCCCATTCATAGTGTCACCGGTCGTGTTCACCCAATTGTCCGTCGCCGCCGTCATGAAGTAGGCTGTGTCATGCCCGTCCAGTGTGTCGGCATCGAGAGTCGATCCGGAACCGTCGTTGCCGGAAGTCCAAACTGTGCCGCTGGCTCCACTGAAAGTATACGTCGCGTTAGCTGCCAGATCGCCTACATCAAGCGTTCCATAATAAGTGTCTCCGGCTGACTCCATTATTTTAAGTTCGCTTCCGGCATTGGCAAGGGATATGTCATATGCTCCCGTCTGGCTCCAGTCGGCAGTGAGCGCTCCTAACGCCAAGGTTAGAGCCGCTCCTTCGTTTCCCCCGTTACCTCCCGTGATGCCAGAGCCGTTAGTGATACTGGCGACATAGTTACCGGAAGTGAGCGTTCCCAATGTTACGGCATCATTCTCGATTTCCGCAGTGCCAATGCTCGAACCCAGATAGCTGGTGGTGGCGGGTAACGTAGCGGACGTATGCGAGTGGGAGTCATCGGTTACCGCGATCGCCCCGTAAGTACCGCTAATGTCCCCGCCAAAATTAGTACTCGTTGTCAGGAAGTTATCGTCGTAGGTATCAGCAATCTTAATACCGCCGGCTCCGAGGGCAAGAGTAGTCCCATCCAGTTTGATTTTCAGCCCCGTGGAATCTTCAAGGCCGGGGTTAGTACCGAGTTGGACAGCAGAACCGGCCACCTTGTTTGATGTGGTTAATTGGCTGAGCTTTGAGTCGGTGATACTTCCGGCAAGCATGGTGTTGGTGACAGTTCCTGTGTCACCGGTGGTTATGACTGTACCAGAGACGTTGGGAAAAGTCCAAGTCTTGTTAATGTCAGTTATGTCCACTGAAGTTATGGAACCACTGTATGAACCGGCTCCCATGGCAACTGGACTGATGATAATTTGATCTTTGGCGGAATTGGAACCCACAGTGAGATCGCCGACAGAGTTAAGTGTGCCGTTAACAGTAAGGGCGTCGGTGGAGAAATCCCCGTAGATTAATGGGCTGGCGGTGTTGGAGTTGTCCACGTAAAGTTTGTTACTACCGGTTTCCGAATAACCAGCTTGATATCCTAGGAACACATTCCCCGCCCCAGTGGCGTTGGTCCATCCCGCCTGGTAACCCAGCGCCACATTATTGCCGCCGGTAGTGGTGGAGTAGCCTGCTTGGAATCCCATGATTGTATTATTCGAGAAAGAGTTAGCGAAGGCGCCATACCCTGCTTCATTACCCACCAAAACATTGTTGCTTCCCGACTGGGTATAGTTCCCAGCAGCATTTCCCACAGCAACATTATTACCACCCGAATCATTCGAACCAAGCGCGCCGCCTCCAAAGGCACTATTGGAAGAGCCGGTCGTGTTAAGCAACATGGCGCCCATGCCCACAGCACTATTGTTCTTTCCACTATTATTAAAAAAGAGAGATAAATATCCCACCGCGACATTAGCATCCCCTGTTGTGTCGGACAGCAGCGCATTCATTCCCACTGAAGTATTATAATACCCTTCACTTCCCGCCGCGTGGGTGAGAGATCCTCCTCCGTCTCCCACGATAAGGTTGCCGGTGAGCGAGCCAGCGCCAAGAGAGAGCACTTGCTGGACGCCGATTTTGTAAACCCCCGAGGAGCGGATGTTGCCGGAGACTTCCAAAGCTTCGTTGGGTGTTACGCCGATACCAACCTTCCCCGTACCATTAGGCGAGATCACGATGTCCTGGTTTGAAACGCTGGTAATATCCGTAGCTACTCCGGAAAATATCACGGTTCCGGTCATTGTTCCTCCGGCTAAAGGCAGGTAGTTTGAAGCGGTAATATCGTTCGCCACGTGGGCATCATCTATTGCGGTACCATTCCAGGTGCCGCTCGTTATCGTGCCAACAGTGACTATGCTGGATTGTCCGGCATAGCTGTCAGAAAGTTTAAGGCCATCCGCCCCCACCGCCAGGGTGGCCCCGTCCAATTTGACGCCCAACTCGTTGTCCGCTCCGCTGATTTGCAAGCCGCCGGCAGCAAGAAGGTCGGTGGAAAAAACCGTTCCCGTTAGATCTAAGCCATTCCCCGCGGTATAAGTGGTGTTGGTGTCGACATCAGCGGAGCAAACAAAAGCCGCGCCATTCCACTGCAATTTATCGGTTCCCGAGCAAGTAGGAGAGTTAATGCTTACCGTGCCGGCCACGTTTATCGGTCCGCCGGTGAGCCCATTACCGGTGTTAACCTGAGTTACTGTTCCGGTACCGGCCTCGTCGATCCAGGTGAATCCGCCGGTCACGGAATTGTAGGCAAGGATCTGGCCATTATCCCCCGCGTTGGAGACGTGCAAGTCTTCTTCCAAAACTGTATCGTTGGTGATCTCGGCTGATTCAATAGAATTGCCTAGATAAGAGGTAGCTGCGGGCAGAGTGGCAGCGGTGTGCGAATGAGAGTCGTCAGTCACTGAAACATTATTGTAAGTTCCCGATATATCTCCACCGAAAGCAGTATTAACGGTTAAAAAGTTATCGTCGTAAGTATCGGCTACTTTTAGGCCACCCGCTCCCAGAGCCAGACTGTTCCCATCAAGCTTCACTTTTAATCCCGTGGAGTCTTCCAAACCTGGATTACTGCTCAGTTGAACAGCCGATCCAGCCACTTTACTGGCGGCGGTAATTTGATTTAGCTTGTCATCAGTGATAGAACCGGCCAGCATATCGTTGGTAATCCCACCAGAAGGAACGGAAAATTCCGTTCCCGAGAGAGCCAACCCGTTGCCGGCAGTATAGTTGGTATCGACATCAACCGCGCAAGACCACTTGCCTCCGACCCACTTCAAAACTTCTCCGTTGGCGCAGCTTGGTTTGAAAGCGATCGTGTAGGAGCCATTATTGTTGTTAGTCGCTGTTATAGTCTTATCTCCGCTTATCGATTTGACTACCGAGCCATCATTGGCGATTTTATCCCCGGTTAAAGTATAGTTTTGCAGTTTCCCACCGGTTATCGTTCCGTTGGCAATTTTATTTAATGTCACGGAACCGTCGGCCAGTTTTTCTTCCGTCACCGCCGCGGCTGCGATCTTGGCCGTCGTCACGGAACCGTCGGCCAAATACCAATCAGTTATCGCTCCTTGAGCTATTTCGGTTTGTACGACAGTTTGCTGGGGTTGGCCGGTCTCTCCCACTTGTTGAATTATTGTCTGGGTAGTTAGTTTGCCATCTTTCACTTCTCCCTCCTTTATGGGAGCCACTTCCTTGGTCCCTTCCGGCAGTTCCACTATAACATAGGCGGTTTTGTCTTGACCGGCCTGGCTTCTTAAGTTATCCAGTTCCGCTTGCCCAGCTGCCTCTTGTTGTTGTCTTTCTGCCTGCTGTTGGTTTTGAGCTTCCAAATCGGCTTTTAGTTGAGCCAGTTTTTGATCGATGCCTTCTTGACCAGCCACTTCTTCTTTTATTATCTCTTGTTGCTGAGGTTTTAGATTTAGGAGAACCGCCAGCTTATCCAAATTATTTTCGGTAAACCCCCTAACGCCAAAAGTTAAATTTTTGGCTTTAGATCCTATATTATCGGGTATTTTATTATACCCTTCCGTCAAATAGGCCGAGAAAAACAACAGAACGATCGCCACCAAAACAGCCGATACTTTCCAAAAAGAAGAGTGTCTCTGGACTATTATCGGACTCGCTTCGACCAAATTCGACCCTTTCGGAGTCTCTATTTGGTATTTAGCTTGAGTGAAACCATCTTTAACAAAACTGTTATCTGTTTTTACGTCTTCGTTTGTCCCTTTGTACTTTTCTTCGAGGGGTTCTTTTCCTGAAAGCAGCGACATCGGAATAGTCCATTCTTCTTTCTTTGCTTCCTTATTTGCTTCTTTATTTTTTTCACCCTCTTTCAATCCATCTTCGATAATTTTATCTATCCCCACCAACTCTTCCATCGGCTCCTCTTCCTCCTCGTCCACCGAACCATAGAAAGAACTATCTACTAAGGCCTCTGGGAAGGCGGGAATCAAGGACCTTTTTTTATTCGGCATTTCTCCCTTAACGTATTTTCTAGCATCGTGCAGCGACTTAAATACACCACCATAAAGAGTTTTGTCAATATTGTCGATAGATTTGGCCACTCGCGATAATTGCGACCTTTTCACGCGGCGCTTGCTTTGAACCTGAGCGCCGCGCGGAGAAGGTCGAGAAGGAGCCGAGGATCCTTCCGAAACAATCTCTATAGAAACCGGTTGCTTCTCTAACTGCGCGATTTTTTTAGAAGAGACTTTTTTTCTCTTACGGCCACTTTCGATAACTCCCGATGAGTTCATTATCGCGTGTCTAATCGCCTCATGTGTCTTACCGGTTAAGCTAGCCAGTTCTCGATAAGAAAATCCTTTTCCCAACAAAAAATTATAGACATCGACCTGAACGATGTCTTTACCTCTGTAAACGGCGTAACGTTTTTTGATAACATTAAAAGCTTCTTGTCCGAAATTCTTCTGAACAAGCTCTTTCGCCAGTTTTAATCTATTCTTTTTATATTCTTTTGTTTGACGCTTTCTAGCCACGGTCGGATATTTTTATAGGTATTTTGATTTCTTTCAGCAATTTCTAACTTCTACTTTATATTTTAGTTATCGCTTTTTTCCTGTCAAATTTTGACATTAATAATACCCGATAATACCCATTATACGCGGCGGGCCGAAAAAGGCGTTAAATTTCCAAATCTTCACAACAGCACAAGCTTATAGCCAGCTAACAAAAAACATCAATCAAGAGATCCTTTTAAAAAACAAAAAACGAACCGTGGGTGGTTCGTTTTAATTGCTTCAAGGTTTATCTTAGGCGCTCATGCCTTCAGCATACCCTAGTCAGCATACCCTAATAAGTAAGGGTTGAACTATCTTTATTTTTTATCAAAAATTATAAGAATTAAGAGCGTTGTTTGCAATTTTTTTGTTTTTTATGGTTCTGTCATCCCGGAAAATAGATTTTCTAAGCGAGTCCGTCCGCCAGAGGCGGGCAGGCGAGCTTCTAGAAAATCATTTATCCGGGATCCAGAATTCTATACGTCTAGATCCTCCGGTCAAGCCGGAGGATGACAAACTACAAGCTGGAGGATGACAAAAGCGGCAGAAATGACAAATCGGGGGAGATTTAAAAAATGTAAACAACGCTATGATTTCTGACGGTTCAACCTATCCGAAGATAACCAGAGCCAATAACACCATGGCAATAAAAAGTAATAAACTGGCGATAAACAGTAATAATTTGTTTTGGGTAGAATTACTCGCCTCCCTGTCGTTATTCCTGCATTCGAAAGGAAATGAGTTGTAGGGCACGGAAAGAAAGTTTTCTTCCGGCAGATGGTTATCCAAAAGATGTTCTTCGGCTTCTTTGACTTCGGCTCTCGTGATATTAATATCCGCTGCCGGTTGAATTTGTTTCCTGGTGATGTCACTTAGCGGGCGATGGGTAGCCTTTCTTGTACTTTTAATGGGAAGTGACATTTTACCTGTTCCCTTCCCTACTTCTTGAACGTCCGGATCTTCGTGAATTCTATTGGCGGTGTTTAAGAGTTTTCCTAAATCCATAATCAATTTTTCGGACAATTCTTCAGTTTCTTGCTTTTCCTTCTTAACATAGGCGGCATCGGACTGTCGCTGTTTCGCCTTTTTCCTTTTAGGAGTTTCTTCAGCTGACATATCACTCATTCTCCCTCGAAAAACTATGTAGTTTTGTCTCAACCTTCTCTCTTTCTCTTTTATCTCTTGCAGCACTTCTTCCAGTTCTCTTTGCACTTCATCAAAGATAGTATCACTCGCGACGCTTATTTTTATGCCTTTTCCCCTGCTTGTTCTATCCTCGGCTCGATCAAAAATGCTTTGAGATTTTTCTGTTTCAATTACCTTATTGCTCGGAGTAAATTGCCGATTTATCGCTCTGATAAGGGAGTTTTCTTCCGCGGTCACTCTGATTTTTACATTGCCTGTTTTCTCTTGATAGCTTTTTCGTAATTGATTTTTTCTCTCTTCCTTCTTCTCACGCATAATTCTCTCGAAGTCTTTAATGTTCTCCATCGTGGAATACCAAATTCTTCCTATTTTCTTCACTTTTAACTGCTTTCTCCTGGCCATCAAAGAAAGATAGCCCATGGTGTAAGGGGTATGTAGGGCAAGTTCTCTGAGGGGCTGCCAGTTACCGGTCAGTTTTTTCACGCTACTCCTCTTTTCAGTTTTTTTCATTTCTTCTGTTTAGGCTTGAAAGTGTCGAATTTCACCGCACTTTAACATCCAATTTTTCCCAATTTATCGTAATTTATCGTCTCTTTATTTTTATTTTATCGAAGCAAAAAAAAATGTCAAATAAGTCTCATGGGTCTTATACGACGTATGAGACTTATTGGACTTATGGGACTTATTTCAGATAAAACACGTACGCTTTTCCGTCAGTAAAAAATTCATCCCCCACTTGATTTTTTCCCATTGTCGGCTCCACTATTTGAAATTCAAAAGAGGAGTCTACCTCGCTAGTCTTCAAGAGAGCGTCTCTAATTTTATCTCTCTCTCTATCGATAGCGGGATCGATCGAATGGGTGGGAAACAGAAGACTGGAATTAACTTTTATGGTCCTGTCGAAATGAGCTGTTCCAAACCACACATTGGTTTCGCCATCCAACAAAAATGGGGTGTTCCAAAAATGGACATGTTCTCTCTCTTTCACCGTCTCGGTAGGCTTTTCGAAAGCAAAATCATTGGGTTTGGAGTCCCAAAGAGACGGAACCCCCGGCGCTTGAGGATATGGCTTATTGGTAAGGGTGGCCATTACCATTTTTTTGATGTTTCTCGTGTTGATACGATCCGATAAAAACCATCCCGATCGTTCAAAAGCGTTTTTGAGCTGATCATAATTCCCAACCACAACAATATTTACCGGTTCCATCGGTTTTCCGCCCAAACTTTCGCTGACTCGAGGAACTTCTTTAAAAATGTTTTCCGGTATTTCTACCCGGGAAACATTAACTTTTTTTTCGTCCTTAATTTCCTCTTTTATTTCCACCCTCTCAATAGGATTATTCTTATAAAAATAGCCGACAAAAACCGCCCAAACGGCAAAGATAGCCAGTCCGAGAAATCTGATCTGTTTTTTTCGCGCCACGGGTAAATTGGTTGTTTTAAACTTCCCGTTGCCAAATTTTCTCCTTATTTCCAATATTGTAATAAGTACCGTTATCCAGGCTGCCCCGGCCGTGAAACTGGCTAACACATCCGAAGGCCAATGAGCACCCAGATAAATTCTCGAAAAACCTATACCAGCTATTAGAGACAGCATTAGAGCAACCGTAAGGATTCTGGCCCATTTTTTCTTAAAATGTCTGAAAATAAAGTAAGCCAAAATTCCATAAAAAGAACAGGCTATAAAAGCGTGGCCGCTGGGAAAGCTAAATCCCCCTTCATTAATAAGAGCGGCCGATAAAGGCGGTCTCGGCCTGTCAACCAGTCGTTTAACCAAAAAAACGAAGACTTCTCCGAAAACAACCGAAACGCTAAAAGTTATCAGGTAGCGCCAGTGTTTCAGAAAAGCCAAAAAAGTGGCGACTGCCAAAAAACCCACCACTATAACCTGCGTCTTGGCCAAATAGGTAAGGAATAACATTTCCCGATTAAGAGCGGGATTACGGAAGTCCTTGACTATGTTTATTATCCGAATATCCGAGATAATCAGAATATCTTGGTTGAAAAAATCCTCCAGGATAGTAAAAAACAGATACGTGAATATTGCCGAAATCGTAACTCCTATGGTCAAATAGAGTCCGAATTTTTCATCGGGAGTCAGCCGTTTTTTCAGAAAATCAAAGGTTCGGGGATACCTCTTAATCGCTCTTCGGATTTCAGGATCATTTTTAATCCCTTCTTTAATTCCCTTCCCTGCCGACTTCGCGGCGGATTTGATTGTTCTAAGCATTGAAAGTCAAAGTGATAACGTTTTAAAATGATAACTAGATTGCTTCGTGTGACTAACCGAGTGGCTGTCTTTTAATGGACGAAGTCCGAACTTACTTGTCCCGCACCCAAGCGTAGCACGCGGTGCGGGGTTTAATGGAAAATGAGAGTGTTCATACTCCCAAGTAAATATACTCTAAAAGTTTTTTAGACAAAAGAAAAGCCGCCGGCGGTCTCGCGATATGGCGGCTTCAAGTAGAAAGCTGGATCAAACTTTTCTTCGCTTTTTGCCTCTAGTTTCCCGCATTTTAGGTGCGGGAGCTACATTAAATGCCTTTTGAAAGGTAAATCCGTACTTTTTCGCGTAATTTGCGAAATACTGGCTATCCGCAGTACAAAGTGGTTCTCCATTGGGTCCTCGGTGGCGAATCCTCCCTTCGATCTTTTTACCGCACCACCGGGCAGCGCAAGTCTCCTACGTATTCGGCGCAGGAATCTTCCCTTGCATTGCATTAAGAGCATACCACTTCCAATCATGTACTGGCTTTAAACGCCTACTCAAAATATTCAGGTATGACCGGCATTTTCCGCAAACGTGAAGTTCTCCTTCAAGCAGGCTATTCTTATTCTTCGTCTGAGTATTTTCGCACCACGGCATGCAGCACTTCACCGTCTCTAGTCGCTTGGGAGGCGGCTTCCAGCCCTTCGGAGGAATCATTTTAAACGCTTCTTCCATCGTGCTAATGCCATGTTTTTCTTTAAACTCCCAAACGGCAATATAGCAGTTCCGGCAAACCGGGATTTTACTTCCGATGAAGCGATATTTGTCTGAACCCATTTCGGGAGACAAAATTGTCTCGCAACCAAGACGGAAGCATCGGGTTGTTCTGTGGACTGGGGTTTTCTTCGGCGGGCCTACCTTCCTGAACGCTACCTCAAGCGGCAGGTTCATCTTTTTCGACTTTTCCCAAACATATGCATAGCAGGTAGGGCAAACGATAATGCCATCTATTTTTCTGATTCCTTTCGTTATGTGGTTATTGCACCACCAACTACCACATATAATATCCATAGCTTTGTCCTCCTTAAGAAGCTATTCGTTTAATTTTAAAGAACCAGAAATTATAAATTGGAAATAAATATTGTCAATAGCCAATGGTAGGGTATACCTAGTCAAATGGTACAAGGGTAAGGGACCTCTCCAAGTATTCATGCGGATTATCGAAGATTTCCGGAAAGGAAAATCTGAAGCAAAATTCAGCCGGTTTTCCGCATCCAATGCGGCATGAGACACCGTGTAACATACGGGACACTCAAAGCGGTTTTTGCTTAACCCGGCAGATGTATAAAAGTTTGTCAAAGTGGCGTAAAAATGAGGTAAATAAGACATATCTGTTTTGTGTCCTATTTTTGCGATTTAATATCACATTTAAACCTATCTACCCATCATTCCTCCACCCATCATCTGCATCATGCCGTTGCCTCGGCCCATCATCTCGCCTCCCTTGTTTTGCATCATTTGCCCGTTTTCTTCCAATTCCTGACCTTTCTGCATCATTTCATCGTCTTTGTACTGCTGGCCTTTTTGTTGCATCATCTGGCCTCCGCCCATCATCATCTTGCCCACCTGCATCATATTCGAGCCATTATCTTTCATCATTGAAGCAGAGCCCTGCATATAATCGAATGAGAAAGGATTGGCCGATCTGGCTGCGGCGTAACCGATCAGGCCGCCAACGACAAGAACTGCTATGGCAATGATGATTACGGTATTTTTTGGAATGTTTTGCATATTAAGATAAATTAGTTTATTAATCTTCTACTTCTTTATTCTATTAAATAATTCGGCAAAAAGCCAGATCCCGGCAATCGCTACGATATTCCAAATAATCAAGCCCGAAAGGAAGTAACCCAAACCAAAGTAATCCGTCTGTAAAGGAATCTCGCTGTGCAGGGAGTATCTCATGAACAACCTCCTGATCGGCGGATAAATGGCCACTCCGGCGTAGCAAACAATGTAGACGATGCTTATCCAAGCCGAAGCTACTTTAACTAAATGTTTTGTGTTGATCATGTCTTCACCTCCTTTTTTGATTTTAATTAAGATTTTTTAACTTAGATTCCACCCTTTTTAGCAAAACAGCGTTGGTTGCGACAATAATAGACGACGCCGACATTAATAGGGCGGAAATTTCCGGGCGGAGGTAAACGCCGAAAGAGCTGTAAAATACGCCTGCCGCCACCGGTATAGCTAGCACATTGTAAATCGCCGCCCAAAAGAGATTTTGCTTCATTTTGATAACCGTCGCCTTACTCAGCACTATAGCTCTCAAGATATCATAAGGGTCGGATTTCATGAGCACCACGTTGGCCGTTTCAATCGCGACATCTGTTCCCGCCCCGATGGCGATTCCGATGTCCGCCTGGGCCAGCGCCGGCGCGTCGTTTATCCCATCGCCCACCATGGCCACGAATTTTCCTTCACCTTGCAGTTTCTTGACGTATTTTGACTTATCCTCCGGCAGCACTTCTGCGAACACCCGACTGATTCCCAGCTGTTTAGCGATGGCTTCGGCAGTGGTTTTATTGTCGCCCGTGATCATAGCCACCTCCAGTCCCAGCTCTTTCATCCTATTAATAGCCGTTTGGGAAGTGGATTTTATCGGATCCTGAGCCGCCGCCACCCCGGCAATCTTTCCGTCAACCGCCCCGATCATTAAAGTCTTGCCTTCCACTAAAAGCTTGTCTATGAGTTCGCGCAGGGGAGAAATATCCACTTTCCTTTCACCCATTAATTTTTCCGTTCCCACCAAAACATGTTTTCCTTCTACTATCGCTTCAACGCCCAAGCCGGAAAGAGATTTGAATTTTTCAATCTTTTTGGCAGTCGCAAGGTTTCTTCTTTTTACTTCTTCCAGGATAGCCTTGCTCAAAGGATGACCTGATTTTTCTTCCACCGCCGCTTCCAGCTTTAAAATTTCGTTCTCCGAAAAACCCCTGGCGGCAACCACGTCGGTTATTTTCGGCTTTCCTTTTGTGAGTGTTCCGGTTTTATCGAGCACTACCGCCTGGATTTTGGAGACCTGCTCGAGCGTGGCGGCATCCTTAATCAAAATGTTAAACTTCGCTCCGATACCCGTGCCCACCGCCACCGCCGTTGGCGTTGCCAACCCCAGAGCGTCGGGACATGCGATAACTACTGTAGAAATTGCGAAAGTTAGGGCCGTGAGGAGAGCTGCTCCGGCAATAAAATACCAGCCGAAGAACGTGGCAAGCCCCGAAACGACTGCCAGAACAACCAGCCAGGCCGCGGCCTTGTCGGCAATCCGCTGTCCTGGCGCCTTGGAGTTTTGGGCGGTTTCCACCAGTTTGATTATTTGCGCCAAGGCCGTATCGCTGCCGACCTTTTCGGCTTTGAACTTTATCGATCCACTCTGGTTAATTGAACCGCCGATAACCTTGTCGCCAACCCCTTTCTCTTCAGGAATGGATTCCCCGGTAACCAGCGCTTCGTCTATGGCCGTTTCCCCTTCAACTACCTCGCCGTCCACTGGCACTTTGTCGCCCGGTTTCAGCACCACAATATCGCCTTTCTTTACTTCGGCGACCGGAACGCTGATTTCTTTTCCATCCCGGATAATATTGGCTTGTGGCGGCACTAGATCAAACAAAGCCCGCAGAGCGTCGGAAGTCCCCCGGCGTGATTTCATCTCCATCCAGTGGCCGAATAATACGAAAGTTACCAAAAGCGCGGCTGCTTCATAGAAAGTTTCTCCACCAACGGTAAAGGCAATGAGAACGCTAAACAGATACGCCGCCAAAACACCGGTGGCAATCAGCACAGCCATATTAAGCTTGCGGGATTTGAGAGAATAATAGGTTCCGGTGATAAAAATAGAACCCGCCCAAAAAACGACGGGGGTAGTAAGAATAAAAAGCAGCCAGTTAACCGGAATAGGGGCAGGCAAAGTCAGCTTGAAGAAATTTATCGCTACTGGCGAATAAAGGAAAATTGGGATCGAGAGGATAAGGGAAATTAAAAAACGTTTCCGCATATCCGCTTCCATTTGCTTTGCTATCTGCGGATTAGTCATGGCCGCTTCATGGTCCATGTGGCTCATTTTCTGCATATTGTGCCCCGTATGTTCCTTATGGCTTTCTGATTTTTCGGTTTTTTCGTGCTCAACAGGTTGTATCTTGGAAACCAAATTATATTCATACTGTTTGGCTTCCATATCGCAGCCAAGATTCACGCATAGCTTTTCCGACACGCACGACAAACACTCCTTGCCGCAGGCGCATCCCGGCATTTTTTCTTCTTTCCGACCCCGGTTTTTTTCGTAGTGATTGTGATGATTATCGTAGTCCATGGTTTATTATTTTACGCCAAGTTAAGTGTTCATAAATACTCGACCAGAGAAATCCAAAGCTTAAGGCGAACATCAATTCTTCAATTGGGATCCCTAAAATCAGAATTCCGGATATGGCTTTTAAATTCCATACATTCTGGACGTATTTGGGATAAACGGCAATTAGCGTCAAAAAATAAACAAAATACAATCCGAGAAAAATCAATGCGCTCATTAACATTTTCTTCTTAAGATCGGGTCGGCAATACCAAGCGAACAGACCGCCAACAACCATGGCTATGACTGCGGAGTAAATCGGGTTCAACTTCGTCGCGGCCAACAAAATGGCAAACACAACTGGTGCGGAGATAATCGTCCAGAAATGGTAGTGGTGGCGCAACGCATGTTGCTCCTTTGAGTTTATTGTCCGATGTTTCGTCCGGAAAATCCGCTCGTAGAGGACAACCGCCAGCCCTCCAATGCCGAACGAAAAAATCAAACTTTCAATGTCGAAGTCGGTCCTCGAAGCCAGATCAAACAGTGAAGGGGGCGACCAGTATTCCGGTACGAAGAGTGGCTCGGTTAATCCCAAAAGAGAAGTCCACAGACTAACAATAAACATCTCCCGTTTTTTGTCTTTGCTATTGAGCGTAAAATACACCGCGAGCCAGATAACGATTAACAGCAAACTCCATGTCAGCCAAGCGTATTGCATATTTTTTGTTTAATTATAACTGCCAAGAAAAGTCTCTTATTACTCCTCCTACTCCTGAAATTTTCAATTCAATACTTTTCGGAAGCGGACTTATAGGTTGAAATACCAATGTGCCTTCCCTGTGATGCCCGCCAGCGTTCGGGCCATCCCATCGGAGCGGAGTATAACCTTTCTCCTGATCGTCAACCAGGACAGCACTTTTTAGCATGTCTTGGTTGAGCTCGACCAAATGGGTGTCCATGGCGACGTCAAATTTCCACTCCGCCGATTGAGGCGAGGTGTCTGAAGGAGTAACCTTAACCGTCACACTCGCTTGGCTGTCGGTCTTTGGTTCAAGCTTAACAGGGGTAGGGTTAGAGCTCGCAGGAGCAGGATTAGCGTTTACAGAATTTGCTGGCTGGTTCGTCGCGGCGGGAATGTTGTTTGAAACAGACCGCCGGTTGAAAACCCCAAAATAAAGCAAGGCGATGCCCGCTAAAACAATTATGGCTAACAAATAAGTTAATTTTTTCATGGGTGTTCTTGTTTAAATTTAACTACCCGGCTGGCAATGTAAACAATGCCGCCGAGGTTGAAAAGCAAGCCGACCCAAAACAGCCGTATCTGATACTGCGTTGCAAACGCGGCAATTCCGGTGGCGCCGATAATGGGAAGCAGATTGGCCAGATAATGGGCGCAGCAGGAGACCATGGCTGCTGTGGAAGTGGTGCCAGTTACTCCCAGCATTTTGCCCTCGCCGTGCATGTTTTTGATAAGGCCTTTCAGGTAAGTGTACAACCCGATTTGAATCCCAAAGCCAACGGCGAGACTCATGATAAAATACCAAAACTGGGAAAATTGGCTTTGGGCAAAATTCCAACCGGACACCAGCGTTAGCACTATAAAATAGATTCCGAGCAGAATAGCACTGGCGAGCACTCCGTAAAAAATCGGCTTTAACTTCAAAGTGTTGTTGTCTTCCATAGCTCTTGTTCTTAATTATTCTTGTCTCTCAAAGTTATCCTGAAGCGATAAGAATCTTTGCTTACCACTTCGGGATAAACCGGGGTATTTTGCGGGCATATTCACTCCATTCCTTACCAAACCTTGCTGCCGCTTCCCTTTCTTCGCTTCGCGCCAGCCGCACGTACATCCAGATCAGGATTGGGAACATAATAAGAGTAATAATTGTCGGCCACTGGAGCAAGAATCCAAACATGATTAGCACAAAGCCAGTATATTGAGGGTGACGAACGCGAGAATAGGGACCGGTAACGGCAAGTATATTTTTTTGCCGAGCTTTATAAAGTACCGGCCAAGCTTTGGCTAACAGCCAAAAACCACCTAGGATAAAAATAAAACTTAAGATATGGAAGAGACCAAAATGCGGATTACCACCCCAGCCAAAGAAGTCCTCCAATAAGTGTCCCATATTATGGGAGTAAATATCTGCGCCGGGAAACCGTGACGAAAGCCAACCGGAGAGCAAGTAAATTGTTAGTGGAAACCCGTACATTTCGGTAAAGAGCGCTACCAGGAAAGCCGAAAAGACGCCGAACGACCACCAATCCCTTCTTGTCTTCGGTTTTACGAAACTGAAGGCGAAAATAATGAATACCAGGGAGTTGATAATGACGAGCGGCCAAAGGCCGTAAGCGGGAGAATCGGACATGGCTCAATGATTATGTTGATTAGATTCTGAGCGATCTTTATCGGAACCGCCGTGACTGCCGTGGTTTCTATGCATAAAGAAATGCATCAAGGGACAAGCCAGCAAAAGGAGAAAAGGCAAAAACCCAAACAGGTGGGCGCGGTGCTCGGTGAGCAGAAAGAACGTGGCAATTACGAAGAAGCCTATAAGCACCCAGTGATGAATCCGCATAGCTTTAGTTGTACTTGTGTTGTGACTTCTCATCATTTGTTCGATAAAGTATATATTTTGATCAGTTCTTTGACAGCTTTTTCTTCTTCGCCCTTCTTTCTCATCTGCTGTTTCACGTGCGTTTGCAAGTGGTTTTTCAGTACGTAAGCGTCAAGGCTTTTGAGCGACCTTTGAATGGAAAGGGATTGCTCCAAAAGGCGGGGGCAATACACTTCCTTCTCAATAGCCCTGATAAGGCCGTCCAGCTGGCCCCGAATGATCTTAGCCCGGTGGATAGCCCGCTTTTTGAGTTTCTGGTCTAACATAGATCTGGGTAATTATCAATTGAATTCATTGTCTTCCCATACATATCTTATACCCCCACCCCCTATTTGTCAAAGTTTTAAATTCCCCAAAGTTTATAGCATATTTTTTAATGGGCGGTTTTGCCAATGTTTGAGAGTCTATTGGGAATAGTGGGCTTTTCGCTTGACAGCCGGTACGGCAAGCCCCGATGCTTGCCATCGGGGTCACCAAGGGGTTGACAAACTTAAGCTCTGTGTCATCCCTTGTTGTTAAATAATCAATAACCCTTAATCAACACTAATGAATGTCGCAACCCAACAGATCCAAACGGCGGAAATCGCCGCCGGGAAGCGTTATATCGGACAGTCTCCAGAACCGCAGGTAACCAACTACTGCCTCTATGCCCGGAAAAGTACCGAGTCGGAGGAAAAGCAGGTGCTTTCCATCGACTCCCAAGTGAAAGAGATGCTCCAGATCGCCGAGCGGGACGGGCTCAACATCATCGACATCCGGAGAGAAAGCCACTCGGCCAAGGATTCCGGGGAACGGCCGGTTTTCAACGAGCTGATCGAGGATATCGGCCGGGGCAGGTTCAACGGGATCCTGACCTGGGCGCCGGACCGACTAAGCCGCAACGCCGGGGACCTGGGCAAATTGGTAGACCTGATGGACCAAAAACAGCTCCAAGAGATCCGCACCTACGGCCAGTGCTTCACCAACTCCCCCAATGAGAAGTTCCTCCTCATGATCCTGGGGTCGCAGGCAAAACTGGAGAATGATAACCGGGGAGTGAACGTAAAAAGAGGCTTGAGAACCCGCTGTGAAATGGGGCTCTGGCCGGGCATGGCACCCACCGGCTACCTCAACGAAAGGAACATGGACCGGAAATGCCAGCTGACCGTGGATCGGGACCGGGCGCCGATCGTTAAAACCATGTTCGAGAAAGTGGCCTACGAAAAATGGAGCGGCCGGAAGGTCTTCCACTGGCTCAAATTCGAGTTGAACTTCAAGACCAAAGGCAACAAGAACCTATCCCTGAGCAACATCTACATAATCCTGCAGAACTCCTTCTACTACGGCACGTTCGAATATCCCCAAGGGAGCGGCAACTGGTACCAGGGCAAACACAATCCGATAATCAGCAAAGAGCTGTTCGATCTGGTGCAGGCTCAGCTGAAAAGGGACCAGATAATGCGGGAGAGCAAGGAGTTCGCCTTCACCAAACTCATCACCTGCGGATTATGCGGATCGGGGGTTACAGCCGAGGAGAAATACAAAAAACTCCGCAACGGCAATGTGAGAAAGTACATCTACTACGGCTGTACCAGATCTAGAGATCTCCACTGCAAATGCGGGTATATGCGGGAAGAAGAATTGGTGAACCAGCTAATCAGAATCATCGACCAACTGGACGTGAATGAAATCGGCCTCAAGAAACAGTTCCAAGACGAGGTTGAAAGATATAACCGGTTCCGGAAAACCGTGCTTAGCATGAACAGCAATGATAAAGAAATCAATAAAGACCAGGAATTCAACATCAAAACCTACGCCAGATACGTCCTCAAGGAAGGCAGTATCACCGAAAAAAGAGAGTTGCTCTCCTGCCTCAAGAGCCGACTGGTCATGAAAAACAAAGAATTAAGCCTGACAGACGGCAATAAAGCCATATAAAGCGGACATCGGGAGCCCTGAAAAAACAGATCCGAACATAAAATCGCCTTTTCGAAGGCGATTTATCTCTTTCCGGCCAGTTTTAAGGCCTCTAGGTCACTCGATAACAAAAATACCGGGCTGGTGCTGCAGGATTCGAACCCCTATAGGTCACTCGATACTGCGTACTAGAGGGGTAAGGATGTCGGTCGCTCGAACCAGGCATTCCGATAAGCTATCCCCAGACCCTCTTTTTGTTAATTTCTTCTTTTCCCCTAAAAGCTTTTTCTAGGTCTATATCAAGACGGTTGGCAATCGTACAAATTATTATGACAACATCGGCTAATTCTCTCGCAACGGAACCATTTTTAGAATTCTGATCTGTTTTTAATAACTTCAGTTCCTTTCTAACGGCTTTATTCAGTTCGCCTATTTCCTCTCCCAGTAACAGGCATTTTTGAAGCACGCTTTCAGAACTAAAGCCGCGTTCGATTTCCAACTTTTTAACATATTCCTGATAATCCTTTAAAGTGGGGTTCTTTTTTAGAGTGGGCATAAATTTTTATTAAGTTTTAGCAAGTTGAACGAAATAATCTTGGTTAAGGTAACCAAAATAATTTTTCGCGTTATTATAAATTATCCTGTTTATATTGAGCTTTTTTTTGGGCTTATGATTTATCGTAAATAGACTAAAAAGCACCGCTGAAGACAAACTGTGTCTTAAGTTAAGAACAGCTATTTTTTCGAATATGGAGAGATTATTGGTGCGGATAAAATCATTTTGCATTTTTGTCATCGACCCTTGAATTTCATTCTGGGTTACGTCTAGCTTCAATTCTTCACAGACATCGACCAATCTCCTGCTTTTCTCCGTTAAAAACTTTTCTAAATCGTATCTTGTATCAAAAACTCTTATCTTATTATCTTTGTTATTTCTTCTTTCTCTCCATATTCTCCTTAACTTGCCGATATTGTTTAATTTAGAGCATTCTTCAAGGTTCATAAGAACACTTATGTCGCTTGATAGTTGATGGCCGACGAAACAAGTTTTTGTTCCTTGCTGCAAGAATTTCTTCAGCCCGGACTCAATTTTATTAGCCAAAGAAAGTGTTTCTTCTTCTTTCTCAACATAATACAACTCGAATCCAAATCTGAGCTCCCTTTCGATTTTTGAGAAATTTCTTATCGGCTCAAAATAAACGAAAGAAAAGCAAAAAGGCTTGTTGCCGTGTTTAATTCTGTAATTTTTAGTCCACTCGAGATCGATTCCCAATATTAATTCTTTCGCTTTACTGGGAATTGTTTTTTTTATTTCCAACATGTTTTCTTGTTAGAAAAAGATTGTTATTGATTTAGATTACGAATATGCTCTTCCCTGTTCCTAGATATTTATTAAAGTGGTTTTCTTTGAAAGGATTTCTCGCCCAAATCTTTTTAATATTTTCTTTTTTCAAATTTCCGAGGAACAAGACTTTCTCTTTTTGGTCATAGACTGGCCAAGCGTAGGTGTCGCCGTTTGGATATACTAAAATGGAGTATCCTTCAACGTCAGGGCCCCAGTTCGTGAGCGTTACTTTAGTTTTCCAGCCGTATTCTCTTTTTGCTTTTTTAATTTTTCCCGCCAAAGACCAGACTTGTTTTTCGTCTAGATATTCGCCTTTTGGCAGTTCCAAAGCGTTGCCTTTCGGCACCGGTAAAACTAACTTTAACTTTTTTGCTTCCAGCGTATCCGCGATCTGACAGGTCAAAAGTACAGAATCCGCGGTGCTTGAAAGAACAACTCCGCACAAAGCAATAGGCAATCCGAGGTTCCTAAACCGGTATATGCTGCTTATTATCTCATCATAATGTCCCCTCAATTTGTTGGTCACATTTCTCGGACCGTCTAGACCAATGTTAACAAAATCAACCCCCTTAGCAAGAGAGTTTAGCAGGCTTTTAGGAATAACGGTTCCGTTAGTGGGAAGGCCGACAATAAAATCTTTGGAAAAAATATCTAAAACT
>Ga0172371_10004867_pt1 | contig 20105 bp, 16 predicted proteins | sample Lak12m_FD_114543 | JGI IMG/M metagenome (GOLD analysis project Ga0172371, IMG submission 114543) | Freshwater microbial communities from Kabuno Bay, South-Kivu, Congo - kab_022012_12m | ecosystem: Environmental > Aquatic > Freshwater > Lake | place: Democratic Republic of the Congo: South-Kivu... | reverse complement strand
TGCTTCGTGTCAACATCCAGAATTGGTATTTTGATTTAATATATTGACTTCGAATATAAAGTAGAAAGTGAAGGGTAGGAGGTAGAAGATGAAACATAAGGTCATAATTAGGTTTTCAGAATATTGTCGTTGTTTGGAAAAATTAGAGATAATGTAGGTGAGACCTAATATTTTGGCTACTCCTGTCACGACTTGGCAACATAGATTTTTTTCCCACAAAAAGACTGGCATTTCTCACCGAAAATACTACATTCAATTGAATTCAGAATGTAGAATGCAGAATTCATAATATAAAATATTTTACTTTATAAGATATATGATCATGAAAAAGACGTTAGAAAATCTTACCAAGGCATTTGTAGGTGAGTCACAAGCAAGAAATCGCTACACTATGTATTCAAGCATTGCGAGAAAAGAATGATATTTACAAATCGCTGATATTTTTCTCGAGACAGCCGAACAAGAAAAAGAACATGCAGAATGGTTTTTCAAAATGATCCAGATAGTCAAAGAAAAATTGGGCGAGGATATAGAAGAAGTGATGATTGATACTGGGGCGTTCGTAAAAAAATGAACAACATTGGAAAATCTTCAATATGCAATCAACGGAGAACATCATGAAAATCAAGACCTCTATCCTGAGTTTGCTAAGATCGCTGACGAAGAATGATTGCCAGAAATCGCTGCAAGAATCCGCGCTATCTCTCACGCAGAAGAACATCACGAAGCGAGATATCAAGCTGTCCGTGACCAATTGGCTGCAGGCACTTTAGCAGAAAAATCTGAAGATGTAGAATGGATGTGTACGAAGTGTGGATATGTCCACAAAGGAAAATTCCCACCGAAAAAATGTCCTGCCTGTGATCATGAATCAAATTATTATGTCGTGAAGTGTGAACAGTATTAGACGTCGTTTCGAACGAAGAGAGAAACCTACGCTTTATAATTTTGATGGCGTGGATTTCTCCTCATTACATTCGTCGAAATGAATATCCATAAAAAAATCCCCACAGCGGGGATTTTTTTATTAGGAAATATAATTTATTTTTTCAAGGTATCTTGTGTTCCTTTAGTTGATTTGGAAGAGACTACTTCGTAGTTGAGGGTGAAAGAGTTGTTGGTTCCATCAGATTCATAAATAAAATCAGTGTTTGTGGGATTGGGAGTTTGTCGTCATTGTTGTTGCTGTGTGATGATAGTACAAGCAATAGATTTAGATCATAGAGAATTAAACCAATCATAACTATCATATCATTGAGACCATATTTGTACGGTAGTGGAAGTGTTTGGTTGTAGTGTTGTATCAGTAAGGGCAGTTGTCATAAATCATCCTCATCCTCAGTTATAATTACAATTTAGACTAAATCTATTTCCTCAATTTACAAAAGGAATAGTAATTGGACCAGTTCATACATTTTTCATAACAAGATTGATTTTGTTGATATCATTATTTGTTCCTACTATAGGTGAATTGCTTGGAGTGATATACATATTTTCTATAATCATATCACCTGGAATATATCATCATATCACCTCATATGTTGTTGTAAATGTATTATTTGAACCATTACTTTCATAGATCATGTATTGGTTGTTTGGTTCTGTGGTTGTTCGTCATTGCTGTTGTTGGGAAATTATTTCGCACATCATAGATTGTTGTCATGTTGTAGAAAAAAAGTTAGGGCTAGATCACATATCTAAGTTTGTGGTGATACTTTCTCATGGATACATAACATTTGCAGAAAGTATACTGCTTCATACCCATCCATTCCCATTGGTATAATAACAATTGAATGGAATCTGTATAGCAAGATTGTTGCTGGTAATCATTGGTAATAAAACAGTTCAACTTCCTATGTTTTTAACAGTTACTTGGAATATATTAGTAGAAAAATCAGAATATAATACAGGAGTTGCATTAGGTAAAAGTTCTATGTTTTCTATAATAAGATCTCCCACTCAACTCAATATCGGTGTTTGTCATCATGTGCCATTTACTACAGTATAGTTGAGTGTAAAAGCATTGTTTGAACCATTAGATTCATATAACATGCTTGTATTGGTTGGTGTAGGATTTGTCCATCATTGTTGCTGTTGGGAATATAATTCGCACTGAAGATATCTATTTCCCATGCTATTGTATCGATTGTAAATATCATTGGTAAATCATATATCCAATTGTGTTATTATAGATTGGCCAGGATTGATAGTAGCTTGTGGAATGGTTACTGTTCTAAATCATCCATATCATCAGATATATCGACATTCCATCAAAAATTTGTTTACTCATAATTCTTGTGGAACAATAAGTGGTCCGTTTCCTATGTTTTTAATCACAATATTAATTTGATTATCAATGTTGTTTGTACCTACAGTAGGATTAGTATTTGGAGTGATATATATATTTTCTATGATAGCATCAGAAATTCATTGTGGTTGACTATTACAAGCGCCGTTTTGACATCCATATTCGCAATTCACATAATTCTCAGACCTCAGGAGTCCTGCCGCTTCGCCTGGTTGTCCACAAAATCGTTCTCTAAGTGTTCCATTGGCATTGCAACTATCAGACTCAATACGAGTATATCAATTGATAGTAGTAGTGATTTGTCCTTTTTGAGAATAGTTTTTACCTCCATCAGTATCACTACAAGAATCTTGAAGTCTTGGTAGTGGTTGTGCTAATTTTTTGCTAAGGTTAGCTTTTCTTTGTTGTGCTATTTGGTTGAGGTTGAGAACTGATGCAAACATCGAGTCCGAATTTGCAGCGATGATTCAACCAACAAGCACGAGAATACCAAGTCCACTAAACAACAGGACTTTTTTTCTCAAATAAACATCCTTTTTGAGCTTTTTGATAAAGCGTTTAAAAGTCATATTGAGGCATAAAAAAATAAATCAACAATATAATTATAAATATTATTTGAAATTTGTCAAATAATCACTATAAGGGACATATGAATAAAAAACTTCTGATTCCACTCACGATATGACTCCTCTGACACTCCTGTCAGAATATTTCCGATCAGACCCAAAATAAACTCCATGATACCTTGATTTCCAAAGAATCGACAACACAAGCTACGCCAGGTATCATCTATGATATTTCTCTCTCGCTTGATCAAGAAAAAATTATCGAAGAAATGGTAAAAGGATATTTTTCTACATATCCTTGTGATATGAAGGAACTTATTTTTGCTTTTGATAAGGTTGATGACAAAGAAAATGAGACAACACTGGGTCACACACAACCACATACGATCTATCTCAATCCAGAAGAAATAACAGACAATACTTCACTCAAAAATATCATTCTCCATGAACTGTTTCATACAATCAAACCAGATGCATTGACTATCGTTTCTCCCTATACATTACAAGATGGATATAGTATTGTAGGATATCACGGATTGTCTGTCGTGGTAAAAAAAGATTCACATCAAACACAATTCTGACTCTTTGAAGATGCTGCTGCTGAAGCATTGGCTTCATGGTATGATCATACCTATCACGTGCCAAATGTGTATTACGCGAATATCGGATCACTTATGCGCAAGATGATGCATAGATGATGGCTGAATACAGTGGATCTTATTAGTTTGCAGCAGACTAATGATGTCCCTGGTCTCTGTCAAAAGCTTTTGTACAAAAACAGTAACAAGGATATAGAACTGTTGATGGGTATTTTCAATGATGTTTATTCCACGGACCAAGATCTAACGAATGATGCCATCAAGACCATAGAGGGCATGAGAAGGTAGCCTCCGAATAATTTGATTTACGTACGAGGATATGTACAAACAGACATATCCTTTTTTATGTCATTATAATAAAAAATGAAAAAAATCCTTGTTTCGGCTATTATCATGCTTTGCCAAATATCGGCGTTTTTTGTAGTAAGGTGATCGAGCGAGATCACGGAAGCGGTATCGCGGCTCTACAGTAACGGTCTGACGAAATATACCAATACCACCACATTTAGGGCGAACAACACCATCAGAAGAGACGAGGCTGCAAAATTTTTCTCTGTTTTTGCAAAAAATGTATTAGAAAGACCAAATATTGCAACAAGCAGTAGTTGTAGAAATTTTAAAGATTTGTCTGCTACAAATACTATGAGAATATATGTTCTAGATGCGTGTTCGAGAGGGTATGTATTAGGAAGTAATTGAAGATTTACTCCTACATCTTCATTAACCAATGCACAAGCAATAGCGATAGTAATTAGGATGATTATGGGAAAACAAGACGAATCAGGTACTCATCGAGCGAATCAATATTATGCAAGAGCAGAAGAATTATGACTTACCGATGGATTAAATATAATCAATAAATGGACTCCGATTACGAGAGGTACACTTGGTATCTTGTTATATAGGGTAGGAAATTTACCAGATTTGGATACCTATATTCAACAAAACAATATAGATATAGTATCTTCAGATAAGCCTGATCTTGTACTGTATAAAGTGGGATTAAATCCAAATGTTACTGCACCTAAGGTAGGAGATGATGCTATGACGGTAGATTTTACAGTGAAAAATATTTGAGCTCCTATACATTTGTCTTCTGGAGTAAAAATGATTTTTTCTTGCTGATCTTCAGTAAAAAAAGAACTAACAAATGGATATATAGGACCCAATCAAACGTTTAGTATAGCTGGTGTAACAAGTGATCCTACTGTATATTTGTTTCCAGAAGCCAAAAACTATACCTTTAATTGTAGTATTAATATATCTTCATCAACAGTATATGAAAGTAATGAAAATAATAATAATAAAAGTTTTTCTCTTGATCTTGGAGCAACAAGTTATCCAGATATTAGAATAGATACAATTTCAATAAATTCTGGTCGTGCTGCCCCTATAGTATGAGATGATCTAATATATTTTGATGTTAAGGTGAATAATGTTTGAGCAGGAAATTTTGTCTTAACGGGAAATAAGAATATGGCGTTGATATGTAAATTTACCGACAGATCGACAAATACTGATATAGTGAGTTACACAAATATATTTGCTTGATCGATAAAAAGAATATCCGCTCATCAAACGATGTCATTTCAAGCGACATCATTATGGACAAACACTATTTCTACCAAAGAATGAATGAATGCTATAAGATGTGAACTGAAGTGATGGCAAGAAAATACAGGATGAGGAACCGTGATATTTGAAGATCTTTATGGTGATAGTAATCTTCAAAACAATACATACGAAACACAATTTAATATATTATAATTACTTCCCCAGATATTTGTCAGCTCGATCTTTTATCAATGGTATATTATCCGTCATAACCATGCGGACTCATTGACGATATAATTTTTCTAGATCGCCAGTGGTATTGACCGTGTAGACTACAAGTTTCTTTCATATATCTGCGACTTCTTGTGGAGTGGTTTCTTTGATCAAATCCTGTGGCATCAGGTAATACTGATGATTCATATTCGGCAGGATAGTGAGTTCTTTTAGATTATACGTATCTCGTCATGCCGTGATATGTTTATACGATCACAAGATATAGGTCGCTGTTTTATCATAACTTGTAAAGATGACTCTATCTTGCATACCAAGTTTTTGCACGGTTTCAATTGCAGCAGTGGTTTGTGCTTCTGCATCTTCTTGGTTATAGACTTTGATCTCTACGAAGTAATAATCAAACAATCCATCGACGGCTTTCAACATTTCTTCTAGAGTACTTAATAATTCACCATTTTTCAGTGGACACTTGGTTTTGAGTTCCTCAAGCGTATGATTAGTCACTACGTAATCTTTACCACAAGTAGTTGCCCGTGTACGATCACCATGGATGACGACGTTCTGTTTGTCTTTGGTATAAGAGACATCAAATTCAATTCCTTGAGCGCCATTCTTTTTTGCCAACAAAAATCCTTCGAGTGAATTTTCCGGTACTTTGAGTGGTGATCATTGATGAGCGATGACGACCATATTATTCCTGCCAGAATTCATAGCCCCTGATCACTGTTCAAATGAGATATATGACGAAAGATATTGATAGATGAATTTATGGCTGGTAGCGATCTCAGAGAGCTCATTAAATATTTTTCCTCCGCTTTCTGTGACGATAGTATATTTATTATTGTTCTGAAAATAGCGACAATACACGACTCACCAATCTCTTTTTTTACTGGATCAAAAGACATCATTAAATAACTTCGATACTACGACAGCTCATTTTCCTACGAATTGTTTTAGTCCATAAAAGATGTCTGTATGCTGGATGATATTGGTATTAATCGTTCCTGGTTTGATTCAGGTTCCTACGATTGTAGCGAGTCCTCTGGTATATCGATATTCTCCGAGAGCATCTTTTTCCTTGGGTTCAAGCGGTTCCATCTTTCTATGATCCCCGACGATGACAAGAATTCCGTTGTTGAAAAATCAGGATTTTTTCAATTGAAGATAGAAATAGAATAAGCTTTTGTCTGAATATCTGAGTGCATCTTTTTGGGTCGTTCCGTATGGTGTATTATATGGTTTATGGAAAGAGATAGTCTGTAGGACGACGAAATATGGATCAGTTTGTTCTTTGATAGTCGCCAATGTTTTATTGTAAAGATTGTGGTCAGGAGCCGCATCAAAGACATAAGTTTTTTTGCCCGCGAAACTTTCTTCGCCGATGATATCATGGAATCCTATTCACGAAAGAAATGATTTCTGGTTCAAAAAATTCAAATCGACTGCACTGATAAATATCGGTGTATATCATTGTCCTCTAAAAAATTCTGGTAAGGTATCGGTATAACTCGTATATCACGAATACGATGCAACTTGTCATCATATAAATTTCAAGGGCTCTACTCCCAGCAATAATCAGACATGTGCAGTGTCTGAAGTACATCCATTACTGATAAAGTTTGTGAAGGTGATACCTTGCTTCTGGATAAGGTCAAAATACGGAAGATTATTATTTACTTTACCGACTCTCAAAGAATCTATCGGTGAAAATGATTCTGCAAAGACGACGATGACATTAGTTTTTTGATTGGCTCATCTTTTTTTACCAAAGAATTTCTGATAAATATTCGGTATATTAGTATCAGATATTTCTACAAAATTTTCCTTGAGTGCCGAATAGTTGATTGAAAGAATATTGTCGGGAACCGAAGCAAGTCAGCCGGGCGCATACATTCCCATACCGATACATGCAAGTGCGAAAAGTCAGAAATATAATGAAAGCAATGTTTTTTTTCTGTTTTTAAATGCCGGACTCTGGACGATCAAAAAAGTGATGATAGACAATATACATGAGACAATAATTATACTAATCATCATTCACGAGAAATCTCCCAGCGACGGATTGATGAATTGATTCATGTCCAGGATCGATATCCTACTCTGAAAAAAATACATCGTAAAAATATCGAGCACAAACAGGAAGAATAGTCATAATATAATGATATTATTTATTATTTTCATGAATGTCTTTTTGACCAAAGCATTGATCACAACTAGACCCAACAAGACTAGACATACCAAAAAATCGCTGACGAAATAGCCGAGATAATGGGCTGCTGTAGCCGAAAAGCTCGCTTCCTTGAAAACTTCCGCATATGCTAGATAGATAAATATTTGTTTTATAAACAAACAAAAAAATGAGAGTACCATAATAGTTCTCCCAAAAAACGGCGTCGTGCGTATCGATGTATATACTGAAGAATATATTTTTTTCATATATTATTTTTTGTTTTTCAAGGCCAAAAAAACTATTGGAAATATATTAGCTATTCCGATAAAATTTACAATCAGAAAATAAAAAAATGCTGTCAAAAAATATAGGACAGCAAATTTGGAGTACATAGATTACTTTTTCTTGTAATCAATAGGTGCGTGGTTTACTGGAATCATATGTTCCATGTCAATTTCATTGCCACTTCTTCCGAAGGTAGCTTTGTCGAGAGAGTCGTCAAAAAAATCATTGTTTACGATTTCCTCATTTTCTTTTTAGTCAGTGTTTTCTAATTCCATTTTTCTGTGTATTGATTTTTCTTTTATTTTTATTTTGAGGCAAAAATATAGCAAAATATTTTCTGACTGCAAGAATTTTTTAACTTGTCATTCTGAGCGAAGTCGAAGAATATAAGTAATCGCTATATCCCTGCCTACCGTAGACAGGCTTCATTATATTCAGGATGAGATAAATAATTATTCGCGATGACTAGGTTTTAATGATTCCAGCTCTCAGTGTCCGACCAGCATTCTTTACGACTGCATCACCAAGTTGCTCGAGAGTAAGTTTTTTCTCTTTCACTAATTTCTGGACTTTGAATCTATCTATCTCCATCGCTTCATCCAATAATCATAATTCTCACAGGATGTTTTTTACTTTTTCCTTATTTTCGAGACTGATATTTTCTGACTTTGATGCAGATAATGCAAACGTATTTCCAAACAATTTCAACAGGTCATGTTGATCGAGATATTCGACCAAAAGCGACTTGATAAGTTCCTTATCACTCTTCGCCTTGGACTCTGTCTTGGCTAATGTGCAGTACTCGTCGACCAATCCTTTCACGGTCTTTTCTCCTAATTCTCCACCAACCACTTCGTCATCAAATTTCAGATGTGCGTACAAAGGACAGAGTGAATAATATTCACAATATTTACAATAAGTATTCTGTTTGGGTTCGAAACATTTTTTATCTCCCATATTGTAGGCGAACTTTTTTGCCTGGATATCGCTGATGGTGTCCGCATATTTTTTCGTGACGGCAGCCAATCTTTCATCAGTGATCTCCCGTTCGTCCATCACATCAAAATGGAGATAGTGTAATCTGGCTTTCAAATTTTTAAAGTACTTCGAATAATTTTGTTGTACTCAGAGACCATAGAGTGTCAGCTGTTCGATATATTCTTCCTTACTCTCTGGTGGTAAATTTTTATTCGTCTTGTAATCATTGATCACGAAAGTATCTCACTCTTTATCTAGTCTATCAATAAATCCGCGGAATTTTATTCAACTAGGAACCTCCTTTGCTAAAGGAGGAAACGAAGGAGAATTCAAATCGAAAACAATTTGTTGTTCGGTCGCTACAACACTGATTCATTCAAACGGCTGATATTTGTCATAATAATTTGCCACATAATGAATTCCCCTGCGAATGTAGTCGTCAAGCGTCTGTTCTCATTTCATTTCGAGCGGTTTCTCTTTCGTCGCTTCCTTCAATTCGCTATCCCATTCCTCTTTGAACTTCGCCAAAACTTCATCCTTGCTAGGGACCTTAAAGATATTCACCTGATTATATAATCGTTCCAGCGCCGCATGCACGCTATGCCCGAGGATCAGATCTGGACTCGATTCAAATTCTTTCTCCTGGATTTTATCGACATATTTATACTGATACTTGCGTGGGCATTGCAAGAAAGTCTGGGTCTGCGAGAAGGAATAGACTGCCATGAAAACTAATTAATAATTAAAAATGAATAATGAATAATGTTGGTTTTGCTGGGAAAGACTATTGTAAGAAAACGATAGTTTGTGATGTAACAAAATCCAAAATCATTCATCATTAATCATTCATTATTCATTAATGTTTTATAGTTTTTCAAAGCAGGCTTGCAAGGTGGAGAAAATGTTATAGTATTTCAAACTTTTTACTTATTATGTCTTTCGATCATTTCTTTGAAAGTCTAAAGATGTACATTCATCCAGCAAAGTATGGATTGAGGACAATCTTTTTTGCATCAGAAATATATTTTCCCAAGGGAGATTGTTGATCCTCCTGGAGTTTGTTTTGTATATCATCATCTAAATACACTCTACTTCCAGCCATATCAAATATCTCAAGTGTATCGAATTGTTCTATATTTTTTCATAGATAGATATTAAAATCCTGACCTTTGGTTACAGGGTTAGGTCAGAAATTCTCCAAGGTATCAAAAATTATCTCTTTTGTTCATCATGAATCTATATAGGTCGTAAGCTGTTTCTCTAACTTATCAACATCCTCGAAGAATTCTTTGAAGAACATATCGCCAGCGAAGATATTTTCGTCCAATGTAGTAGCTATTTTTTTTATCTTTATAATTTGGTTTATATATTGTTTAGCTTCTTCATATGATTGTAATTTGTTATCTGTAAGGATATTGTTCGCTTGCGCCCATCTAAAAATCTGTTCCGATTTTTCATATAGTTCTTTTAAAAGGTCGGGTAATTTGTCTTGTATCTTTTTAAGGTCTTCTTTGGATAGGTCTTCAGGAATCAATTTGGTAATCTGCCTTTTTGTATCGTCCATGCTGTTTATATCAATATTTGTTATTGTAGTTTTTCGATTGTTCTCTGACTGTTGATATTGTTTTTCCGTAGTGATAGTTTCGATTTTTTGATTTATATCATTACTTTGCTTTGTATATTTTTCCTTGATGTTTTTAGGAAGTCTGGCGATGAATGTCTTGATAGTGGTAAGATCAGTTTTTGCAAGATCATATAGTCCGTGGTTTGTATCCTTATCGGCATTTTCTATTTTTGTGTTTATATACCAAGTAATGATACTAGGATATTCATTGGTGTCAGTCGTAGAATCTTCCATGACTTGTATCGTGTTGTTGAGCGATATATCACAGAATTTATTCCAAGTCATGAGCTTTGGGGTTGCTGGATTGTTGATTATCCGTTCCTTCCGTTCTGTAGAATTATACGTATCTTCTAAAATTTTCATTTCCATAGGAGAGAATTTTTTTCTCATATTAGCAAAAAGCTCCGTAAATAAGCTGTCTATGGCTGTTTTATTGTTTTCTAAAAACTTTTGGAGTAATGGAACCATCTTCGGGTATTTCTTAGGATGACCGGAGATTACTTTATAATTATCTTCGAAAAAGCTGCTTCGTGTAATTTCACCTCCTACTTTTTTGGTCTCTTCTTCGAGATTATTCAGGTCTAGGGTATAGTATTTTTTTGAGGTATTAAAGTCATCAATAAGTTTCTGCTCGTCACGCGTAAAAGTATCCTTCGTCTCCATGGAGGATTTATTTTTTTCAGGAATATTTTCTGGTGTCATATTTTCTATACTCATATATGGAAGATGAATATAAACAGTATAAGTATAGTCAGAATTTGATAGGTGTCAAATAATATATCCACCCGGGTGGATTTTTTCGTTATTTAGCTTATGTAGCGACTTTAGTGACCATTGCACCCGGGTGCGAAAATAGCTCCGTAGCACCTAACCAAAAATACTGCTAAAAATCTCTTGCATTTTTTCGTAGCATGATTATAATATACGTGCTACGATTTTTGTAGCATCAAAAAGTTACAAACTTTTTTTATATATTTACTATTATTACTATGGCAAAGATTATCGGAATCGATCTCGGAACAACAAACTCTTGCGTCTCCTACATGTTAGGTGACAAATCAGAAGTGATTGCAAACGCGGAAGGAAAAAGAACAACACCTTCTGTCGTATATATCAAGGGTGACGAGTTGCTCGTCGGAGATCTTGCAAAAAGAAAGGCTATTCTAGAGCCAAAAAACGTTATCTACGAAGTGAAGAGATTCATCGGTAGAAAGTATTCTGAAGTCATCGGAAAAGAAAATCTTCCGTATCAAATCAAAGAAGGTAAGGACGGATGAGTGCTTATCGTGATCGACGGAAAAGAATATAAACCTGAACAGATTTCAGCATTCATTCTCCAAAAACTCAAAGAGGACGCTGAAAAATTCCTAGGGACTCCTATCACGCAAGCGGTTATTACAACGCCTGCATATTTCAATGATTCTCAAAGAAATGCTACCAAAGCTTCTGGAGAAATCGCTGGATTGAAAGTGGAAAGGATCATCAACGAACCGACAGCTGCTTCATTGGCCTACGGAGAATGAAAAAATAAAGATGAAAAAATCGTGGTCTTCGATCTAGGATGAGGAACATTCGATGTGACGATTCTTGAAATCGGATCAGAATGAACATTCCAAGTATTATCAACAAGTGGAGATACACATCTCGGAGGTGCAGATTTTGATCACAAGATCATAGACTTTTTAGTCGATTCGTTCAAGAAAAAAGAATGAATAGATCTTACCAAAAACGCTATGGCGATGCAGAGAGTTAAGAACGAAGCTGAAGCTGCTAAACATCAATTATCTCAGACAGAAAGAGTAGATATTTCTATTCCATTCATCATCACTGGTGAAGATGGATTACCAAGAAATATGGAAGAATCGCTTACAAGAGCGCAATTTGAAAATATGTGTAAAGATCTTTTTGAAAGATGTAAAAAACCATGTATCAATGCACTCGAAGATTCCAAGCTCAAGAAGAGCGAAATCAACCAAGTTATTCTTGTCGGATGATCTACAAGAATGCCAGCAGTATTGAAACTCGTAAAAGATATTTTCGGTCTTGAACCAAAAGCTACCGTAAATCCTGACGAATCAGTTTCACAAGGAGCTGCTATCCAATGAGGAATTATCCAAGGAGATGTTAAAGATATTTTATTGCTCGATGTGACTCCGTTGTCACTTTCTGTAGAAGTTGAAGGTGGATTGGCGCATGTGATGATCCCAAGAAATACGACTATCCCAGCAAAAAAAGAAAATACATTCACAACCGCTGCAGACAATCAAACTGCTGTTACTGTTCACGTTACTCAAGGAGAAAGACAATTTGCAAGAGACAATATTGATCTCTGAATGTTTAATCTCGAAGGAATACCTATGATGAGAAGAGGGCAACCTCAGATCGAAGTGACCTTTGATATCGACGCAAACGGAATCTTAAATGTCACTGCAAAAGAAAAATCTACCGGAAAAGAACAGTCAGTTAAAATTCAATGATCCACAAATATTTCTGACGCAGATATCACTAAAGCAAAAGCTGAAGCTGAACAATTCGCTGAAGAAGATCGCAAGAGAAGAGAATTGGTAGAATCAAAAAACAGACTCGAAGCATTAGTCTACCAAATGGAGACAATGATATCAGAACAGAAGGATAAGATACCTAATGAAGATAAAGAAAAAGTAAATAAGCTCATCGCTGACAGTAAATCCATCAAAGACAAAGATGGTGCGACCAAAGAAGAAATCGAGGCCGAGATCGAAAGAGTCCAAAAAGAATTCTCTGAACTCTACAATAAATACCAAGCCGCTCCAGCTGCATGAACACCAAATCCTGATTCAGAATTAGAAAAGGGAAATGGAACTGTTGAAGGCGAAGTCATCGACGCAGACCAGAAATAAATAAATATTCTGTCCTCCTTTTTAAAGGAGGGGAACCTGAAAGGTGGAGGATTTATGGACCATTGTACTATTTGTCCATAAACCCCTCTGTCCTCCGGACTTCTCCCCTTGCAAAGGGAGACAAAAAATAACTAAAAAGCCACCCAACTATTCCAGCGTCATTCCGGCGTCAAGTGTTGCGGCCGGAATCCATACAGAGCAACTTGGATTCCCGCTTTTGTGGGAATGACGTATCAGAGTGAATCGGGTGGTTTTTTTGTTTTGACAAGAGAACTCAGAAAACTATCACTAACCATATTTTATTCTTACGAGCATTCATGGACTTTCAGATAATACATTTCATAAATTCTTTCTGACATTGATCACGACTAGATGTTTTTTCTCAGTATATTTCTCGAAATCGAACGATGATCGGTATTCGAACAATCGTCATTATTCTTGCAATAGTATTCAAAAGAAAATATCGAAAATTCGTTTTGTTTAGCTTCATGCTTGCTTGAATATTATTTTACGGAGTATCGGAAATCGGCTTCAAGACTTTACTTACGCAAGAGACAGGAATCAGGCCGAGACCGTATGTTACGTATTCATGAACCATTCAAGCCATAGGAAAACAATATTCAGACTCATCATTTCCTTCAAGCCATATGGTGCTTACCGTGGCGATGATTACGGTACTTATTATATTGTTTCCCGCAGTTCGACCGTATGCGATTTTATACGCCTTGCTTATGATGTGGAGTAGAATGCACAATGGTATGCACTATCCAAGTGATGTACTTGCAGGAGCTTTTTTCTGAATTCTCTGTGGGTGAATAGCGGTTGTTTTAAGTAGAAGAGTATTTCCAGCCAAATAGAGTTTACTTGCTTTTTTTTGAGTAAGAATACATAATGATAAAATAAAACACTAACAAAAAATTATTACGACTATGAAAGAAGACCCTAAAGACATGCTAACATTATCTACGCTCGTTGACAATTTCGTTCGTCGTTCCGTGATTATGGAAGTGAAAAGAATAGGTTCTAAAGTATTAGAAATCCTTACCGGAATCATTGAAGAGAAATTTTCAAAACATCTTTCCTCAGCCTGTAAAATCAAGGTAAACGGAATGATATATGAAATATTCTTAGACGAAGTAAGAAACGTAGAAATAGCGTGATATGCTAAAATATAAAGTTAAGCCGATGGATTCCATCGGTTTTTTCGTATGGCAATTTGTCAACGAATAAGTATGTTTATGCTGATATTTTACTCAGAGACAATCTATGAATTTTACTATCACCTGCGCTGCAGGATTAGAATCTATATTGAAAAAAGAGATAGAAATCGCTGGATACAAGTTGCTTGGTTCGTGACCGACGCTCGTACGTTTCCAGGGAGATGTTTCCGCGATAGCCAAAATGAATCTCCGAAGTAGAGTCTGAAATAAATTATTTTTAGAATTAGAACAACATATAACTTCTGATTTTAATCAACTTTTTGACTTGGTTTCGACGATAGACCGGAAGATGTACATTCAAGGAAATCCTATTGTCGTCACGGCTATTACGAAACAATCTATGCTGACGAGTACGCCAACCATTCAAAGTATTGTGAAAAAATCTATTGTGAAAAAAATTCTTCAAGGACGTCTTTTCGATCCTGCTAAAGCAGGGGAGAAAACTACGCCATGAAACTGAGATTTCTCCCCACGCAATACTGCGGGGTCGAAATGACGTAATGACGGAATGCTTTTTGAAGATGCTTCATTACCGCCGATAGAAATTCTTGTCCACATAGAACGTGATATGTGTTCGATATTGCTCAATACGAGTGGTGAGTCGCTCCACAAGAGAGGTTACAAGAAAGCCACCGGAGAAGCGCCGATCAATGAAGCATTAGCTGCATGATTAGTATTACTTTCATGACGAAAATTCAGTGAACCGCTCTACGACTTTTTCTGCGGAAGCGGAACCATCGTCATAGAAGCTGCTTTGTTAGCCAAAAATATCGCGCCAGGAATCTTCCGTAATTTCGCTTTCCAACAATTCGGACGATATGATCAATCATTATTCGACAAAGAGTTCGAGTCTGCGAAAAGCAAGATGATGACATCAAAACAACATACTATCATTGCATCAGACATCGACCCGACTATGATTTCCATCGCCCAGGAAAATGCAAAACATGCAGGAGTGTTTGACTACATTCACTTTGAAGTTAAAGATATAAAAGAGTATCTTGATACTTGATACTCATTACTCGGTACTCTAGTTTCCAATCCACCATACGGACTTAGGATGAATACCTATGACTTAGAAAAACTTTATTATACCATCACCGAATTATTCACCCATCATCCGAAACTGCACTGAGGCATCATCACTTCTTACGAGAGATTCCTTCCTGATGAAGTTTCATGAACATGGAAAAAGAATATGTTTTTCAACGGAGGAGAGAGGTGTCGGTTTTACAAAAAGACGTTGCTAAAATAGTGTAAGGAACGGTCGCAAACATTCCCTACGGCTATTAGGATATATCCTGTATCATTCATAGATGTTCCATGATATTATATTTTAAATTGAAGAGATCATTCTTTATCTCTTTGATTGTTTCTTTCATTATATCGATACTATTTCTTTCATCGACGATGGGTTCAGGATATTTGCGAGGATTATAGAATTTGATTTTATAATCACGCTCTTTTGTTCAGATTTTTCTGTTGATTTCTTTTATTGTATCTCATTTGTCCTTTATATCTTTCAGAAGGAGATAGATGTATTCACTGGTCTCGGAAGTGAAATCCAATAACTCTTTCTGTTTCTCTAGAGAAGGCTTTATCGGTCTTCCTTCTTCTCCGGCAAGGGAGAGTTGGTCTTTTTCAGCAAGGGAAATCCCGTGTCTAATAAAGTGTTTTATAAGCTCTTTTTTTTCTGGTGTTTCCATAGTCATGTTGGTAAGGTAATAAAATATTTTATTGAGATATGATGAGATTATTGTACATGTGAGGTATCTCATTGCTCCAAGAGCGAATCTGTCTTTATCGGAGTAAGAGATCATTCATTATTGTTGATTAAATTCTTTGTTATTGTGGAATCTGTTTGTTGTATTATAGCATTTGATTTTGGTGGATAATAACTTGCTCTCAATATTAATACATAGTCTCCGTGTTCGATTGATGTTTTCAGATTATATGATCAGTCTGGATGTTTTTTGATAATTTTTGTGCTAGGCTTGCTTCATTGATTTGAAAGGATGGTACAGAAAAGAAGGGAATCTGTCTCAGTCACATCAATACCGATTTTGACTACATCTGTTTCTCCGTCGATCAGCTTAATTATAGGTGACGCCTTGTTTTGATTTGGATGGGAATGGATATTCATAAATAATATATAATCCATATTTTCCACCATTTTATTTACAAAATATCCTCATTTTTCTTTTTTTAGTGTTCCTGTGGTTGGAGATCAATTTGTATTCTCTGATGTTGTATAGATGATGTAATCATCTTTTTCGATCACATTGAGATATACATATTTTTTCTGATTATCGCATTGATTTATTGCAGAGTATCAGAGATTTTGTTTTTGGATCGTCTGTTGATATCCACGTTCTATTAAATCATTCTCCTGCTCTCGTTCCTGTTGTCTCCGTTCCTCTTCTTGTTCCCATCTCTCATGTTGACTGTTTTTAGTATCTCTATGGGAATTACATGCACAGAAAAATCCGCTCAGATTCAACAATAGGAGAGAAGCTATTCCTATTTGTTTAAGACGATCTTTGATTTTTCCGGGTACGGCAAGTAATCTGTTTTCTTTGTTGTTAGTGTTCATAGTGATAGGTGGTAAGAAAATAAAAGATTATTCTCTCCTCGTCCCATATGGAGCATTGTTTTTGTTTTCTTTTTGTATCTGAAAATAACGAGTATTGAGATACCCGTTGGTTGTCAGTATATAACTGTGTGTGATACAGAGACTCATGCAGTCCGTCGCAGAAACATCTCTCTATCTTCTGTCTATGGCTTTTAAACAAAAAGCACAGCTCAGACCATTATAATATACTAATAAACCAACGGTTTCCATATGGTAGGAATACCGCCCGTTTTTTTGTATATTACACCGGGCTAACCTTGTGCTCATCCAAAAAACAGCGCAGAAAAAATTTTCATCAGGATCAAGACCAATACTTTTTCTCCTTATACCGACTATGTCGGTATGGTTCTCGCTATCAATCCGATGTCTCGGAATTGATGATCGAACTCATCTTGACGGTGATATTATAATTATTTATAGTTAAATGTCAAGAGAAATGGAAGATGAAAATTATTCTTTGATTTTCCGCTTCTAATCTATACATTTGGCATACTTTATTCGTTTTCTATATCATGATAAAGACATCTATTCTCGATGCTGGGAAGCTCCAAGAATTTACCAAGGAACGCAAACTTCAGCCTTTCAGAGTCAAACAGATCTACCAAGAGATATTCAAAAATCAGAATATTAATTTTGCCGAAATGACGACATTATCCAAAGATCTGAGAGAAGATTTAGACAAAGAATTTTCTGTCGTCACCCTAAAAGTTGATAAGGTATTGGAAGATGAAAGCACGACCAAAATCTGATTTCAGACGCATGATGGATTCATGATCGAAGCGGTGATTATCTATCATCGACAGGATGAAAAATACAACAAAAATGATCAGAAAAAACTAAACAGAATCACTCTCTGTATTTCTTCACAGGTAGGATGTCCTATGGGATGCTTATTTTGCGTCACGGGAAAACTCGGCTTCAAAAGAAATCTTACGCGAGATGAAATGATCTCGCAGATATTTTACGCCAACAATTATATCAAAAATAAATTTGGGAAACAAGAAGATGGAACATTATTCGGTGTAAGAAATGTCGTGTTTATGGGAATGGGTGAACCGTTGCTTAATTACGAAAATATAAAAAAAGCTATCGAAATTATGCTCAGACAAGAAGTAGGATTTTCATTATCCAAAAGACATATTACTATTTCCACAGCAGGAATAATTCCATGAATCAAACAATTGATCAAAGATAAGATCCCCGTAAAATTAGCTATTTCATTACACGCACCCAATCAAGCGTTACGCGACAAACTCATGCCGATCGCCAAGGCATATCCGCTCGAAGCGCTCGATAAGGTATTGCGTGAATATGTCAGAGCGTCAGACAATAGGATATTCTATGAATATATTATGATCAAAAATATGACCGACAAACCTGAGCTCGCGAGAGAATTAGTTACTATGCTCAGAAAAAAATTGGCGCATATAAACTTGATTCCTTACAATACCAATCCTGCTATTTCACTTACAGAAAGCGACACAAAAGATATTCAGATTTTCAAAAAAATATTGGAAGAATGAGGACTTACCGTGACGGTCAGAGATAGTATGGGAAGACAAATGAAATGAGCTTGTGGCCAGTTAGGATACGAAAAATTAACTAAATAATTTAATGCTAAGTGCTAAATGTTAAGTGCTAAATATAGGAAAAATTTTATTTAGAACTTAGCACTTAAAACTTAAATTATTTTAAATGGTCCATTGTCCATGGACTATGCCGATGAGGTATCGTTGCCCATTTTCTTGTTCAAAAACTAAGGTCAAACTTTTTCGATCCATACCTTCATATTGAGCATCGAATCATGAGAAATAATATTCCACCCATTGTTTTCCTTGATAGACTTGGCCGATATTATTTATCGTATTTCCTCTTTGTGTGCTTTGATTATATAAGACCACTGGCGCGTTCATATAGTCTGCATCGTTGACGAATTTCTCAAAATATTGTCCGATTCAGAGATCGATAGGATTGCCTTTCCCATCATAAGTTCATCGGATGAATGATCTTGAAAGTGCTAATCAATTGTATATTTCTCACGTGGTCAAAACAATATCTGTTCATGTATTTACATATTCATACGGAGAGAAACGGAGTCACTGTTCACTGACGAAAGTAGAAAGCGTTACAAGATCCTGATTTTTCAAAGCGAGGAGGACTGTATTCACTGTACCCGTAAATTCAGTATGTTGGAGAGTTTCTCATGTAGTTCAGCAAGAAAAATTATTCGTGATGGAACAGGTCTCCGCTTGTTTACCACATCCCGTCAAAATGAGTCCAAAAGAAAAAAGAGAAATCAGTATAAAAATATTTTTCATAATAAATTTCCTACTATATAAAAAGATGGATTAGACAGATTAGATAGCATAGGATATTTTCCTAATCCGTCTATATCAATCTATTTCGTCTCTTTATAATTTTTATCGTACATTTTCCAAGAGTGAAATTGTGCCGTTGTGAGCTGGTGCCACAAGACGGTATTGTTCTACGAGATGTTGTGAATTTGTTCTATAGAGCATAAGAAGTACTCGAGCTCTTTCTTCAAGCATCAAAGGATCTTTTATTCTTTTCATAACATTATCTCTATTCAATGCTTTAAGATGTTTTTCATATCGTTTATATGTCATTTCTTCTCCACTATAAATATTATATTGATCACCATAAATCAATCTAGAAAGAACTGTTCCAAACTCTGATCTCGGTACTCGACTATTTGGATTGAAAAATTTATCCGGTGTTTTTCCATCAGGTTTGAGTCCCATGAGATTAAGTTGACAAGCAGTTTTAGTATAGAATTTCATTTCATCACTGAGATATTTAGTATCAGAAAATTTATCACATCCCTCTTTGTGAGTATCAGGATAGAGACCTATGATTTGGATCGTAAACATCGTCATCATTTTCGCCAATTCTTTTCTGATGATATTATCATCTAGACGAGCAGTGCTTATAGGACATTTGTTCGTGATATTTAAATTATATCCTCGACTGAATGCGTCAGTAATTTCTTGGTTATAGAGTGAGTCAGAAACATTACAGCTAGGTGCTGCTCCATG
>Ga0172371_10004866_pt1 | contig 20107 bp, 16 predicted proteins | sample Lak12m_FD_114543 | JGI IMG/M metagenome (GOLD analysis project Ga0172371, IMG submission 114543) | Freshwater microbial communities from Kabuno Bay, South-Kivu, Congo - kab_022012_12m | ecosystem: Environmental > Aquatic > Freshwater > Lake | place: Democratic Republic of the Congo: South-Kivu... | reverse complement strand
TTGCATTCCGTATCCATAGATATTGAACGAAGATAATCCCGGCAAGTGAAACACAGATAAAACCGATAATCCAGTATAGGGCCTTCTTATTCACAGGTCAAAATTATTAAAAGGAACAGCTCGGAAGCAAAGATTAACTTTTCCTTAACCAATTTTAACGGTTAGTTAACAGATTTCGACCATAGGAGCCCTTAGATTTGCTACGTCAAACTAACATTGGAGGAACCCATGAAAAATTTTTCAATCTTTAAATCTATACCGGTTGTAATAGGATTTGTTGTCCTTTTTACCATTTTCGTTACTAAGACAAGTTACTCTCAGAATTCAACTGAAAAAGAAAAGCAAAAGACTGTTATTATGAAGGTTACGACCGACAAAGACGGCAAGACGACAGTCATTGATACAACCTTTACAACTCCAGAAGGAACAGATCCTCAGGAGATAGAAGAAATGGCCGAAAAACTACAGAAAGAGATGGAAGGTCTTGAAAAGGAAATGGAAGAGATGCAGATCAAGGTACTTGTCGGCCTGCCCGGTTCAGGTATGTTGGATTCATTACACAATATCGGCGAAAAAATGGTTATTTTGAAAAAAGGTCATATAACCCATATTCCTTGTCCTCCGGATCCCCCAATGGATAATGAGTTTTTCGAAAGGCACAACTGGGGCGGAAATTGGAATGATGACGATCGGAAGGTTTTCCGGTTCCCACATAAAGGACAAACGTTGACAGATATTCTTGGAGATATCCCTATGGAAAAGGTGAGGAATTATTCCATTAAGAATACAAAATACGGAAAAAAGATCGTTATTGAAATTGAAGACTAATGGTTGAAAATCTTTCCGTTCTTTATACCATATAATTAAATGCGCTTGAGCTGCCTGAATTTATTCAGGCAGCTTTTTTTAGGACGATACACAATAAAAAAAAAGGCTGCCTTTCAGGACAGCCCTTTGTAGTAAGGGTAGTAGGTGCTTAGTACCTCTTTCGAGGAGTGTAGTGAGTATGGAGTAGTTCATGCGATTTATGCCCAAGTGGTTCGAGTAAAAAGTCCTTGTAAAGTTGAGCGATTTCTGGATTCTCATGAGATTTTCGGATGGGCATCCCCATATCTTCTTCGTAAATTGCAGTTTTTCGTTTTAACCTGATTTCCTGGTTGGTTGGTATCGGTTGACCTCCACCACCCAGGCATCCTCCCGGACAAGCCATGATTTCGATAAAATGGTAGTTGACTTTACCTTCTTTGACATTCTGCATAACGGTTTTCGCATGTGCAAGCCCGTTTGCAACAACACATTTCAATTCAACACCTTCCAGGAATTTCCATTCAGGTTTAACCTTGTCGATTTTTATAGTGGCTTCCCTAACTTCGCCTTCTGTTCCCCTAACCGGGGTAATGTTCAATCCGTCAAAAGGAACCTCACGGCCAGTAACAAGTTCATAAGCGGTGCGAAGTGCGGCTTCCATGACTCCACCTGTTGTTCCGAAGATGACAGCGGCGCCGGTAGAACTACCCATGATACTATCGAAACGTTCTTCGGGTAAGGCGTTAAAATCAAGACCTGCCTGCTTTATCATAATTCCGAGTTCCCGTGTTGTAAGAACAAAGTCAACATCCTTATATCCGCTGGATCGCATTTCAGGACGATTAGCTTCAAACTTCTTCGCGGTGCATGGCATGATCGAAACCGAGACTATATTTTTCGAATCGAGCTTACGTTTTTGAGCATAGTATGTTTTTACTAGAGCGCCGAACATCTGTTGCGGAGATTTACAGGTGGAAAGGTTAGGCAGATACTCAGGGAAGGTGTGTTCAATGAATTTTATCCATCCAGGTGAGCAAGATGTCGCCATGGGAAGCGCAACTTTGGGATCCTTGTCAACAAGAGCTTTTTTTAGCCTGCTTAATAGTTCATGTCCTTCTTCGACAATGGTAAGATCGGCTGTAAAGTCGGTGTCAAGAACGGAATCGAACCCAAGCCGTTTTAAAGCAGCAACCATTTTCCCTGTAACTATCTTTCCTGGTGGCATTCCTAAAGCTTCGCCCAGAGCGATGCGAACGGCAGGGGCAGTCTGAACTACGACATGTTTATTTGTGTTATATATGGCATCCCAAACCTGGTCGATGTAATTTCGTTCGATAAGCGCCCCGGTTGGACAGCGGTTTACGCATTGACCACAATTTGTGCAGACTACTTCAAGAAGGGAATTTTCAAAGAAAGTCGATATTTTCATCTTAGCGCCTTTATAGGCCACGCCAAGAGCGCTGACGCTTTGCAATTCTTCACAAGTTCTTACGCAACGTTGGCAACGGATACAGCGGGAGTCGTCCTTAATGATCGCGGTATTAAAGGTATCGATCGTATACTTTTTATCCGGTACAAGGTCAAGAAACATGTGATCCCCGGTAAGCATCTGGGAAGCCAGTACCTGCAATTCACAATTGCCATTTTTATAACACTTGGTACAGTCAGCGTTGTGTTCCGATAGCAATAATTCAACAACATGCTTACGGGCAAGACGGACTTTCATACTGTTTGTATGGATTACCATTCCTTCTGAAACAGGTGTGGCACAAGAAGAGGGCAGGGATTTTACCTTTTCCTGCTCGACAACACAGACCCGACAGTTGCCCGCTACGCAAAGGTCATCATGATAACACAAAGTCGGAATATGAATATTCAATTTTCGTCCAGCCTGAAGTATAGTTGTTCCTTCTTCAACCGAAACATTAATTCCATCTATAATCAGGTTTATTTTTTTCTTAGCCATGTTGTTATTTAATATTTTCGGGTTAAAACTGAATTAATAAATCATCTCTTCCTTGAAGTTATTGACAATGGAAGAGAATGAATTGGCTACCGACTGACCAAGACCGCATTTTGCAGTGATCTTCATACTTTCACTGAGTTTCATCAACTGATCGAGGTATTCGATTTTCTTGTCACCTTTTTTCACTGCAACGATACCCTTAAGTAATTGCTGGCACCCTACCCGGCATGGAGTACACTGACCACAGGATTCTTCTTCAAAGAATTCAAGGTAGTTATGCAGAACATTATACATTGATCGTGAACTGTTGAAGATCATCATTGAACCACCGGTAGGCACGCCTTCAAAACCTATCACAGTATCTTTGAATTTCTTCCGGGGAACACAAAATCCTGAAGCACCTCCGACTTGTACTGCCTTTGTATCACCATCACCAAACTCATCAACGAAACGGTCGAGAGGCATTCCAAGCTCCAGTTCATATATCCCGGGAATAGGAGTGTCACCGGAAACGGAAAAGACTTTAGATCCGCGTGAATCGCTTGTGCCAAGCTTTTTATACTGATCGGCGCCAAGTCGCATGATCATCAGTACATTCACAAAAGTTTCCACATTGTTAATGACCGTTGGTTTTTTCAAAAAACCGGAAGTCGTAGGAAAGGGAGGTTTATTCCTTGGTTCACCACGGTTACCTTCCATCGATTCGAAAAGCGCACTTTCCTCACCGCAGATATACGCACCACTGCCAAGACAAATCTCTATCTTAAAATCAGAACCCAATTCCCTGGCAAATTCATGAAATTGTTCCAGTTCCTTGTTTAAAACAGGTACAAGAAAACGATATTCGCCACGGAGATATAAATAGCCTTTCCTTGCGCCGATTACTTTCCCGCAAATAGCCATACCGGAAAATACTTTCCTGGGGACACGGGTAAGAATTTCTTTATCCTTAAAAGTACCGGGTTCTCCCTCATCTGCATTACAAACTACATACTTTTCGTTTCCAGGTGTATCGGCCGTTAATTTCCACTTCATTGCAGTAGGGAAGCCAGCGCCTCCTCTTCCACGGAGTCCAGAATCCAGTATATCTTTTAAGATATCCTCATTGGGACGTATCAGTGTATCGGATAATACTTTATATTTTATGTCGGAATATTCACCGAAAATAAGATCAACTCGTTTAAGCATTGATTCTGACATGATGCAATCTCCTTAATATTAATAATTACTTATGCATGTATTCACTGATAATATCATGGACCTTTTCAGATGTTAAACCTGAAAAAGGTTTTTCATTAATGAGCATGGCAGGACCTTCATGACACCACCCCAAGCAATTGGTTTCCAGTAGAGTAAATTTTTTATTTGGGGTAGTTTCACCGATCTTTATTTTAAGCATATCTTCGAGGGCTTGTAGAATCGTTTTCTTACCATGCATATCACATGTTATAGTCTTACAAACTCTGATCACATATTTTCCCCGTGGTTGGGTATCCAGGAATGAATAAAAAGTAGCAGTGCCAAAAACTTGTGCAGCTGAAATATCCAATTCCTTTGCAATCTCTGTCATGTCAAGATCGGAGATGTAGTTTTTTACCTCAACTACTCCTTGGAGGATTGGTATCAGACTGGTTCGTTCACGACCGTGTTTTTCAACCAAATCATGAATCAAATAATCGTAAGTGGTCATTTCACTTTTATTTAAGCAATTGATTTATAGATGTTTATAATTTAGTTAACGAAAACTATGCAAAATTATAATTTCTTTTGTTAATAAACTAACAATAGAGAAAATTTTTTCAGGGATTTTGATATTCGGAACTACACTAATCATTTGAAGACCATGATTAAACATTATAACATATTGTTATACAGAATTATATATTGGTCATTTAGAAGAAATAAGCCATATTATCCCGATTAAGATAGCAATAATTCCTCCTGAAAACGAAGCCCGGGTCAGCAGTTTATAACGTTTAGTGGCTTCAAGCTTGTAGGCGATCACCCCCAGGGAGTATGTGAAGGTAACCATTGTAAAAATTGTTCCTATTCCAAAAGCTGATAGATAAATAATCGGCTCAACTTTGCCAGGAAGAACCAATGAAGGGAGTACTGCCAGAAGGTGACTGAATCCGGCTAATCCATGAAATACTCCAATCCCCATTGCCGTCATTGAAGTTTGCCTGGTTGTTATTTTATGTTCATGATCATGTTCTTCCGAGTCTTGATGATCATGTTTATGAATATGAATAATCGGTTGGGGTTGGGTATGAATATGTGGATGCGCGTGTTTTTTTAAAGGTGATTTCAGAAAGGTCCTTGATATTGCCCACCCACCGATTAATATGAGCATGATCCCGATAATTCGTTCACTGTTTGATGCAATGAGTTCAACAGGAATATATTCTTTAAACATGACAAACACAACTCCAATCAAAAGGGCTCCAAGGGTATGTCCGAGTCCCCATGAAAAACCAATGATCCAGGCTTTTTTCCGAAAATTTATTGAGAATGGAGTGACCGCAGCAAGGTGATCAGGTCCAGAAAGAACATGTGCCAGACCGGCAAAGAATCCGGTTAAAAAGGTTAACATGAACCAGGTTGAGGATTAGGAAGGATCAAATCGTTTCAACAATCAATTGAAGGCGAAAAGTACACAATAATTTCTGTAAATTTACAGATTAAGGTAAGAAGTCAAGATAATTTTAATTAAATCTCCCATGAACTATTCAACAGAATCTTCCAAAACTACTACCAGAACATTGTTAATCTGGGCATTATGGCTGATCGCCATTCATTCCATCGGATTTGGCCTTGCGCTAATCATATTCCCTTGCAGTGTTTTAGAGTTTTTCGGATTCACCATTTCACAGAAATTTTTTGCCACACAGGGGGGCGTTTTTCATCTGATAATCAGTTTTGCATATATACGCGCAGCGTTGGACCTCGAACATTCAAATGATCTTATTATTCTCTCCTGCCTTGCAAAGTTTTCCGCAACATTGTTTCTTTTCTCTTACTACATATTCGGAACACGCATAATTATGGTGTTATTTTCCGGTTTTATCGATTTTCTTATGGGCATGGTGATATTGATTTTATACCTGCTTTTCAGGAAATCATCAAGAAGCATACTTTAATAAATCTATACTGGTTTGAAGATACAAACAACTATGAAACCACAACTGCCATCTATCATTATTACCGGGGCTTCAGGATTTATCGGTCAATCCTTTCTTGATCACATCAAAGAGCAGTTTATTATTTTTGCCATTGCCCGGAGATCTGCCAAAGAAGCCAACATATCACAACATCCTAACATCCACTGGATTCAATGGGATATTGCCCATACTGCTCCAATGCCTGATGTCATAAAAAAAATCCAGATTCAGGGCGGTGCAGATTTTTTAGTGCATTTAGCAGCCTTTTATGATTTTGATTACTCGGATAATATAGCTTATCAGTTAACCAATATTGAAGGAACCAGGAATATAATCGGTCTTGCGAAACAGCTGAAAATTAAACGGTTTATTTTTGCAAGTTCCCTGGCTGCTTGCAGCTTCCCTCCAAAAGGCCAATTTGTTTCTGAAAAATCTTCACCTGATGCCAACTTTGCCTATGCGAAAACCAAGAAAGCCGGGGAAGAGATGCTTCGGAACAGTGTAAAAGACTTTCCGACAATTGTCGTACGTTTTGCTGCCGTTTTCAGCGACTGGTGTGAATATCCTCCATTATATATGTTTCTGGATACATGGCTTTCACGTAAGTATGATTCGAGGATCTTAGGTGGAAAGGGCGAATCCGCAGTTTCATATATACATATAAATGACCTTATAAAACTATTGCTCGTAATTATTCAGCAAAGCCATCTTTTACCTTCATTTGATATTTATACTGCAAGTCCGAATGGATGCACATCGCACCGGGAATTATTCGAAATTGCGACAAAAGATTTTTTCGGGGAAGCGGTCAAACCCATTTTCATTCCTAAAATTATCGCCTACCCTGGTATTTTTTTCAGAATATTACTTGGAAGCCTCCATTTTACTCCTCCTCCATTCGAGCGATACTGGATGCTGAAATATGTCGATCTTAAACTGAACGTTGATTCAACTTACACAACGAAAAACCTTGATTGGGAACCTTCACAACGATACCGGATTGAAAGGAGGTTGATATTCCTGTTGGCACGCATGAAGAGTAATCCGGTTGAGTGGCATGCAAAGAATGTAGCTGCTTTAAAACATATTTCATTCAGAACAAACCTGCTTATTTACGAATTCATGATGGTATACAAGGAGAAAATCCTTTCGCAGGTTACCTCACGAATGCTTTCCCATGAAAACTCCGGAATGTTTTTTCATTATCAGCAGATGGACATAAATGAATTGGTTATTATTTTAAATATTCTGTTTGATGTCCTTGCCGCAACCGTTCTCAACGCAGACCGCAGCCTGATGATCAATTATATTCATGATATTGCCCCCTCCCGGTTTAAGAATGGTTTCACCTCCAAGGAAATAGGCGATACGTTCATTATTTTCAATGACTTAATAACCACTCATCTTTTATCAGAAAAAGATCGCAAATACTCCAAACAGGAAATATACGATCATATCGGATTAACTCTTCAGCTTGCACAGGATGAAATTGAAGAAAAATTTGAATTCTTCATTCAACAAAACAAGGAAGAGTCGGGCACAGACAAGGTTGAACTTAAAATCGATGGATTGACCGTCAAAGTCGAAAAAGGAACATCGGTACTGGATGCAGCAAAGGCATTAAATATCCAGATACCTACATTGTGTTATCATAAGGACTTAAAGATTGCCGGAAATTGCCGGGTTTGCCTTGTTGAATTGACCGGTTCAAAACAACTGGTTGCCTCCTGTGCCACACCAGCTGAGGAAGGAATGGATATACAAACAAACAGTCTTAAAGTTCGTAATGCCAGAAGGACTATAATTGAGTTATTATTGACTGAACATAATGCAGAATGTACAAATTGCTATAAAAACGGGAAATGTGAACTTCAGTTTCTGGCTTCTGAGTTTAAAATAATAAATCCGACCTACATACATTTATTGCAGGAGAAAAAGGATAGGCCTGATTCACTCTCACCGGCAATTATTAAAGATGATACTAAATGTATTTGTTGTCAAAGATGTGTCCGAACCTGTTCCGAAATACAGGGCGTAGGGGCAGTGGGAGTGGCATATAAAGGCAGCCGGACAAAAATTTCAACTTATTTTGGCCGACCGCTCTTTGATGTGATCTGCACCAATTGCGGACAATGCATCGATCGCTGTCCAACGGGCGCTCTGGTTGAGAAAAACTATATTGAAGAGGTCTGGAATGCCATATGGGATTCATCAAAACATGTCATTGTTCAAACGGCTCCTGCTGTTCGTGTTACGCTTGGGGAGGACCTGGGAGGGGAACCAGGAAAACGGATTACGGGGAAACTGGTTTCCGCATTGCACCGACTTGGTTTTGATTCGGTACTTGACACCGCTTTTTCTGCCGACCTTACAACAGTGGAAGAGGGAGCGGAATTCCTGGAAAGATTAAGGCGCTTTTACGTTGAAAATGATAAAACGGTTAAACTCCCGATGACAACATCCTGCTCTCCAGGTTGGATAAAGTATATCGAGCATATTTTTCCGGAATTTCTGGATCATGTTTCGACCTGTAAATCTCCCCAGCAAATGTTCGGTGTTCTTGCCAAAACCTATTATGCTCAACGTTTGGGATTGAAGCCTGAGAATGTGGTCACTGTGTCTATAATGCCCTGTACTGCAAAAAAATTCGAAGCGGATCGCCCTGAGATGCATACCAGCGGTTATAAAGATGTGGATTATGTATTAACTACCCGTGAACTGGCAATCATGATCACACAGGCAGGGATTGATTTCAAATCTCTTTTAAATGATCATTATGATAATTTTATGGGAAGGGCGACCGGAGCAGGAGTGATATTCGGAGCCACAGGAGGGGTGATGGAAGCTACAATACGTACTGTTTATGAAAAAATTACAGGGAGGGAAATTCCTTTCGATAACCTTATTGTGATTCCGGTAAGGGGGATGGAAGGGATCAGGGAAGCATCCCTGGTCATTGAGAGAACCTTACCGGAATGGAGCTTCCTCGAAGGCTTTGAGCTGAAGATGGCTGTTGCCCATGGACTGGCCAATGCAAAAAAAATAATGCAGTCAGTTAAAGAGAATAAACAAAAATATCATCTCATTGAAATCATGGCTTGTCCTGGTGGTTGCCTCGGCGGGGGAGGGCAGCCGATTCCAACAAACCCTGAGATACGGCAAAAACGGATACAGGCTTTATACGCGGAGGAGATGGGAATGGAAATACGAAAAGCTCATGAAAATCCCGATCTGATAGAATTATATAATGTTTTTCTTGACCATCCATTGAGCAAAAAAGCTCATGATCTGCTTCATACACATTATATAACCCGGAAGGTTTTCTGACACTTAATTACACCCTTTACTCTGTTTTACTATTCTGGCGGGTTTTTATCAACTCTTCAAGCAGGCCCTGAACTTTGTAAAGGATTTCAGGGTATTGTTTCCGGATTACAGGGGAAAAGGAGTAACTGAAGACTCTGTCTTCCTCAATTTCTATTGCAATTATGGTAATGGAAGATGGGATTTTCATACCCGTTTGTTTTCCAAGTTCAAGTGCAGTCAGAAAATTGATATCATGAAGGTTTGACAGATGAAGAGTTTCCTTAAAGTCATCCGGAGTAAAACAATGAATCGAACCGGTGGCCATTTTTCCGGATTTTATTGCATCAATGAATAGAACAGTATCAAAATCCCTGATTATATCGAGCAGTTCAAGACCTCCTAATGAGGCATACTGATAGGTGACATGAGCAGGTAAACGACTTTTATCCAGATCCTGAACAAGCTTTGGACCGATACCATCGTCAGTAAGTATCTCATTTCCAATACCAAGTATTAAGATAGATTCGTAATGAACTGCTGATTTTGACATTACAACGGATTTTATTGCAAAACTCCTTCAACCTCGGCTATAAGTTGATTATCCATAAAATGGCGTCCTTTTATTGCAGCCGAAGGACAACTTGCAACGCATACTCCACAGGCTTTACAAAGAGCGCTGATGACGTGGCTTTGGAATTTTACCGGATCAAACTCGATGGCGCTGTATGGACAAAGGTTGTTGCAAATCCTGCAACCGCTACAAATATTCTCGTTCACTTCGGAATAAACTGCATCTACATCTATTTTCCCTTTGGATATTTTAGCAAGAATTCGTGCAGATGCAGCTCTAGCCTGAGCGACCGTATCGGGAATATCTTTGGGAGCTGCACATGTACCGGCAATATAAATACCATCTGTGGTCGTTGCAACAGGATCAAGCTTCGGATGACTTTCCATAAACCAGCCGTCTTTATCCTGACTGATATTCACCAGCCTGGCAATTTCAGAAGAATCTTCACGCGCTTCCATTCCTATCATTAATATTATCAAATCTGCAGGAATTTCTATTAATTCACCGGAAAGCTTCTCATTTACTTCAATCAGCATCTCGCAGTTATCTTTTGGACCTGCCCGTCGAATTACCGGTCTGTCATTTTTTTCATACATCAGGAACAGGGTCTTGACTTCAGAAGTGTGGGTGTAAAAATCTTCATGTCCTTTGCCGAATGCATGCATATCAATATAAAGATCCGAAACATAACATTGTGGATTTGCAGATTTAATCTCATGTGTGTATTTAAGGGCGGTCATACAACAAACTCTTGAACAATAAGCATGAAATTCCTTGCTCCGGCTCCCGACGCAATGGATAATTGCTGCAAATTGTGGAACTCTTCCTTCTTTCGTTTCAATACGTCCGTTACGGATCATTTTTTCGAATTCAAAAGAGGTTATTACATTAGGTAGTTTTCCATAACCGTAGTGTGTTATCCTGCTTGCATCAAATTCCTTATACCCGGTGCAAACGATCACATTTCCAACCTGTCTGATAGCATTATCTTTCCCATCTTTCATTTTTTTATTCGGGAACTGGACGGTGGCAGTAAAATTACCGAGATAGCCTTTAATATCTGTTACTTTTGATTCGAGAAATATCTCGATATTCTTGTTTGTTTTGACTCGTGTAATCCTTTCTGTCAGCAGATCACGGGCAGAGTTAAGATATGGAGCTGTCAGATCGACACGGGCAATATTCCCGCCAAGTTGTTCCTTTTTTTCTACAAGTACAACCTGATGACCGGCATCAGCTAGTTCTAACGCAGCAGTTAATCCGGCAATTCCACCACCAATAACCAAAGTTCGGGGATCCATATCAACCGACATGTTTTCCAGGGATTCATGTAGTTCGACACGCTTTATGGCGGCTTTGGTCAGAGCTTTAGCCTTTTCGGTAGCCATTCCCGGATCATCATGAACCCAGCTGCATTGTTCGCGGATATTTGCCATCCCGAATAAATACTGATTCAAACCGGCCGTCTTTAACGCACTCCGAAATGTACGTTCATGCATCCGAGGACTGCAGGCTGCAACCACTATCCTGTCCAGGTTATTTTCTTTAATATCCTGTACGATCATCTCCTGACCTGGATTTGAACACATATATTTATAGGTTCGTGACAGGATTACATTCGGAAGATCCGAAACAAAATCCCTCACCGCTTCCACATCTACTATTTTGGCTATATTAGTTCCGCACATACAGATATAGACACCAATTCTGCAGCTTTTCATGACCCTTCTCTTTAATTTAGTTTTGAGTTATTGGGATAATATTTTGAGGATAGTGCTGTAATTCATAGGCTTCTGCCCAGATCGCAGCAAAATACATAGCCAAAGGCCTGTAGATAAGATGTGCCCATTTACTGAATGGCATACGGAGAAGCCAGGGAACTACACTCATTAGATGCAAAACGTAAATTATATTTGCGGCTTCGATTAATCCTGAGCGATGGAGAATATGTTGAGTTAAGCCTGTCAGAGTTATTATAGCCAGAAGTATTATAAAAACCCAATCGGTACTATGCGACTTTTGGTATTGAATCTGTAGTCTTTTTCGCCGGCTATAAATAAAATAGACCGATCCCCCGATTAAGCCAATTGTTGCCAGATAACCAAAAAGATGAACTGACCACTCTATTTCAGGACCTTGCTGTAGAACAGGCAGGAAAGCCATAACCAGAATGAGCATCAGGACATAACCAACCATAAGTCCGAGATGAACGAGCCAAGGCATATGAACATGATCAGAGTTTGTAGTTTCACATTCAGCGTACCGTTTCTGGGAGAAAAAATGCCAGGGGAGTAAATATATTTGCTTTATATAAAGCCACCAGGGTGTTGGAATTGTATTCCCTTTAATCATAATAAGGTACCACATACGTATGGCATTCACTAAAAGAAAAATACCTAGGACTGAACCTATGATCAGATCGAATCTGTGAATGAAGGTACTTTCAAGAAATGCATTGGGACCATCATAGATATTAATATTCCCAAAGGTGAAGCCATAATAAAGGAGAAATATTCCGGTTAAAAGAGCGACCAATATAACAGTGAGAATCTCCGCGACTTTTGATCTGAAGAACAATCCAGCGATTCCGGTAAGATCGTACTTGGAAATCAGCCATCTGCGTATGCTCATCATGGTTTCCCCCGGTGCAGCCTGCCGAGGACATTGTTCGGAACACTGACCGCAATAATAGCATAGCCACGGTTCAAGAGAGGTTTCAAGCTTACGTTCGAGTCCCATCTGTAAAAGTCTTGTGGATTTTCTGGGAAACCGGAACATCTCATCGGAATGAATACACACCGCCGAACAATCTCCGCAATGATAGCACATATGTACATCTTCCGCACCGAACCGGGAAAGGTCCTCAATAAGTTTCGGATTTACTCTTATCGCCATAAGCACCTCCTTATAATGTCATTATACTTTTTGCTCTTGATTCTATTTCACTCAGTGAAATACTGCTGAGATGGCCGATACCCTTCCCACTGGTAATACTTCTGAGAACTCCTGCCGCTACTGCGGATCCCTGTGCAACAGTATCTGGAATATCTTTAGGACTCTGACACATTCCTGCAACATAGATCCCACCTTTTTCAGTATCAGTGGGATTCCCATTGTAATCAAGTTCTGAAAACCAGCCATCGCTATCTCTGTTTATGCCCAAAATTTTGCTGAGTTCCTCACTGCCTGTTGCGGGTATCAATCCAACTGCCAGTATTACCAAATCCGCATTAAATTCGACAACTTTGTCCTGGATTATGTCTTCACCTTTCACAACCATCTGACCATTGTTCATCGATACAGAAGCCGACCTCCCCCTGACCACAAATGTTCCTTCTTGTTTTATCCTGTCAGAAAATTCCTCATATCCTTTTCCAAAAGCTCTCATATCTATATAGAATTCATAGCAGGTGACGTTGGGTATTTTTTCTTTCACAAGGTGGGCGAATTTAAGGGAATACATACAACAGACTCTTGAACAATAGGCATTGTACTTTTTATTTCGCGATCCGACACAGTGTATAATAGCTACCGATTTTGGAGGTGTACCGTCGACAGAGAAGAACCATTCTTCCTCTTTTGTTTTTTTGTTTATCTGCTCGGTTTTGGTAACAATTTTGCCCCCGGTCGTGCCCGAGGCATTAGTCAGTCGTTCGAATTCCAACGCGGTGATCACATTGGGATAGATACCGTAACCGTATTGTTGAATTTTTCTTACATCCAATACATCATAACCGGTGGCAAGAATAATATTCCCCACTTCAATTTCTAAAACCTGGTTTGATTCTTGAAGATTGATACATTCCTTTGGACATTTCTTAACACAAACCCCACATTTTTTTCCTTCAGACAGAATATAGGTACAATTCTTTTCATCTACCATAAATGCGTTTGGAACAGCCTGGGGAAATGGGATATAAATGGCTTTGCGTTTGGAAATATTTGCATCAAACTCACTTTCGACCATGACAGGACATACATCCGAACAAATACTACAGGCTACACAGGATTTAATATCGACCCTGCGGGCACGTTGCAGAATTTTTACATGGTATGCACCTGGATTCCCGCTAACATCTGTAATCTGAGAATAGGTCATTAATCTGATCATCTCATGTTGTCCAACAGAAACCATCTTCGGAGTCAGAATGCAGGCTGAACAGTCCAATGTGGGGAATGTTTTGTCAAACATTGCCATATGACCGCCAATGGTTCCGGTTTTTTCAATCAGGTAAACCTGTTTACCGGCATCTGCTATTTCCAGAGCTGCCTGAATGCCGGCAATACCTCCTCCGATAATGAGTGTAGAATGATTGACCGGATTCTGAGCCGGAATTGCGGCCAGGGAAAATGGAACAGCACGGGTAGCACAGGCAACAATAGCTTTAGCCCTCTCCAATGCCATCTCGCCAGTAGCGCCATGTTCATTAAAAGAAGCGAGATAAACTTCTTTTGGATTATGTCCTGCCAGGACCATCGCTTTTGTGAATACTGGTTTAAAGTAACCTGGCATGTCGCCGGCAATAATGATCCGGTCGAGATTCTCCTTTTTAATCCTGACAGAGATTTCTTCTGAAACCAGTCGTGGCTTTACGCCTAAAATCTGAACGGTATCAACCTCAGGAAGGTTTGCACTGTATTTTGCCACTGAGTCAATGTTAAATTTCTTCGTCTCCTCAAGCTGGCAGAAAAAAACACCAATTCTCATTTGACAGGAATTTAATAATCAGGAATAACTTTAAGGTTCACGATGGTATTTTTGGTTAATCTCTTTTCGTCGACTGCAGAATATTACCTTTACTATCACGGATATTCAACACTATTTTCATTTGCCCGGGCAAAGAGTGGGTAGCGCATGAAAAACAAGGATCATAGGCACGGAACGCCATCTCGATCATATTTAAAGTTCCCTCATTGACCTCTGTGCCTTTTTTGATCAGCCCCTTTGCCGCTTTTTTAATCGACATACAAATGGCAGCATGATTATTGGTTGTGCCTACGATCAGGTTAACTTTCCTGACCATCCCTTTTTCATCGGTCCAGTAGTGATGAGTTAGTGTCCCCCTCTGAGCTTCTACGATTCCAACACCCTCGCCGACTATTTTTTCAATTGGAGTACGCAAATCTTTTCCAATAATGTCAGGGTCCTGGGCAAGTTCAAGACAATGTTCTGCAGAATATATCAGCTCAACCAGCCGGGCCCAATGCATCGCAAGGGTCGCATTCACTGGTTTCCCTCCAAGCGTTTTATACAAAAATTCATATTCTTTTTGCGCGATGGGAGTAGCCATACCGTCAGCGGCATTAAGTCTTGATAATGGCGTTGCCTGGTATATCCCTGAATCCTGTCCGTCAATAAAACCTTTCCAGCCGATCTTTTTAAGATATGGAAATTTTAAGTAGCTCCATGGTTCAACTCTTTCTTCTACATATTCAAGGTATTCAACCGGATTATACTTGTAAAGTTCCTTCCCTTTTGTATCTACCACACGTACTTTACCATCATAAAAATTCACATGATTGTCTTTATCTACCAATCCCATTGAATGAAGGATTAGCGAATAGGGACCATTGAGGATCAAATCCACATAGTCCTTATTGCCCAGGACAACATCTTTGAATAATTGAATGGAAAATTTAGAGAACTCAACAAATCCTTCGCTTTTTTTAATAATGTCATCCCGCTGTTCGGGAGTAAGTCCTTTCTTGACACCACCGGGGATGTTCATGACAACATGGGTCTGGTGGCCTCCAAGAAGTGCCTGTATTTCCTGGGCAATCCTTCGTTGTTTGATCACATCGCTGCCAATTTCCAGGCCTACTTTGGCAATCACACCCAGGATGTTTCGTTCTGCCGGGTTTGCTGTTGGTCCAACTACAAAATCCGGGGCCGCCAGGGCATAAAAATGTGCTATATGGCTATGCACGAAGTGGGCCATATAAAAAAGCTCTCTGATCTTTTTTGCGGTAGCCGTGGGTTCTACTCCGAAAACAGCATCAACAGCCTTACCGGAAGCCATATGGTGACAACCCGGGCATACCCCGCAAATCTTCGTCACGATGGAAGGAAGTTCCTCTACAGGTCGTCCTTCACAGAATTTCTCAAACCCTCGTAACTCCGGAACCTGGAAATAGGCATTTTCGACTTCGCCATCCTGATTAAGGAAAATATCAATTTTCCCATGCCCTTCAAGGCGGGTAATCGGATCAATGGTGATGGTTCTCATTGTATTTTCCTCCCTAAGATTGAGCCGGGCAGACTGAAACGGTAAAAAAGCCCCGCAGGATCAACAATTGTTTCAATAATTTCATCAATTTCTTCCGGCTTATTGGAATTGATCATAGTACCGATAGCCGACATCATTTTAGCTCCCGGATCGGTAGCTCCGGGAGAGGGACCATAACATCCCCTGCAGGGAGAATTACCTTCAACGCACCTTACGCCACACCCCCCACGGGTGGCCGGTCCCATGCAGATAACACCCTGTTCGAGAAAACAGGTTTCTTTATCATCCTGGATCTCCCATGGCCGGTAAAACCGGTCGATGGTTTTATTTTCCGATTTTTTCCTTTTACATTCGTCACAATTTGTCTTATCATTGGCTCCTACAACAGAGCCTTTCGCCGGAAGCACTGCGCCGGTCACAATAGCGGTAAAGACCTCAATCAGTCTTTCGCTTTGCGGAGGACATCCGGGAATATAATAATCCACATCTACTACCTGATTCAGCGGAAAGACATCACTCAAAAATTCAGGAATATCTAAAGTACCTTCCTTCACACTATACTCCGTTACCGGATATATTTTTTCAGGATTCTTTGTAGATTCAGTTTCTTCATATACACGTTTAAGTATTTCCGATTTTCCGAAAAAGTTTGCCAATCCCGGGATCCCACCCATATATGCACAAGAACCATAGGCCACAAGGATTTTTGACTTCTGACGGAGAATCTGGGCTATGTGTTTGTTTTCACTATTTCTGACAGCGCCATTGAAGAGTGTAAGATCGATCGATTTTTCAGGCATGTTTTCCAGATCTTTATATTTTATGTCCATGGCGATCGGCCAGAATACTGGATCGGCAGCTGCAACAATATCAAGTAGTTTCTCATGAGTGTCAAGCACCGATACACAACACCCGCCACATGCGGCTCCCCAGTAAACAGCTAGTTTCAGCTTGGGTTTGGGAATAGTTTGTTCTGTTGGCATGATTTAATTTTTTAATTGTTCCACTTTCAATGAACTTTTTACTTTATTCGGACCCATCATTAATAAGGTTTTCGTCATATCATTCACCAACTCGGCGAACTGCTTACCTTCGCTGGCGCTGATCCATTCCAGACGGAGGCGCTCCTTTTCAATACCCATTTGCTGAGTAAATTTGTGAAGCAACTTAAAACGCCTCAGGCATTTGTAATTTCCTTCCTGATAATGACAGTCACCAGGATGGCATCCGCAGATCAGGACTCCGTCAGCACCCTTCTGAAAGGCTTTCAAGATGAATGTAGGTTCAATTCTTCCTGAACACATTATACGGATGATCCTGATGTTGGGAGCATAATGAAGTCTTGAGGTTCCTGCAAGGTCAGCCCCCGTATAGGCACACCAGTTGCAAAGAAAAGCTACGATAGTTGGTCTGAAATTCATATTTAACTTGTTTTATATGACATTGACATGATACCCTCTATTTCCGAAAGAATCTGGAAGTCGGTAAAGTGTTTGCTTATGATGGCGCCGGCAGGACAAGCAGATCCGCAAGTGCCACAACCTTTGCAAAGAACCTCATTGACAACAGATGCTTTTCTAATTTCATCATAAGAGATTGCTGTGTATGGACACACCTTGATACAGGTCCGGCATCCGCAACATATTAATTCATTAACTGCTGCTGTAGTAACTTCAACAGGCACCGATCCCTGGGCAATGGTAGCAAGGATTCTGGCTGCTGCTGCCCGTGCCTGGGCCACTGAATCGGGAATATCCTTTGGTCCCTGGCAGGTACCGACGATGAAAACTCCTCCTGTAGTCGTTGCAACCGGATCAAGTTTAGGATGTTTCTCGATGAAGAATTGGTTTCCGCAAAGGCTGACTCCTATTGCCCGGACAACTTGTTTTACATTCTCATGGGCTTCCATGTTAACCATCAGAATAACCATATCAACAGGAACTTCAATTGACTGACCCGATAACACTTCATCCATTTCAATGATCATATTGCAGTCATCTGACCGGTCTGCCTGATGGATAACAGGTAATTGTTTCTGCTGATCATACATGAGGAAGATGTTCTGTTTATGCGTTGTCAGGGCGTAAAACTCTTCATGACCTTTGCCATACGCTCTCATATCAGCATAAATTTCAAAAATATTTGCAAGAGGCAATGCTGCACGGATCTGATGGACATATTTCAGGGCAGCCATACAACATACCCTGGAACAATATTCATGGTAGTTTTTATTTCGGCTGCCAACGCAATGAATTATTGCAACATTTCGTGGTTCCTTACCATAGACTGTGAGTATTTTTCCTGCAAGGAGTTTCTCCTCGAATTCGAACGAGGTGATAACATCCGGAAATTCCGTGTAATTATATTCTTTAATGACTGAAGGGTCGAATGGTTTTAACCCTACCGCTGCAATAATATTCCCGAATGCAAGTTCAACGGGATCAAGACTGTTAAAGGTGATCAAAGTTTTGAAATTTCCAATGTAGCCGGTTACTTCCATGATTTCGGTATCAAGGAATACTTCGATCATAGGATTGTTCATTACCCTTTGGATAATTGGCCGGATCATCTGCTGCGCACTTGAGAGATGAGGAAAAGTAAGATCAAACTTTAAAACCTGTCCCCCAAGATGGTCGCTCTTTTCAATCAGGTAAACTTGTTTCCCGGCATTTGCGATTTCGAGAGCTGCAATCATTCCGGAAATACCTCCACCGATAATCAGGGTAGCAGGATTAACATTAACAGACCGCTTTTGAAGAGGTTCATGATACCGGACCCGCCTGATGGCAGCTATGACTAGATCGATGGCTTTGTTAGTGGCCTCTGTGCGGTCTGTATGTACCCACGAATCCTGTTCCCTGATGTTTGCCATCTCAAACAGGTAGGGGTTTATCCCGGCCTTTTCACAGGCAGTCCGGAATGTGAGTTCATGAATTCTGGGTGAACAAGCCGCCACAACAATCCGGTTAAGGTTTTGTAGTTTTATATCTTTGATGATTAGATCCTGGCCGGGATCCGAGCACATGTATTTATAATTTTTGGCAAGTACAACATATGGTAAAGTTTTTACTTCATTGGTAACGGCTTCAACATCTACCATTTTTGCAATGTTCGTACCACACCAGCAAACATAAACGCCAATTCTTGGCTCTTCCATGAGTTCAGTTTTTTTATAGATGTTTTGTTTTTCTGGGAACTGCATATCTTTTCAGATGCTGAAAATAAATGGCAAACGGCCTGTAAGCAAGATGAGACCATTTCGAAAAAGGAACTTCAATCAGGATCATTGGGACTAAAACGGTCATATGAATAATATATGAGATATAGGTAGCATAAGGCATTCCGTTGATCCTGAAAATATGGATGAGAATACCGGTTATAACTGTTAGGGTGAGCATAACAAGAAAAAGCCAGTCGCTCACATGAGAGAAATAAAATTTGACATCTTTCCTTTTCATTCTTCCGGTAATTGCAACAAAAAGTCCAACCAGCAGTCCAAAAGTGGCGTAATATCCAAGTGTTCGTTGAGGGTGCCACGCCGGTAAGATCTTTTCGGTTTGGAACCAGGGAAGATAAACCACAATAACGATGAACATGATTGTGTAACCCGACATCAGCAACCAATGGGAAACCCAGTATCTTTTATCTTCACATTTTCCAAACTTTGGCTGAACTACAAAATTGAAAACAAGTCTCCAGAATTCCCGTATGTGAACCCATAAGGTAACTTTAGTATTACCATGTTTCCAGATTATTTTATAATACATTCTCAGGATATTCGAGATAAGTAAACCGGCAACAACGATAGCCATTGTCCAGTCAAATGTCTCGATGATATTTATGGGAGCAAATGAATTAATTTTCACACCGCCCTCATCGGTCAAATCTGTGTTTAATGTATATCCCAAAGATGGGAGTAATACAAGGAATGCTATAACCACAAGTGCGGCAAAAACCAGTATGAATCCCAATTCCCAGACTTTTGAAGTATAGAATTTTCTTGAGAGCCCTGTCCAGTCGTAAATGGCTGTCAGGTATCGTCGCAATGACATCATTAATTCACCGGGAT
>Ga0172371_10004864_pt1 | contig 20113 bp, 13 predicted proteins | sample Lak12m_FD_114543 | JGI IMG/M metagenome (GOLD analysis project Ga0172371, IMG submission 114543) | Freshwater microbial communities from Kabuno Bay, South-Kivu, Congo - kab_022012_12m | ecosystem: Environmental > Aquatic > Freshwater > Lake | place: Democratic Republic of the Congo: South-Kivu... | reverse complement strand
TATCATTGAGAAAATCAACCAAAATTATCAACAGCGGAAGATATTCTGCAAGTTCAACACGAAGGAACTGCAAGGCCTTCCCAATTTGGTTTTCCACCGTTTTAACCGAAATCCCAAGTCTTTCTGCAATCTGCTGATAAGATAAACCCTCATACCGGCTAAGGATGAACACCTTTTTACGTTCTGTCGGAAGCAGATCAATTGCTTTGTGTATTTTCAACTGCAGTTCGGAAAATATAACAGTATCCTGGCCATTTGAATGCTGGTCAGCGCCATGTGTCAAGACCTGATCTTTGTAATGGTCACTGATATCCAGGTGTTTCAGAACGTTCAGGCATCCGTTCCTGACAGCCCGGAAAAGATAGCTGTGAATTGAGGAGGTAACAACCAGATTTTCACGTCCCGTCCAGATCCTGAACATAACCTCCTGTACCACATCCTCGGAGGTGGCAACATCTCTCAGGAAACTGTTCGCATAAGCACAAAGACTACTGTAATTGGCTTTAAACAAATCCTCAAAATCGGTTTTGTTCCTTATGGCAACAGATGATCTTATAGTCTCATGTTCGGTCACACCTGTCTATTTTCCGTGCGATGCAAAGATAGCAGAGTTTCCGATCATCTTTTTAGCTTCCATAAGGTTGATAACTGTTTTGACAATTTCTTCCTTTGAAATTGTACTGCAATTGAATATAAGATCAAAAAGCTGGAGATCAAATTTTTTCTTCGATATAAGTTCCATCAGGGAGGTTCTCTTCATATCCGTATCGCGTGCAAGATTCCTGGCCAACGTTTCAGGTATATTCCTCAGCTTACATATTTCATTAATCCTCCATTCCGGAGGCGCCTGCAATCTTATATGAAGGGCGTTCTGACAACCCTGGAGAACCGCAACCCCACCCCGGCCAACAATAACAACGTATCCTTTCTGAGCAATTGTGATTATTACGTTTATTATCGTTTTCCTTATCCGGTGCTTATTGACGTATGGCTGGGAGAAAGAGGCCAGTACATCCTCCATCAATCCCTTACCACCTGAGCTGAGAAGGAACTTCATATCAATCGGTTTCAGTTCAAGCTCCCTTGCTGCTTCAGCAACAATCTCCTTACTGATAAAACGCCACTTCGGCGACTTCGACTTTTCCCCCTTTTTATTAAGCTCGTTGGTCAGCATCTGGCCTATGAGCTTGGAAGGGCATCCGAATTCACGTGAGATTGTGATCAAAGGGCCTGTGCCACACGGGTTTACCCCTTCGGATTGAGGGAAAGATTTCTCAAGATATTCGCGTAACAGATTTTCCATACGTTGACAAGTTAAAGGCGAAGTAACACAAATATAGTGAAAACATACCTGAAAGGCAAGTCTAATAATGATTTCAGGATGGACGGAAATCAGACCGGGGCTTTGGATTTTGGCAACCTGATTTTTTAATTAACTTTGTTCGCTCATGGAAATGAGCTCCCAATTGAGAATTGCTACAGCCAAAGGATTTCTTTTATTGAGCCTGACTCTATTTTTTTTTACAGGTTGCGATGTAACAAAAAATATTTCTGAAAAAGATTATCTCCTGATCAAGAATAAATTCAATATCCATCCTCGTAAAATCACTTCCGAAGACCTGAGCGGTTATCTGCAACAGGAACCCAACACTAAGTTTCTCGGGCTTTTCCGGCCAAATATAGCCTGTTATAATAGCGGAAGCCGGGGAAAAGATTCTAAATTCAAAAAATGGCTGCGGACGAAAATCGGGTCTGCACCTGTCCTCCTTGATACAAGCCTTGTAAGGGTTTCAACAAAACAGATGAAGCTTTATCTTGCCAACAAAGGGTATTTTTATTCCCGGGTGGAAGATTCCATCATCATAAAAAAGAAAAAGGCGACTGTGGTTTATCATGTCCACCTTTCGCAGCCATACACCATAAGGCAATTGACTTATTCAATCCCGGATACCCAACTGGCAACCTATGTTTTTAAAGATACCTCAAAATGCCTGATCAAAAGGGGAAATAATTATGATTCATATCTCATGGATGACGAGCGCACCCGCATCACCAATAATTTACTCACAAACGGGTTTTTCCGGTTCACCAATAATTACATATCGTACCGTATTGACAGTTCCCTGAACTGTAAAAAAATGGATGTCACCCTTGAGATCACCAATCCCGTAATCCCTTCCCTGTTTGACCTGACAACGGTTATAGAATCCCGTCATAAACGATATTTCGTTAATAAAATCTATATCACCCCTGACTTTGATCACATTAAAACCGATACAGCGCGTTACGACACCCTGGTTAAATCGTTTGGTAGTCCCGACAGGTCGAGCCCCCCAAGCACCTACTACTTTCTTACCAGAGACCGGATGAAGATTAAAGCAAGAACCATTTCACAATCGATTTTTGTTACACCCGGTTCCTGTTATAATGTGCTCGATGTGAATCAGACTTACTCACAGATTGCCAGTCTCCAGGTATTCAAATTCATCAATATCCAGTTCAATGAAACCATGGATAACATTCCGCCCGAAGCCATTCACAAGGATTTGATCGATTGCAAGATCCTGTTGTCGCGATCTCCCGTCCATTCATTCTCCGTAACGACCGATGGAACCAACTCCGGAGGCGCTCTCGGAATTCAAGCCGGATTATCATACCAGAACAGGAACATCTTCAGGGGAGCACAACTGCTCCGCGTCAATTTCAACATATCTGCACAGGCACAAGCAACTTCAGGTTCCAGTGGTCAGTCTTCAGCTTTTTTCAACACCATCGAACTGGGGGCCAATGTAGTCCTGACCTTCCCCCAGTTTCTTATCCCAATCAGACCGGAACGGCTTCCCAAGCATTTTAAACCAAAAACTTCGATCACAGTCGGGTATAATTACCAACACCAGCAGGATTACGACCGCCATATTTCCAATATCACATTTGGTTATAACTGGATCCAGAGTGATAAAATTAAACATATGCTTAACCCTGCTGAAATATCACTGGTCAAGGTATTCCCGGATGCCTATTTCGATTCAGTTATCAATGCGCAGCAGGATCAACGACTGAAAAACCAGTATACCTCTCATATGGTTGCAGGCCTGCGGTATACCTTCACCTTCAATAACCAGCAAATCAACAAGGTTAAAGATTTCATTTACCTACGGTCAAATTTTGAAACAGGCGGCAACCTGATCTACGGACTGAGTGCACTCTTCAAAGCGCCAAAGAATGAAAGCGGACAATATACCCTGTTTAATCTTCCATATTCACAATATATCCGTCCTGATGCCGATTTCAGGTACTATAACATGTTGGGCAAAAGTTACCAGATGGTATACCGTTTCTATGCGGGGATCGGGATTCCATATGGAAACAGCAGTGTCCTGCCCTTTGAGAAGGCTTTTTATTCCGGGGGAGCAAATGGTATGAGAGGATGGAGGATGTATACACTCGGACCCGGCACCTACCATAATGACTCCGTTAGCGGTACATTCAATGAAATTGGGGATATACAACTGGAAGTAAATGTAGAGTTCCGGTTCTCGATGTACAAATTCATTAAAGGGGCTTTGTTTCTCGATGCCGGAAATATCTGGTTATTGCAGAACAACCCGCAACAGCCGGGTGGCGTTTTCAAATTTAACTCCTTTTTATCGCAGGTAGGTATCGATTTTGGAATTGGAATCCGACTCGATTTCGATTTCTTTATATTCCGTTTTGATCCCGCCATCCCGATCCGCGTCCCATGGTATCCCGCGAATAACCGGTGGTATTTCAATAAAATGCAATTAAAAGATATCGTCTGGAATTTCGGGATCGGGTACCCGTTCTAAAAAAAATCCGGATAGTTGGTTATGGCTGGGAAGAACTGATATTCTGGACAGCAACAAGCCGGTCGTAAAGTCCCCCCGACTCACGATAATAAACATACACAGTATATTCATTCTCTGTTTCCCAATGGCTCCCCTCGATGAGGGATTCATCACCTGTGGTTTTCCCATTTTCCACAAAAACAATAAGATAATTATACAATCCTTGTTTCAGCAACAGGTTAAGTTCATATCCTTTCCTGTCAAAACTGTATTTCATCCTGGCTGTCTGGTCCAGCCGCCAGTTTGTCAACCCTCCGAGGATGTACAATTGTCCATTACCTATCATGGCCGGGATTGGCAGAAAAAAATGGACCCAGGTATAGTCGGCTTCGATATCGCTTTTCTGGGCATTTTCATCATTCTTTATAAAGTACCTGCCATTAAGGTCTTTCTCGACAATGTAATTTTTATAACTCCGGGGTTTATCTTCAAGGAGGTAAACCTGGTTCGCCGTATCATACAAAATCCCTGCAATATGTTCCGATTGGTAAAGCAGGCTTTTAATGTCAAAAACCCGGAATTCATTACCCCCGTTGAAAACATTGTTTTCATCATAGGTATAATCAAGAGTCTCACCACGAATGAACCGCGGTTTAATATTCCGCAGAGTATTATCCCAGCGTTCATTCTGCTGGACTACCACTTTGATATCCTGCCTCATATTCGAAACCTGGAAACCGTTGAGATCGATCGTGAAATCGATCTGCTGGCCGGTGTTGTGCATTTCCATTCTTGATGCCTGGCTGATCTTTCCCTGGATTCCAACCGGGGTTGTTTCGACAACGACAAACCGCCAGGTGAAAGCAATATGGGATGTATCTTCAACATAAACCCGGATCATATAATTCCCTGAAATCTTTGGCCTCATCCCGGAGGTGGGGAAAGTGACAAAATAATGGGTGTAATTTACCGTGGTGTTGTACGAATAGGAATAATCATCAATATTCTCCTCCCGATATCCTTCGATATAATCAAAAGATGTAAGTTCTGAAGAAGTTTTCCAGTCTGATTCGCAATGCAGGATAGTAAATTTATAACGTTTGTTGCCGGAATCCAGGTCATCAAAAGAGAGTTTCAGGTGTTCTGTAGAGTTTAAGGTGATGACTGGATAAGCAAGCTCAAATCCTTCTTTATAAAGCTGAACTGTCTTGATACCGGATTGATAAATGATGTTTTCATTCGGTAATTCACCGACAGTCAATACCGGTAACAGGATAATCAGAAGAAGCGTAAGGATATATCTAAAAATTTTGGTCATTAGTCATTGGTCATTAGTCAATTGTCATTGGTAATTGGTAATTTATCCAGCATCTAGCATCCGGCATCCAGTAACCAGTATCCAGCATCTCTATCCACTTTGTCTTCTGAACTCCGCACAGATTATCGCCGTTGCTACCGATGCATTCAGTGATTCGGCTTTACCATATTCCGATTTACCGAAAGAGGGGATAAAAAGACGCCTTGAAACGGATTGAACAAGCGCAGAGGAAATTCCCCTGGACTCGTTCCCAATAAGGATTATTCCTCCACCTGAAAGATCTTGTTCATAAAGATTTTCGCCATCAAGAAATGTTCCGTAAACAGGAATTTTACCGGTAACTTCACCTAATATTTTTTCCAGAACGGCATATTGAACCCTGACCCTCGCAATCGAACCCATAGTAGCCTGAACGACTTTTGGGTTGTAAAGATCAACGCATGTTTCAGAACAGAATATCTCTTCAATTCCAAACCAGTCGGCGATTCGTATGATGGAACCAAGGTTTCCAGGGTCTTTGATATCGTCGAGCGCCAGGTAGAGTTTATCCCGGCTCGAACCCTGCCAGTCCGGGTATGGGAAGGGGGTGGGGGTGGGAATCTCTACAACTGCAAGTACCTGACTGGGTGTAGAAAGAGCCGAAATACGCTCCATCTCTCGCGGAAGTGTTTCAAATAGCGGGATGTGCTTTTTCTGAACCAGAGATAGGTTTTCAATGATCCAGGAGGAAAAAGCATAAATCCCGATTATTTGATATGGACTATCTATAAGATCCACGACCAGTTTATGACCTTCGGTAATAAAATGGCGATGCTCCTCCCTGAATTTTTTACTCTTCAGAGAGCTGATATGCTTGATCTGGTTTTGTGAAAGCATAAAAAATCCCGGAATCTTCAGATCCCGGGATAAAGTTACATAATTTATGGTTGTTCTTATTCGGCAAAGACTTCGAAGCTCACTTCAACATGAACATCTTTATGAAGCGTGATCTTTGCCTTGTAGGTCCCCAGTTCCTTAATGTGTTCGTGTTCAACTTTGATTTTTCTCCGGTCGATCTCAAAATTAAACTGGTCTTTTAAAGCCTGTGCGATCTGGATAGTATTGACTGAGCCGAAGATTTTTCCCGATTCGGCTGCTTTAGCGCCAATCCTCACGACGATGCTCTGTAATCCTTTTGCAATTTCTTCTGCCGTTCCTTTGATTTTGGCTTCTTTATGTGCCTTCTGTTTCAAGACTTCGGCAAGCACCTTTTTGTTGGAATCCGTCGCCAGAATTGCAATTCCTTTTGGGATAAGGTAATTACGTCCATAGCCGGGTTTTACATTGACCTTTTCATTAGCATATCCCAGGTTGGGAACATCTTGTTTTAATATAATTTCCATTGTTTCGCCCTCCTTATTTTAACAAATCACCTACATAGGGCAGTAACGCAAGATGCCTTGCCCGTTTAATAGCCTGTGCCACCTTCCTTTGGTATTTGGTTGAAGTTCCGGTTATTCGCCGGGGAAGGATTTTTCCTTGTTCATTCACGAATTTGAGCAGGAAGTCGGCATCTTTATAATCGATATACCTGATCCCGCTTTTCTTGAACCGACAATATTTTTTCTTTTTAGTATCGACCGCGATGGGGGTCAGATATTTTATTTCGCCTTGTTGTTGAGTTGCCATGTTACTTTCTTTTTAATCGTTCTTACTCTTTTTCCGCTTTTGCTTTTTCACTTTTTGCTTTGTTGCGCTTTTTCTCGTTGTAGGCAAGCATGTGCTTGTCGAGAACGACAGTCAGAAAGCGAAGAATCCGTTCATCACGTTTGAAGGTAACTTCCCATTCCCTGATCAGGGCGGGTTCGGCTTTAAACTCGATCAGGTGATAAAACCCGGTCGATTTTTTCTGAATAGGATAAGTTAGCTTACGAAGCCCCCAGTGGTCCTCGAATATGATCTCAGCGTTTTTGCTGACGAGGAACTTCTGATACTTTTCTACCGTTTCCTTCATCTGTTCTTCAGATAAAACGGGAGTCATAATGAAAACGGTTTCGTATTGATTTAACATTTCTCGTTGATTTGTTGATTTTGTTGATAATAGGTTTTCAAAAAGGACTGCAAAAGTAGGAAAAAGAAATCATATAACCAAATAGTAAACTTCTTTAACTTTGAGCGGTTATAGTTTTCATTTCACCTATTAATCCAGCGCCCGTGCAGAACAAAGAAAACAGTGTTTTTGTCCTGACTTTACTGATTTCGATTCTTTTATCCTTCTTTTTATGTTACCGTTTGTTTCTTCCCAAAGAACAGGGATGGAAAACGATTATCACCAGCGACGGTAGAGGATACTATGCTTACCTCCCGGCCATTTTCATTTATGGCGACCTGACATTCCAGAAAGTTACAAAAACAGAGAAGAAAGTCTATCGCCGTTACGATTACCTACCTGAATACCTGGTCATGGTAAACAATAAGAAAGTAAACAAATATTTTGCCGGTGAGGCCGTATTGCTGATGCCATTTTTCCTGATGGCCTTATTCTTTTCCTGGATCATCGGATTACCAATGGATGGCTATTCATTCTTTTTTCAATTTTTTACCGGCTTAGGAGCGCTGTTCTACCTGATCTGCGGACTACTTTTTCTGCAAAGAATTCTAAAACGAATGGCCGTACCCGACAGGGTAATTTCCTTGGTTATACCCATTATCTTGCTTGGAACAAACCTATTCTATTACGGAATCTGGCAGGCTTCCATGTCGCACCTCTATTCTTTTTTTGCTGTCAATGGTTTCATTTTCTTTACCATGAAGGCGATGGATCAACGTGACAGATCCTATCCAATTTTAACAGGATTATTCCTCGGGCTTGTAGTACTTATCAGACCGGTAAATGGGCTTGTTGTTCTTCTGATCCCTTTTTTATCTCCAGGCCGGTCGGAATTTGTCTCATTTCTACGTTACTCTTTAGCCGGCAGAGGTCTTCTTGCTTTTCCCGCGGCTTGTGCGGTGATATGCATACAACCAATCCTTTGGCGCTTTCAAACCGGTGAGTTTTTGATATGGTCATATCCCGATGAAGGTTTTTATTTCGGAAACCCGGAGATTATAAATATACTTTTTAGCTATCGTAAAGGATTGTTCATCTATACACCACTGCTAATTTTTTCTTTATTTGGCTTAATACTTTTACCTGGCAAGAAATTTTTCCGGTTTATCTCTATGCTTTCCTTCCTGGTTCTTTATACATACATAACGGCCTCCTGGTGGAACTGGTATTACGGGGATAGTTTCGGGATGCGCCCTTTTATTGATTTTTATGGTGTGTTTGCAATCCTTATTGCTATCTTTTTAAATACCCTACCGCAGAAAGGGGTTTTTAGTTTTTTTAAAGGCGTAATGATCGTACTGGTATTTCTCAACCTTTTTCAGACATGGCAATATATTCAGGGAATAATCCATCCTTTTGATATGGACAAGGAAAAATACCGCTACGTTTTCTTAAGATCCGATTCGGCAAGTGTAAATTGTCTGGGTGGGAATGAGGAAACTCCTTTCTATGGCGCTGATCTGCAACAACCTTACCGGGTTTTCGAGCATGATCTTGAAAAAAGTCAGACCGGTTGGAACGACAGGTATAGAAAACTCGATTCTACCCATTCCTTCTCAGGCCGATATTTGGGACCTTTAGATTCTGTTCACTATTATAGTCCGGGACTTGAAATGCGTGCCGATTCTTTCGCTCCAGGCGGCGGAAAGTTATACTGTAAAGTAAGCCTGATGCTGAATGACAGTTCTCCGGGGGCAAGTGATCATGCATACCTTGTTATCAATATCGACAGTATTGATAAAGGGTTCAACTATTGGAACGGATTAAGACTCAATGGAATTCCCCGGAAAATTACAGGTCAATGGAGAAAATGTACTTACCAGTGGAACCTGCCGGTCATTAAAAATCCGAAGGCAGTCATCAAGATATATGTATGGAATCAATGGAGGAAGACCTTTGCCGTTGACGACATCCGTATCGAGCTTTACCGGGCAAAGAAATTTATTGCATCCGGAAGGGATTAACTGTTTTGCAACAGCACAACTGCATATGCTGAAACACCCTCCTCCCGCCCGATAAAGCCAAGATTTTCACTTGTTTTAACCTTGATGGAAAGTTGTCCGGGTTCAATCCAAAGGATATGGGATAGTACAGAGATCATTTCAGGGATGAAACCGCTGATCTTTGGGTTCTGAAGCACTATCGTCGAGTCGAGATTCCCGATTGAAAAACCTTTTGTTTTTATCAGATCAATCGTGCGCTTTAATAAAATCTTACTATCGATGTTTTTATAAGCGGGGTCGGTATCCGGGAACTGGTTTCCTATATCGCGAAGTCCGGCCGCACCTAACACAGCATCGCAGATGGCATGGATGAGTACATCTGCATCAGAATGACCGGTAGCGCCTTTTGAGTGGGGGATCAGGATACCACCAAGCCAGAAGGTATGATCTACTTCCAATTTGTGGGTATCGAACCCGAAACCTATCCTGAATGAAGACACTGACGATTATTTTAATTTGTTGTTGTCTTCTCCAGTCCCTGTGTTGATTTCTTCCCCACATTATCAAAGTTAAACAGCAGGGTGAACTGCAGGGTGTTTTGCATTGGATTATTGTTCCTGACAGGTATAAGGTAGGAAAAATCGAGACCGAAAACATTATAGCGGAGGCCAGCACCCAGTGTAAAAAACTGGCGATCACCCTTGTATTTGGACTCATAAAAATAACCTGCCCTGATTGAGAAAAGCTTGTTATACCAATATTCGGCGGCAATTGCTACATTTATTTCCTGCAATTCTTCCTTAAAACCATAAGGGGCATCATAAAAAGACTGGATCATGCCCTGAATTACTGATACATCAGGATCCTTGCCTTTCTCTATCACTTTTTTTCCATCCGGACCGATGATAGGATTACCACTGGAATCAGTTGCATATATAGGAGGAGTGGGTACCAGAAGTTTGCTAAAATCGATAGCAAAAGAGAGACGGTTGTATTCGTCGATATCCAAAGTAAATGAAGGACCGAGTCTCAGTGTGGTAGGGATAAAGTCTTTCAGTGTGGAAGTATTGCTGTAGGAGATCTTATTTCCGATATTGGAAATACAAAGTCCAAAATCGATTGAGGCACCCGTCATTCCTTTTAATTCAAGCTCGTGGTGATAGTAAATGGCAACATCAGCGGCCACTGCGATTCCGGGGCGGACCTCCTTGCCTGCCGAATAGTCGACCGGAACCAGGTTTGAATAGATGAACCGCGCAGCAACGGCGCCCGAAAATTCCCGGGAAAATTTCCGGGAATAGGTTGCATCCAATGCCCATTCGTTGGGTTTGACAATTCCCAGTTCTAATCCGGCTTCGTTGGTAAATGTCACCTCACCCATTGAGAAAAAGCGCAGGGAGGCTGCAATTGCCTGCTTATCACCGAATTTTCCAAATCCTGTAATAGATGCAAGGCCGATATCATTAACAAGTCCGCGTAACCAGGGAACATATCCGATACCAAAACCGAAAGTCTTATCTATAAATGCATATTTAGCCGGATTCCAGAATAAGGAATAAGCATCCGGACTGGTGGCTGAACCAACATCTCCCATACCACCACCCCGCGCATCAGGTGCAATCGTGAGAAACGGTACCGCAGTGGTTATCACATTTGGTTCCTCCTGTGCAAAAGCCGTGGACAGTACCAACGATAACGCAAAAAGTAAAAGAAATCTGATCTTCATCTGTTGAAATTCCGTTATTAATAATACCAATAAAGTTAACTTAGAAATAAGTAACGAAGTAACAATTCAAATATTGCTCCGTGCTAAAAAAAGAGCCGGGACCGATTCTTTATCACCTGAAAATCATCAGCTTTTGGGATGCTTCCGTATACATTCCGTTATTCCCACGGAATTTGATCTTATAAGGGTAGATCCCGTTACCTAATATTCTGCCGTTAGCATCGGTCCCATCCCATATGCACAATGGTCCGGGAATAGTCTCAGGATAAGAATAATTCAACGTCACGACCCGCTTACCGGTAATGTTATAAATATCTATCTCCACGTCCAGACGTCCTGCATCTTTCATAGGTTCAAACCAGAAATTGGTATAGTCAGACATCGGATTGGGGAAATTCATGATCTTCTTCACAGCAAGCTGGGATGAAATAACAAAACTGATCTCTTTTTCAGAAGAGTTATTGAACATATCCCAGGCTTTGAGCGTAAGCTTATGTTTGCCGGGTGACAGATTCTTAAATCCATAAATAAGGCTTCCACCGGTAATTGTATTAATCTGCGGAGAATAATAATCATTCAATATGGCAGGCTGGGTCCACGCTTCATCAAGCACCACTGTGATCTCATGTCCGATGCCTAATCCAACGAAGTTAATTCCATCCTTGTCGTACAGGTCTGCAAGCAAAACCGGATTAATACTGGTCATACCGCCCGAAATGAAATCAGGATTATCGATAAAGAGTGAAATATCCGGTCCCTGGTTGACGGGGTCCGTAAGAGTATCAATTCCTCCAACTACTATCGCATCCGTATATCCGTTGGCGTCTTTCCCGTCATTCCGTGCATAATAACTTATCTTACCCCTGCCATATTGAAGAGCAATATCCCTGGGTACAACAAAATCAAAAGTGAATATTCCGTCAATAACCGATGTTTTTATTTCATATAAAAGACTGTTCTGCAATTTAAAGGTCGTCGGATAACTATCGGAAGTATTCCCAAGGGTAGTGTTTGTAACTGGTTTATCGAATATCTTGGCACGAAGAACTCCATTGAAATCCGTAATTTTTTGTCCAAACTGATCCTCTATTATTCCTGAAACACTTACTTTGGAAAGACTTTGGATCGTGTCGGCTCTTGATACCGGATTACCGTTGATTCCTATTGTTTTGACGTGATACTCCGGAAAAGCAATCCTTTGTGCAGGATCGCCAAGCAATGCAAAATTCCGGATATTATTGTTGTTATTGTTATTATTTTTCGAAATTCGGATAAGGTCGCCCATGGTCACATACTCTCCATTCTGTCTATCCATTAAATGACGGAAAAAACTTGTATCAAGATGTTGATTTGAAGTGGAAAGGGCCAGACGTGTTGTGGAATACATGGCAATAGCGCCACCGTTGGGATGGAGAATAGCCATTTCACCCGCTGTAAAACGTTCCGGATTATCAAACCTGCTGAATTCACAAGTTGCTGTGACAAAAACCGGCAGTTCATTTTTGTTTTTCCACGAGGCAATATCGGTGAAGGTAAGCACTTGCTCATAGGACCAACCCGTTTCACCACCGTGACCGGTATAATTGATAAGCAGGGTTCCCTTTGACACAGCCTGGTTAATTGCTTCATTTGCTTCCGGGAAGCGGTAACCGGCCGGAATTTTGACAAGCGGGTAGGCGTCCAGATAGATCTTATTAACATTGAACACCGGGTATTTTTTAGCAACGATCCTGGAAGATTCCTCTGCCTGCTGAAGATGGATGTTATCATTCTCATCGTCGGCCACAAAAGTGATGGTGTTGCGCCAATCGGTCATAATGGAATCGTTCTTCAGGGAATAATGTTCAATTTTATTTAAAATAATTCTGGCTTCTTCGACTGTACTTACAGGAAAACGTCCAATCCCTATCTCAATACTGCCATTTGAATCTTGTCCTTCATTATCGCCCATAATCCCAAAATAATCTTCGCATACGGAGGTCCCAAGAAATTTAAGGGATTCGCTGGATTGATATGTCGGGATCATGTTATTATTCCCGGGAATCCGGTCCTTTGGGTCATAAGAACCATCTCCGAATAAAAGAAGGTATTTTGGAGAATTATTCGGTTGCCCCCTGTCATAAAGCATTTTCATAAAGTCGCGTATGGCAGTCGGATCCTTTTGGCTACAGCCAAATTCATTATATATTTCATATGTAGTTACCACAATAACACTCATATCGTTTTGCTGACGGTGAAAATCAGCCAGTTCATCTGCAAAACTTTTGAATAATGGATTGGTAACAATAACCAATTTTGAAGGTTCCAGGCTATGAAGATTTTGATTCGCTATGGTTCCTGCATATTTGACCGAAAAAAATTCTGTACCGTCGAAGGCTATGAACTCGTGCAGATTGCTCGTTGGAATCCGGTAGGTAAAGAGATTATTTTCAAGCATTCCCTCAATCGACCTGGTTTCACCCGGATCCGTAACGTCCCAGATTTCGATACCTGGATTCATATTTTTAACACGGAATTCTGTAACCCAATCCTTACCGATCGAATTGGAACTCCGGAAGGACATTTGCGGGCCTGTATATGTGAGGAATCGCTGACAAACGATCTCAAGATAATTCAACCATCCGAGTGCATTTGATGTTGCCAGCTTATACCTTAAATTTATTGTCAGAGGGACATTGGGATAAGTAAAGGTCGAAATTTTCACCTTGGATTTAGCAAATTCACCAATCGATTGAAGATTAGTGTATTCCAATTGAACGGAATCGGTGACATCCCCGTTTACAGAAATGATGAAACGACTTGTTACCGGGCACCTGGCTGCCAGATTGCTTTTAAGTTTGATCGCGACTGTGCTATCCCTGTTGGGAAAATCAAATGAGAAATCATAAGAATTCAGGGAATTATCAAATACCTCTCCATACCATATCCTACCGGACCGTATCAGGTTCCTTTCATCTAAATCATGAAAGAGATGATCGTCAAATCTCCGCGCGATATATTCCGGTGTGGAATCGCTTGATGCCCTGGGTAATACCCGTTTCCCGGGGCCCAGATTGAATGTCATGAAATAATACGTTGAATCGGAATAGAGATTCTTGGAATGTGAATAGGTATGTGATATTGTGTCATAATTCCACTTATCAGCCGATTCACCGTAAAAAAGAAAATAATCTCCGTTATCGAAATAACCGTCACCTCCGTCATTCACAACGATAGCATTCTCTCTCAGGTCGTCGACCCTGAATGCTGCATTGGATTCCGGAAGCATTCCTCCTCCATTACCGAATAACCGGATGTCAGCAGGGTCAATCCCGGAAGCGTTAATACCCATTGCTTGCAAATCTTCAAACGTGACCTTGTGAATACCGGTATTCCAGACAGCCACTTTATACCATTGACCCGATGCCAAAATCGAATTAGTTTTATGACCGGTACCTGCAATGATAAAAAGAGGTGAAAACAGGATCACGAGAAATATATAAATAGTATTGATTCGCATAACATCAAAAAGTTTATAAAATTAAGCTTTTATCTGATCAAAACCAACTTCGAAGAGCCTTGAACGACTGATCCATCCTGATATGTTAACCGTAACCGGTAGCCATATATCCCGGAGTTAATTCTCCATCCCAGATCGTCGGTTCCATCCCATGTGATAAGATCGACCCGGTATCCATTCAGGAAAAGCGACTGACGGATAGTCTTCACCAGGTTGCCGGTGAGTGAATAAATTCTGACCTCCACATCTACATTTTGATTGACCTGGTTTGTCTCAAAAGAGAAGGTAGTATGATCCCGCATTGGATTCGGATAGTTCAGGAGGTGTTCAAAAGCAATATATGCAGAAGAGACAACAACAAAATCAATCCCGGCCTCCGTTGAATTATTAAAAACATCCCAAACCTTCAAATCCACGTGATGCGGCCCGTCTTCAAGGGTGCTGAAGGGATAGGTAATGACTCCGCTCTTAAATGTATTCAGATCCGAGACGTAATAATCATTCAGAATAAGAGGCATGTTTGTTTTCTGGTCGACCACAGCGGTAATGTCGTGCCCAATTCCATTTCCAACAGTATTGATCCCTGATTCGTCACTCAGAAATGCCAAAAGATTTGGATTCTGGTTTGTGACACCCCCGGATACAAAACTGGTGTTATTCATAAATAAAGATACTTCAGGGCCTCTGTTATCAGGAATAGCGCCATTGTCGTATCCGCCAACAATGATATTTTCATCATACCCGTTGGCATCTGTATCTTCATTCCGGGCATAATAGCTGATTTTTCCTGATCCATAATTATAGGCTATATCCTTGGGAACGATGAATGAAAAGGAGAATGCTCCGTTTATCACTTCAGCTTTTCCTTTATAAACCGCGTTCTTGCGTAGATAATATTTAACGGGAGGTTCTTCCTGATCATTGGCCCGGGTATATATTTCCGATGATTTGTCAAAGACCGTAGGAAATACTGTTCCGTTAAATGAGGTCACTTTCATGCCCGAGGCATCTTGTATTTCACCTTCTATAGTCACTTCGGCAAGGGCTTTCAAGGTATCCGGGATCGCGGTTGGGGCCTGGCCGTTGATTGAAGTCGTCACCACGTTCAGGTGTGGATAGGCCATCTGAAGTGCCGGATCTCCGAGAAGAGCAAATTTCCGGGAGTTAGAAACATCTACATTATTCTTGGAAAGAACTATAAGATCACCCATCCGGTGATACTCTCCATTGACCATTTTGAAGGCGTTGTTATAAAAATTCAGCGACAAACTCTTGTTGTATCCTGCATAAGTAAGGCGTGTCGTTGTGAAGAGCGCTACCCCACCGCCTCTCGGATTCAGAAAGACCAATTCACCGGCTGAAACACGTTCCGGATCATCATACCGGCTGAATTCGCAGGTAGCAGTCATAAAAACCGGCATATGGTCCCAATTTGTCCATGATTGAATATCAGGGACTTCCAGAACCCGTTCATGAGCCCAGCCTACTTCACCCCCATGACCGACATAGTTCATGATAAGAGCCCCTTTCTCGACACGCTTGTTTATCGCCTCGTTTACTTCGGGATAACGGTTACCTCCCGGAGTGGATACCTGCTTGTAGGCATCCATGTATATTTTATCTGGATTGAACCCTTTATAGCCGTTTTCGATGATATTGGAAAGATCTTCGGAGTCATCAATAAAGAGATTACCACCTTCATCCTGGTCATCCGCGATAAAGCAAACGACGTTCCTCCAGTCATTTTTCACCGATTCGGAATCGGAAATATAATGTATGATCTTATCCACTGCCGACTTTGCCTCCTCGACAGAAGCAATGGGAAGCCTCCCTATCCCAAGATCAAGGGCTCCGCTTGCACCCTGCCCCTCATTCTCATCCAGCAGGCCGTAATAATCATCTGTCACGAAGGAACTTATGGGGTCTAATGATTGATAGGATTGGTAAGAAGGTACGAAGTTGGTGTTGTTGCTGAGCCGGTCTTTAAAATCATAAGAAGCGTCGCCAAAAAGTAAGAGATATTTAGGTTCTTTTCCAGGTTCAGCCCTGTCGTACAACATTTTCATAAAATCACGGATAGCGCTTACATCCTGAACTCCGGATGAAAACTCGTTATATATCTGTTCAGGAGTCACAACCGCTACAGCAAGATTACTCTTATCGCGATGAAACTGGGCAAGCCGGTCGGCATCCGCCAGGAATAACGGATGGGTTACAATTATATAGTCAACCTGCCCGATTCCATGCAGATTCTGGTTTGTAACCCTCCCGATAAATTCAGGAGAGCTGAACGAACTTCCGTCAAAAGCAACAAATTCACGGATTGTATCGGTAGGCAGACGGAAGATAAAGTCATCGCCCGACTGTGTGGTCTCAATCCTGATGACATTTCCTCGGGTGGAAACATCCCAGACTGTCAAAGATGTACCAGGCGATGTGAGCCTGAATTCACTGACCTTTCCTTCGCCAGCGCCAATTATAGACCTGAATGTCAACTGAGGACCAGCCATCTTTAACTGGCGCTGTACATTCATTTCAAGATAATTCAAATATCCGATGGCGCTGCTGTTGGGTTTTTTGTAATCAAGTTGAACTTCAATCACCGGGTTTGAAGCGGTGAATTGCATGAACTCAATCTTTTCATTAGCATAATCGTCAGTGTATTGACTTCCCACCGGGGGAATGGAAATATTTTTTTGCTGGGATCCGGCAGCGTTAACTATGAACGTTGTACTTCCGGCAGTTGACCGTGCGGCGACATGGGCTCTTAATTTGACCGGGAATCCAACGTTTAAATTGGCAAAACTGAACGAGTACTTACGGGTTGTCGTAATTTCAAAAGTTTGCTCGTCCCACCATTCCCGTCCGGATTTGATAAGGTTGTCATCATCCTTTTCATAAAAGGCGTAGTCAGCGAAATTGTTAATAATATTAGTCGGTGTTGCTGTGGTTGAGGATTCAAAACCTATCCTCTTTCCGGGTCCCGTATCAAAATTCAGAAAATAACAGGTTTTATCGGAATAAATATTTTTCTGGTGATGAAATGTACGGTCAGTGTTGTTAAATTTCCAACTATCAGGTGTCTCCCCAAAGAACAGAATATAATCTCCAGGATCAAATCTACCATCTTCCTCTCCGGATACAAAAATGGCATTTTCAATCAGATCGTCAGCCCTTGGCTCAGCATTTGATTCCGGGAGCATCCCTCCTCCATTTCCATATATGCGGATGTTCACCGGATTTATTGATGCCACGTCTATTCCCTCATTCTTCAGGTAATCATAAGTTATTGCGTAAATCCCACTTGATGCAACGGCTAACTTGTACCAATTCCCTGAAAAGAGAACAGAATTAGCGGAATATATCCCGGATGATTTTTGATTAACGCCTGATTTATTCCCGGATAATTCAAGCTGAAGGGTGAATGAAACCAAACGTTCAATAACACCCGTAGATGGGTTTCGTCTTAAAGGTAAGATGGATACTTCGAGAAAAGGAGTTTTCCTTTGGTAAATAATGGTATTGGAAGGAGTAACATTAGTTGAAATTTTGTCGATATCTGACAGGTTGAGAATAATTGAATCTGAAACCGGTATAAATATGAGGTTTGCCAGGCTCACAGATTGTGCAGAATCCGGACCGTGATCGATCCTGAATTTCTCAATATAAAAAGGAAGCAGATCATATCCGTCCCGCGAACCGGAACCGTCGAAAGTGAGCAGTGATGCTTTTTTAGTTTCAGATATCCGTATTAACCGGTCGGGATTCCATCTGATTTTCCTGTCTAACTTAATATTAACGCCATGCTCACCGGATGCAGGTGACGCAAGCAAAATCAAAAAAATCCAGCAAATATATAAAGGTCGAAGATTTGTCTCCATAGAATGGTATTGTAAGTAAAAAGACAGCAATTCCCTTTCAAAGGTTTGCTGTAGAATTTATTATTCCGAATAGAAATGTATCTTTTTATACTTTTTAACGTTATCTGTTGGTTAATATTGTTGCACAAAGCCGACTGAAATTTAAATTTGTTGTAATATTGTGATATTGAAATTTGCTGTGAATTTCGCTTGAGCGATGATTTGGAAATCGACGATTATCACATATCTGACAATTCTTTTCCTGGCATCCGGATCTTTCGGCCAGGATCCGCAATTTTCCCAATTCTATGCTAATCCGCTATACCTCAATCCCGCGTTGACCGGCGCCGCCATTTGTCCACGGTTAATTGGAAACTTCCGGAATCAATGGCCTTCCCTGGGTGGCGCTTTTAACACCTATAATGGTTCTTTCGACATATATATTGGTGCACTTCACGGTGGAGTTGGTTTGCTGTTCAATGCCGATCGTGCCGGCGGCGGAAACCTCAATACGACTACAATCAGTCTTATGTATGCTTTTAAATTCAACATTACAAGCAAACTCCAGGCAAGCACTGCCGTCAAAGCCGGATATTATCAGAGGCACCTGGTCTGGGAAAACCTGACCTTCGGTGATATGTACGATGACCTGATCAAAGGAGGTGTTGTGAAACCAACTATGGAACAGCCACCCGACAACAGCCAGGTAGGTGTTCCCGATTTTGGGGCCGGGATATTTCTAAGTTACGGTGATCTGGCCTATGGCGGTTTTGCGGTCGACCATCTCTCACAACCCGACATAGGATTTTATTCCGACATGACTTCTAAGCTGTATATGAAATTTACTGTTCATGTAGGCTCTGTCATTAACCTGAAGGGTGACGGAAATGATGAAGAACGTGAATTTTCGATTTCTCCTAACATTTTATACCAGCAGCAATTTAAATTTCACCAGTTGAATATAGGTCTTTATCTGACAATTGATCCCTTTGTAGGTGGATTATGGTTCCGCCATAACTTTGAAAATCCCGACGCCATCATCCCGATGTTAGGAATTCATTATAAAAATTTACGGGTCGGATATAGTTACGATTTTACTATCTCAAAGCTGAAATCCGCATCTGGCGGGGCTCACGAGATATCTGCCTCATGGCAATTTCCCTGTATTGAAAAAAGAAGACATATCAGGGCAATAAAATGCCCAAGATTTTAGTTATATATTTGCAAAAAAATTTTCTCAAGGATGAAAATTCGACATTTAATTCAGGCAAGTGCGCTGATCGCTGTGATCCTTTTGACAGGCTCCTGCAAGAAACGTGGTACTTCCAGTACAACTGGCTGGGATTATAATAATCCTAAAAACGGGGGCTTTGAAGTCCGCGATTTTGCTGAACAGCAGACAGGACCGGGACTGGTTTTCATCGAAGGGGGAACCTTTCCGATGGGACAAACCCAGGATGATGTAATGTTCGAGTGGAATAACCAGGCCCGGAGAGTTTCGGTCGGCAGTTTTTATATGGATGAAACCGAGGTCAGGAACCTCGATTACCTCGAATACCTGTATTGGCTGAACCGGGTTTATGGTACGGATTACCCCGGGGTTTATCGTAAAGCCCTCCCCGATTCGTTGGTATGGCGCGACAAACTCGCCTATAACGAACCTCTGGTTGAATATTATTTCCGGCATCCGGCTTACAGGAATTACCCTGTGGTGGGAGTTAGCTGGATTCAGGCTAATGAATATTGCGCCTGGAGAACCGACCGCGTAAATGAGATCCTCCTGATCAAGAAAGGTATCCTTGCCATGGATCCTGCACAGAAAAATGAGAACAATTTTAACACTGAAGCATATCTTGCCGGCCAGTATGAAGG
>Ga0172371_10004860_pt1 | contig 20120 bp, 21 predicted proteins | sample Lak12m_FD_114543 | JGI IMG/M metagenome (GOLD analysis project Ga0172371, IMG submission 114543) | Freshwater microbial communities from Kabuno Bay, South-Kivu, Congo - kab_022012_12m | ecosystem: Environmental > Aquatic > Freshwater > Lake | place: Democratic Republic of the Congo: South-Kivu... | reverse complement strand
CGGTTCGCCGGATTGACTGCCGGCTGGAGCAGATGCTACCGTTTCCACATGCGAAAGATACGGGCGGTATTCTTCGATCTTGATGACACGTTGTTCGACTGCACGGGGCAGCTTGCAAAGACAGCGCGACGACGGGCAGCGCAGGCTATTGCCAGGCGTGTGCGCAACCAGCCTGTTCCCGGCATCCTCCGGCTGATGGAGCAGTACTACGCGCAATCTCTGTCCACCCCCGAGGTCCTGAAGCGCATCTGCCAGCGGGTGTGCGGGAAGAACGCCGTCAGTTGCGCAACCGATGCGCTGGCTGCCTACAATAGCGGTACGGTGGGCAAGATACGCCTCTTCCCCGATGCCATCCCGCTCCTTAGAGAGCTTAAGGATCGCGGCATCAGCCGTGTGCTGATCACTTCGGGTATCCTGAGCCGCCAGATGGACAAGGTGAAAAAGCTGGGCCTTGAACCGTTGATGGACCTGGTACTCGTGCACGACATCGAGACGGGCGGCGAATACAAGACGGACCATTTCCGTGAGGCAATGCGCAGGCTGTCCCTCAAACCGTCGGAGATCCTGAACGTCGGCGATCGTATCCGGCAGGAAATACGGACTGGTAACCAGATGGGCCTGACTTCTGTCCGGCTGCTGCAGGGCAACTACAGGAATCTCAAGCCGCGCGATCACCTGGAAGAGCCGGATTTCGAGATACATCGCCTCAGGGAGGTGCTGGACGTAATCGGCGACATCCGGCGCGGCAGACACACGCACCCGAATATCGTCGCGATTGGCGGGGGGACCGGTCTCCCCATGGTACTGAGTTCTCTCAAGAACTACTCTCGGAACCTGACGGGAATAGTGACCGTCACCGACAGCGGCCGCAGCAGCGGACTGCTGCGCAAGGAGCTCAACATCCTGCCTCCGGGGGACCTCCGCAACTGCCTCATCGCGCTGAGTGATTCGGAGGAGCTCCTGTTGAAACTGTTCCAGTACCGTTTTGAGAGCGGTGGGCTTGAAGGGCACAATTTCGGAAACCTTTTCCTTGCGGCCCTGGCGAAAGTAACGGGCAGCTTCGAGCAGGCAGTGCGGGAAGGGAGCAGGATCCTTGCCGTGCGCGGCAAGGTGTTGCCTTCGACACTGCAGGATACGCACGTCTGTTGCGAACTGGACGACGGAACGGTTATCGAGGAGGAGTTCAACGTTCGCCGGCCCGGCAAGAAGCCGATAAAGCGCGTCTTCCTCCGTGACCAGGTCACCCCCTTGCAGGAAACGCTGGACGCCATAAGGGACGCCAACCTTGTTGTGATAGGTCCGGGCAGCCTCTACACGTCCGTCATCCCCAACCTGCTCGTAAAGGGTATTCCCGAGGCAATACGGAACAGCCGTGCGCACAAGGTCTATATTGCCAACATGATGACACAGCCCGGTCAGACCGACGGCATGTCTTTGTCGCAGCACGTGGCTGAAGTGGAGCGATATCTTGGTGACGGAGTGCTGCACTTCGTTCTCTTCAACAGCGGACGTCCCTCACCGCGGTTGCGCAGACAGTACGCGAAGGAACACGCCCATCTTGTTGAACTCGACGTGGACCGCCTGCCGCGTACCGTCATACCCATGGGTCGCGATCTGCACGAGCGGGGAAGCAAGCAGGTGCTGTGGCACAAGCAGTTCCTTCTTCGCCATGACCCGGCAAAACTCCGCCGGGCGCTGGTTGACATCCTGGAAAAGAACTGACCGCCGCCCGGAGAAACCGTGCAAGATACCGCAAGGCTGGAGTCCTGTTTTGCCCGCGGCGACCTGCTTCACCCCCTGGCCGGCCTGCCCGGTTTCATGGACATGGCCTGTGCTGTCGCAGCGCTGGCAGGCGTGAGCGTGCCGGCAGCCGGCCCTTTCACGGCGCAGGTATGTTCGCGGATCGGCCAGGCGCAACGCTGCGTATTCGTGCTGGTAGACGGGATGGGTATCCGCCAGCTGGAAGAGAACCTTCCCGCCGATTCCTTTCTCCAGCGGCACCTCGAGATGGAGCTTCGTGCCGCGTTCCTTTCCACTACTGCTGCGGCCCTTACGTCGTTAGCCACGTGCCGCTGGCCCGCCGAGCACGCCGTACCTGCCTGGTTTACCTTTGTTGAGAAGCTGGGCCACGGTGTGTTGCCCCTGCCTTTTGTGGAACAGGGGACAAAGACCCCGTTGCCGAAGCTCGGAATAACACCGGGCGACGTGTTCCCGCTGCCGCCTGTCTGGGGACAATCCCGGCGGCGCCTGGTGTCACTTATGCCTGCCGGTATCTGTGACAGTGTCTACACCCGCTACTCAAGCGGGGGAACGCCCAGGACGGGTTACACGAACCTGAACGACGCGTTTACGCAGCTGGTGTCGCTGGCGCTTGCTGCCGATGAGGCCGAGTTTGTCTACTGCTACCTGCCTCAACTTGACGAGATGGCGCATGAAAAGGGGAATGGTGATCCCGGGGTCCGTCGCCTCATGGGAACACTGAATGCCAAGATCGAGTCGCTCGCGGGCCGATTGCCGCGGGATACGCGGCTGATTGTCGGCGCGGATCACGGCCAGGCCGACGTGCCGCCTGACGGGCGGCGGATTATACTGCCGGAAGACGATCCGCTTGCAGCAATGCTCGTATGTAAACCGACCGGTGAGCCATGTGTTCCGATATTCCATGTCAGGCGCGGACAGGAAGAAGCGTTCTCGGCGATGTTCAGTTCCAGGTTCGGGGATGTGTTTGCCCTTGTAGCACCCGACGAGGCCGGGAAGTTGCGGTTGTTTGGACCGATGCCGCTTTCACCGGTGATGAAGCAGCGGCTGGGGACGTTCATGGGCATATGCCTTCAGCCGGCGAAGTTCCACGTGCTACCGCTTCCGGACAGCCACGTGAATATCGGCGTTCACGGCAGCCTGTCGCCGGCGGAAATGCGCATCCCGCTGATCGTTGCGTGAACCCGGCTTCGATGTCGAAGGATTGTTTCAGCCTGCCAGTTGTCTCGAGAAGGCACCGCTGGTCCAGCCATGATCCGAGAGATGGTGCCTTTCGCGGAAGCCCATATTCCTGAACGTGTCGCGGACACGTGCGTATTCGGAAGAAAGGATTCCGGAGAGGATAATATGTCCGCCCGGAGTAACAAGCGCAGCCAACCGTGCCGCGTATTGCATGATGACGGATGAAAGCAGGTTCGCGGCAACCACGTCGAACGTTTCGGGAAACACGGCGGTCTCCAGGCCCTGTTTAATGAACCGGATCCTCCCCCTGACGCCGTTCTTGTGTGCATTGGCCTTTGCTGTATGGACCGCGACCGGGTCATTGTCGAACCCGACAACAGGCCGGTAGCCGAGGTGCGCGGCGGCTATGGACAGTATGCCGGATCCGCAGCCTGCATCCAGAAAAGATATGCCGGGGAGCTTTCCTGCCAACCGGTCCATGAGTCGCAGACAGGCACGGGTGGTTCCGTGCTGACCTGTCCCGAAACTCATGCCGGGATCGACCTCGACAACGATGTCACCGCGCCCCGGTCGGAACTTTTCCCATGACGGCTTGACGACAATCCGGGGCGACACCCGCTGCAGATGGAAGTGTGCCTTCCACGACTCGCTCCAGTCCCTGCGGCGGATTCTCCGGACCGCAATCGAAAACGGCTTTCCACCTGCAATGCCGGCCAGGATCCCGGCAAGGCGCTTCTTCTGTGCCGCGGCTCCGGCCCTGTTGTCGAAGTAGTCTTCGAATAGCACCTTCTGTTTGTCGAAGTACTCGGTTGTGGCGAGTGACAGCCCTGCTGCGGCGAGGCCTTCTTCGATTGCGGGGGAATGGGAAAGCGCTGTTTCGATGCGGACAACGTAGAGCGTCCCGCTTTTCCCGTCAGGTGGTTTCATTGTTGTATCTCCGGAATTCCGTTGTCGGCTTGCGCGGCGAATCGCGACCGGGCTCGTATGCGGCATACCCGACGCTCAGGAGTACGGCGATTTCGGTCCGGCGCCCGAGGCCCAGCACTCTGCGGACGCCTCGGTCGCTGAACCAGCCCAGCCAGCAGGTACCGAGGCCGGCTTCCGCTGCCTGCAGGACGAAGTGTTCAACGGCGATGCCGATGTCCATGAGATTGAAGGACACGTTCCTTATCAGTCCGCCAAGTTGTGCAGCGTACTTTGATGATTCCCTTACCACGGCCACCAGCACCGGGGCCTGTGCCGCGAAGGCGTTCAGGGAGTGGACTCCTGAGAAGGCCGCATCCGCCAACTCTGCTCTCAGGGCAGGTTCGTCCACCACGATGAACTGCCATGGCTGGGAGTTGCAGGCAGAAGGCGCCAGGCGGGCGGCTTCGAGGCACAGGTCGAGAAGCGGACGGGGAACCGGATCGGGCCGGTAGGACCGGATGCTGCGGCGACGGCGGACAAGCTCAAGGAAGGTCATGGCTGAAACGACACTAGGTTATTGCCCCGCGGGCGGTCAAGTGTACCTGCCGGGCCGCCGGAAAGGCTTGTCCATCGCCGGTTGTTCGGGTAGTGAGTTATCCATGACAACGACATCGGTCAAGACTGTCCTCCTGGTCTGCCTGCTGGTGCTTGCCGGCGGATGTGCCAGTTTCAACCGCCCTGGCGACGATTGGTTCGCCAACGATAAGGCGATGCATTTCGGGGCCGCGGCCATGCTGTCAGGCGGCACCACGCTGGCCTGCGAGAAAGACAACCCGGATGACGACGGTAACATTGCGATCGGCGTCGGTGTTGCCATGGCATTTGGAGCGGGCAAGGAATGGTATGACCTGTCGGTCAAACGCACCTACTGGAGCTGGAAGGATTTCATCTGGGATGCGGTAGGTGCGGTGGCGGGGGGGCTGGTGGCCTCTGCCGCAGATTGACAACCAGTGGAGTGAAGCCCGGTGAACAGGATACTGCTTGAGCCAACCGATATTGCCGACGGCGACAAAGTCCGGCTGCGTGATTACAGGGCGAAGCATCTTCTTGAAGTGCTGCACGTGACCCCGGGGCGTGAGGTGCGTATCGGCCTGCTCAACGGGCCGAAGGGAACCGGGGTTGTCACGGAGACAGGTGCCGAAACGGTGTCGCTGGAGTGCAGGTTTGACGCAACCACGCCCTCCGCGCCGTTCGTGGATATGCTCCTTGCCCTGCCGCGCCCGAAAGTCATGCGTCGCCTCTGGGCCCCGCTGGCATCGATGGGCGTCGGCCGGATAGTGCTCACCAACGCTGAGAAAGTGGAGCGGCAGTATTTCGACACGCAATGGCTGGAGGAGCCGGTCTACAGGCGGGAGCTCATACACGGTCTTGAGCAGGCTGGCGACACCATTCTTCCCAAGGTGATGATCAGGAAGCGGCTGAAACCGTTCGTGGAAGACGAGCTGGAACCCATGTTCCCGGAACATGTCCGGCTCATAGCCAACCCGGACGCGAACCCTACGAACTTCTCTCGATTTGGAAGGAGCAGGAGTGTGCTTCTTGCAATCGGCCCGGAAGGCGGCTGGACCGGTTTCGAGACGGACCTGTTCTTCGCGCACGGGTTTCTGCCGGTAAGCATGGGGCCGCGTACCCTGCGGACAGACACCGCCTGCGTTGCGTTGTTGGGCCTGCTCCACGGCACCAGGCTGTACGTGGCTTGATATTGCTTTTCGTCCCGGAATTGAATATCATAGAGAAAATCACATATAGAGCTCTTGCCCTGTAAGGAGGGAATTCCATGAACACTAGCTTTTTCCGTACGGTGGTGCCTGTTGTCGCGCTCTTTGCCATGGCCGGTTGCAGCGAACCCGTCCCGCCTCCGCAACCCGAAGGCCTGCCAAAGGAGATCTCCCTGAAGAACACCGCCGACGTAGTGCCGGAAACTGCAATCGAGGCAAAGGACCTGGCGAAATCCGTTCAGGCTGACTTCAACCTCGATGGTATGAAGGACGTTGCTCTTGTCAGGAAAGTGGAGCCTGATGTCAACGAGGTGACAATCTATATCAAGAAGCCCGAGGAGTCTTCCGGGAGCGGAACGACGGAAGGCAGCGCTTACTACCGGACAGCAACACTGCGCGATTCTCTGAATGGCAAGATAGTTGGTGTCGCAAGCAGGCAGAGGGACAAGTTCACCGACCTGATAATCCTGATGTCGCACTCAAATGCTCCCACCGAGATGGTCCAGTATGAAAATGATGGGAGCCGCTTCCAGCTCGTGACACCGGAGTCCAGTCCGGTCCTGCAGTCAACCCCGTAGCTGTGGCTATCGCGCAGCGTGGGCGGGACGGTGTTCCCTGTGGAAGACGACGGCCTTCAGGATCAGCAGAAGCCCGAAAACGAAGCATCCGAATCCGAACAGGAACAGCGTATGGGGGAAGATCAGTTCCCTCATGAGCTGGCGTACCGTGAGCTGGCCCATGGCAGGCAACGCCCGGAAGAACAGCTGCATCTTCACTGCGCCATACCAGCCGGCCAGCGCGCCGGGGAACACCATCAATATGCCTGTTGCCAGGAAGAAACGCGTCAGGGGCAGCAAAGTACTCTCCTGTTCCTGTTGCGGGACAACGTAGCCCGCTTGCTTGATGAGCGCAAGGCTGGTGATGCAGGGATATCCTTCAAGGCAGTCAAGCCTGTGGCGCCTGCGCGTACATCATATTGCCTGCGCCGGTACCCTCGACCATCACGGGAAAGTCGGCGCGATAGTCCGGGCTGTCGGCCAGTTGCGTCCTGAGCGCGATCTGCCAGCGATACTTCGGGTATGATCCATCGTTCGCGCGCGTTGAGGGCATTCCTCCGGGGGGCACAAGCAGCTCGACGGAGTACTCAAGGGCGCTGCCGGCCCGTGCCATCTGGTTGCGCAGGACAGGTTTCATTTCCTCGTAACAGGTGTTAGTGCTGTAGTGAGTCTTGTTGCCGCTGCGGGTGCGCGTGGTCATCTCGCATTTCAGCCCGATTGCTGCTTCCTGCACCTGGACAGGAGTGAAAACCGGCTGCCGCACGCCCACTTTCACCGGCGTTCCGGTTTGAAGAGTCCCGCGGTTGACAAAGACATGCGCTTCTCCGACGACTTTGGACAGGAGCGTGTTGTAGATTGCCATGCCGACAGGGATTGTCGTGAGCAACAGGTATATCACGGACATAACGATGGCAACTGTCTCATACGGCCTGTTTGCGACGGCAAAATAGTGGCCGCATGCCACTGCGCCGACGCCTCCCCACAGGATCGCTGCAAACCATGAACCTGCTTTCTTGCCGGCAATGCTTCTTGCCGGCTTCAGGTCAAACCATTCCCCGCGCATGACCGGAGTTGGTGGCTTGGTGACACTTGCCCCTGAACCGGCACAGACAAGAATACCCGCCGCAACAAACACCATCGGGAACAGAATGAATATATAGGGCAGGAATGAATACTGGCGTACGACAAATCCCTCTGCAGGATTCTCCGGGTTCACCCATGCGGTGACTTCCTGCCCGGCTTTGAAACGGTTGCAGATTCCGCTTGCCCATGCCGAGCTGCTGCTCTGACTGAGAGGAAGCGCGCCATTGGCGTCCTGTGACCCGGTCCCGGCCTTGTAGCGAAAGGAGATCTCCGGGCTGTAGTTGACCGAACGGTGCCCCTTGCTGTCCGTTGATTCGTGTCTCTCAACGTGACAGGAGACTATGACGGCCTTCACCGGCTTCCAGTGCTTGATCTTGTAGTCCTGTCGCCAGGCCATGGTTCCGCCCACCCCTATGAAGATTGACGCAAACAGGATGAAGATGATGCCGACGGCCTTCATGCCGGACCTCCTGCTGTCGCAAGGCGTACGGCCCATTTGACAGCTTCGATCATGCTCGTTGCTGATGCCTTGCCCTGCCATGCGATGTCGAATGCTGTCCCGTGGTCCGGCGACGTCCGGACGACGGGGAGCCCGAGCGTCACGTTGACGCCCTTCTCGAAGGCAAGCATTTTGAACGGTATGAGACCCTGGTCATGATACATCACGATGTAGGCATCGGTCTGTGCGCGCCGGATCGCGACAAACGCAGTATCCGGCGGCAGGGGGCCGGTGATGTGATATCCCTCCGCCCTGGCTTGGGCGACGGCGGGCTCGATGATCCTGTTTTCCTCGGTTCCGAAAAGCCCGTTCTCGCCGCCGTGCGGATTCAGGCCGCACACGGTCAGCCTGGGATTCGCGCGTCCCCGCCATTTGAGCGCCTGCGCGGTGAGCCTGATGACGTCGAGAATTCCGTCCTTGGTCAGGCGGCCTGGCACATCCCCGTAGCCCATATGTATGGTGGCCAGGCTGACGGTCAGGACATCGGATGCCAGCATCATGCAGTACCGCCATGTTCCGGTCATGTCCGCTATCATCTCGGTATGGCCCGGGTATGGCAGCCCGGCCAGTTTCAGTGCCGCCTTGTTTATGGGCGCCGTGACAACTGCGGCAACCCTCTTGTCCATGGCTGCCTTCACGGCAAGTCGCACGTATTCATAAGCGGCCCTGCCGCAGGCTTGATGGATCTGGCCCGGTTGTACCTGTCTTCCCCTGAGTGTGTGGAGATCTACAAGCGCTGCGCCGGTAGTTTCGTGGCCCTGTTCCCATGCCTCGGCCGGAACAACGCATTCGGGGAACGCAAGTTTTGCCGCGCCTGCCACCTGGCGCAGGACCTCCAGGTCGCCCAGTACCAGCGGCCGGCAAAGTTGGAGAACGGCGGGTTCCCGGAGCATGCGAAGGCACAATTCGGGTCCGATCCCCGCTGGGTCTCCCATCGTGATCGCGACAGCTGGAAGGCTCACTCCTGTTTCTCCGGTAGCAGCTCTTCGGGCAGCCCGTTGGTGATGCCATCCCGCAACGCGTTCACATTGACCGGGTAGGTATGCTCGGGCATCTCCATCCAGAGCTGGGCGGACAACAGGTACACCAGCACTGATGTCACCACGGCGGCTGCAACACAAAACGCAACGAGAATATGATGACGGTATATCCAGTCAAGCACCGGATGCACGATTGCCCAGCGAATACGGCTCTGGCTTTTCTGCGACAGCTTGAATACTTCCGTCTTGTGCACCGTGCGGGCTTTTCGCAGTACTTCCATCGTCCTGTGTATCTCGGCGGATGCCTCCTGGCAGGCTTCGCATTTCCTGAGATGCTCCCTGACCAGTTCAGCCCGTTTCCCGCCCAGCTCGTGGGTCATGTAGTCGAAGAGCAGTGCCTGGATGTCGTCGCAGGGCATCATGTTTGCCCTGCTTCCGCCGGGCGACTCAGGAGTTGGTTGTCGTGTGGCTTTCATGGTAGTTGTCTCTTCCGCATGGCCGCCGCCAGCTTCTTCATCGCGTGGTGAAGTATGTAACCGACGTTTCCGGTGGAAAGGCCGGTGATATCCGAGATCTCCTTGTAGGACTTGTCCTCGTAGACTTTCAAAATGACCAGTTGTTGCTCACGGACATTGAGCGTGCGCAATGCCCGCGACGCCTGTTCCGCGGCCTCGCTTATTTCCGGGGTAAATGTGAGCCTTGGCATCTCAACGTCGTCGGCCTTTTCGGTCGCGTGCCGGAGGTGCAGGAGCTCCCGCCTGTGCTCCCGCCGCATCGCGTCCACGGAACAGTTGTGGGTTACGCGGTACAGCCACGTGGATATCTGCGGGCCTGGCTTCAGTTCGTCCTTCCACGTGTGGTACAGGCGGATGAACACGTCCTGCACCACGTCCTGGGCGGCGTCGATGCTTCCCAGCAGTCGGTGGGCGTAACGGAGCAGTGCGGCCTCGTACTCGGACACGATGGCCTCAAACTCCGACAGCCGGTGTGACTGCCTGTCCTGTGGATCGCTCAAGATTGGATACCCTCTATCACTAGTAACGTTGGCAACAACCCTTGCCTTAGCCCGACATCCTGCAAAAGAGACGGCCAGCAGGCAAGCACCCGCTTTACCCGTGGCTTTACGCTGGGGATGGCATCTGATAGCTTCTCCGGGTCAGGTTGTTGCCGGAGGCAGGCATGGCCAGGGCTTTCAACAGAACCGACGGGGATGTGACGGGTGCTCTCCAGGCATGCCTTGGCGAGGGGCCCGGCGTTGTTCTGCTTGGCCCGGGCACGTATGTGTGTTCAGGCCTGCGCATCCCCGGGAATGTGACCCTTGCCGGCGAAGGCGCCGCCACGGTGCTCAAGCTTGGAAAAGGATCCACACTGGTCGAGCAGGATTCAGCATGCGGATGGGGGCTGCGTGACCTGGTCGTCGAAGGAAGTGCGTCCGGTGACTGGAAGAATCGTACTGATGCCGGGCAGGCAGGCATTGCAGTGGGAAAGTGCTGGGGTTACGAGATCCTTGGCGTTGTGGTCCGCCATTTTGATGGTAGTGGTGTCAGGATCCGGCACACAGCCCTCGCACCGGACAAGGCGCCGTACTGCAATGGCGGGAACCTGGACCGGATCACCATCCACGATTGTCACACTGGCTTGTGCTTCGGTGAGCGGGGCGAGTATCTCAATGCCGTCGGCATTTCCGCATATCAGAATGTCACGGGGGTTGTCATACACGCCGGTAATGTCAAACTGGCGGCCAGCAACATTTGCTCCAACCTTGACGGGGTCTTCATCGAGGATCAGGAGAACGGATCTCACGGTGCACTCGCCAACTGCCTCGTGAATCACAACGGGCGGCATGCCCTGTGGTGTCGCAACGTGAAGAACGGCATGACCATCCAGAACACGTGTTTCTTCTACGGGGACATAGCGATCGAGGAGAGCCAGGGCGTGGTGATCAGCGGCGGGGAAATCTGCTGCAACATGTTTGTACGTGGCGGAGGGCTGAACCGGATTGCAGGCAATTACGTTATACCGTATGTGGGCATCTGTGAGAAGTTCGAGCTCGCGCCGAAGACGATGCTGGACGGCAACTTCAGTTCAACCGGGGCATGGCCGGAGGGCCAGCCGGGTAAGTGAATGCTGTTGATCCTGCGCCGGTTTGCGGGTAACAGTAGATTCAGAAATGGCTGCGGGAGGGACGGATGGGAGAGGGATCGGGTACCGGACAGGCTTGGCTTGACGGAAATGCCGGTGAGCATGTGCCGCTGGAACGGGATCTTTCCATAGGCCGTTCCCCGACCAATGCACTGGTGATAGCCGAGGAACGCGCTTCCCGCAGGCACGCGGTGGTTCACGCCCAGGACAACGGGGAGTTCTGGCTTGTTGACCTGGGCAGCAGTAACGGCACTTTCCTCAATGACAGGCGTGTCCAGATACCGACGCTGCTGAAAGACTGGGACGTCATCCGGATCGGGGAGCGAACCTTTGTCTTTCGTCATGATGCCGCAAAACCCGTCGTCGAGACCCCCGCGACGATGTCGGACAAGACCCTTCTGGATATAAAGACTCTTAACTGCTGGCTGCTCGTCGCGGACATACAGGGGTTCTCGAAGCTCAGCCAGGCCATACCCGAGGACGAACTCGCTACGCTTGTCGGCCAGTGGCTCCTCGAGTGCAAGGACGTCGTGGAGAAGAATGGCGGTGCAATCAACAAGTATCTCGGTGATGGTTGGCTTGCCTACTGGTTGGATACCAGGGGTGTCCCTGAAAAGGTCCATGACGCCATGGCAATGCTCAAAGAACGTCAACAGGGCAACCTGAAATTCCGGCTGGTTCTGCACCAGGGCCGCATTGCCGTCGGGGGCGTCGCGGCCGGCGGGGAAGAGAGCCTGCTGGGCCCGGAGGTGAATTTTGTCTTCCGGATGGAGAAGGTGGCCGGTGGGTTGCAGATCCCGTGCATGGCCAGCGAAGCCGCCGCAAAACAGCTGTCCAAGCTGATGCAGTTCAAGCCGGTTCCGGGCCGTCACGAGGTCCCCGGTTTCCCCGGCAACTTCGCCTTTGTTTCCTTCTGAGAACGGTAACGGGGGCGGTCTCAACTGGAGGTTGTCATGATGCTGATATGTCAGGCCGGAGCAGGAAAAGACGTCAAGATTCGACTGAAGCCACTATCCCATGCGCCTGCGATCACGATAGGTCGCGGCAAGGAAGCGACAATATGCCTGGATGATGCCAAGTGTTCGAGGGTCCACTGCGCCATAAAGTACTGGGACGACATTTTCATCATCCGGGACATGAATTCCAGCAACGGCACCTTCGTGAATGCGAAGAAGATCGAAGTGGCCAAGATTGCCCCTGGTGACATCATCCGTATCGGCGACACCGAATTCAGCATGGTACCCGAAGAGACTCCCACCGATGTGACAATGCGAGGGTAGTCCCGTTCTGCCTCGCCTTCTCCCGTGGCTACGCCGGGAGGTTTGCGCACATGACCTACGCCTGTCCACATTGCGGGCAACCCCTTGATGCCGGGGATATGGCCCCCGGGACGAGAGTGGTCTGTCCGATGTGCCGTGATGAAGCAAGGAAGGCGCAAATACTGATTTAGAAATAGGCGATAAATATGAAGTGACATTGCATAACCATGGCAAGCACCAACCGACGGGAAGCTGTCGAATGGACCAGGCGGTGGATAGAAGGAATTGGAGGCATGACAATTCCCGAGAGGCTTTCCTGATTGTGCCATCCTGGATCCGGCTGTTGGAGGAAGTGTGAAGGAGGGATCCCGGGCCTGTTGTGCAAGAAAGACGCATTTTTCACTGAACGCAAGTGGCGGCTGAGACGTTATTAGGATTAAGGAAGGATGGGTGGTATGACAACCGTTGAGCCGCTTACCATAATCGAACCGCACATACATATGTATTCCCGCACGACGGACGATTACCAGGCCATGTATAAGGCCGGTATCCGCGCCTGTGTGGAACCTTCATTCTGGATGGGTTCCAACCGCCGTTACGCCGGGACTTTCTTCGACTACTTTCGGCTCATCCTTGAGTTCGAAGGGGTTCGCGCAAGCCGTTTCGGTATCGATCACTACGCCGCCGTCTCTCTGAACCCCAAGGAGGCGGAAGACGCCCGGCTTGCCGATGAGGTCATCGCCGGTATGCAGCCCTATCTCGACAATCCCCGCTGTGTTGCATTGGGAGAGATAGGATTCAACCTGATCACGCCGAACGAGGAGCGCGCGTTTATCAGCCAGCTCGAAATGGCGAAGGAACAGGACCTCCTGGTTATTGTTCACCTTCCGCACACGAACAAGCTGAAAGGGACCCAACGCTCGGTTGAGATTGTCCGTTCGGTTGGCATCAATCCGGAGCATGTCATCCTTGACCACAATACGGAAGATACGATCCGCCTGAGTCTTGATTCCGGATGCTACAGCGGGATGACGGTATACCCGATCTCCAAGCTTTCTCCGGAACGGGTTTCGAAAATGGTCCGTGAGCACGGGTCCCGCCATGTCATGGTGAACGGTTCCGCCGACTGGGGTGTGTCGGATCCGCTCAGCCTGATAAAAGTAGTGGACCGCATGCAGGCGGCCGGGCACGAGAATTCGGCCATCCAGGATATAGTCTTCCGTAACGCCATGACCTTCTATGGTCAGTCGCCGAAGTGGCGGCCGAATTTCAACCTGACGCCCCTCGACCCTCACGAGTTCCAACGCTGATGACACTCGGTCCACGAATCCGTGCATGGCTTGAGCTGGTGAGGCTGCCTAATCTGTTCACCGTGCCGGGCGACCCACTGGTGGGGTACCTTCTTGCGGGTGGCGCCGGGGACGGGATTCTACAGGTTGTCCCGGTTCTTGCCGCCTCGGTTCTCCTCTATGCAGCGGGACTGATCTTCAATGATATTGCAGACTGTGCAGAGGACTCCCGCGCCCGGTCCAAACGGCCATTGCCGAGCGGGCGAATCAGCAAGACCGCGGCCTGGATGGCGGGGGCAGGGACTGCGCTTGCCGGAATTGTGCTGGCGGCATGGTGTTCAAAGGCCGCAGGCCTGGTTGCATGCGTATTGCTGGTGCTGGTTCTGCTTTACGATTTTGCGTCGCGAAGGATCAGGCCGGTCGGGATCGTCAACATGGGAGTATGCCGCGGTGCGAGTATTCTCCTGGGGACCGCATGCCTTGGCAGGGGGGGCCTTGCCAATTCGGCCGGTGTTGCAGCTGCTGTGGGACTGGCACTCTACATTCTTGCAGTGTCATGGATTGCCATCGACGAGACACGTGGTGGGTCTCAGCGCTGTAAGCCCTGGCTTGTATGGGGAGCACTGGTGGTATGGCTTACAATTGCGTTTGCGGCAATGACGACCGCGTCCACGATTGCCATCGGGATGGCGTTGGCAGTGGTTGTCGCAGCTGCATGGCCTGGCGTAATGCGTGGGAACGTTCCTGCAACGGTGGGGTTCTTCGTCAGGCTGCTCCTTCCTGCGCAGGCCGTACTGTGCGCGGCAGTGGGGGGAACTGGTTTTGTGGTGGCCGCCGTCCTGCTGGTACTATGGCAGATATCGACATTGCTGGGCCGCCGTTTCTATTCAAGCTGAAGACTCGCTATGGACAGACTGCTGGTCATACAGGTAGCCGCACTGGGATATGAATTCCTGAAGCGCGAACGCGGCGCTGAATGGGATGGATTGACATTCCACCCTCTTGAGCCGGTCTTTCCGGCCGTGACTTGCACGGCCCAGGCATCCTTCCGGACAGCGGCTGCGCCCGCAACGCACGGTATGGTCGGCAACGGGTTCTTCGATCGTCGCCTTCGCCGTGCCTTCTTCTGGGAGCAGTCCTCGGCGCTTGTCGAAGGCCCCCGCATCTGGGATGCCTTCCGGGCGCGCGGCGGATCTGTTGCGCTGCTCTTCTGGCAGCAGAGCCTGGGTGAGCCAGCCGAGATTGTGTTGTCACCGGCTCCGATCCACAAGCACCACGGGGGAATGATACAAGACTGCTACAGCCTTCCGCGTGAAATGTACGCGACCATATGTGAACGCGTTGGAAGGCCGTTTGATCTGAAACGATACTGGGGCCCGTCTGCCTCGACAGCTTCTTCGGAATGGATCGCCGCTGCCACATGCAGCCTGCTTGAGGACGAAATCCGGGCGCCGGACCTGTGCCTCACCTATCTCCCGGCACTCGACTATGACCTGCAGCGCTACGGCCCGGACCATGGCCGGAGCCGGAAAGCACTGACCGAAACCATGCGGCAACTGGATATGCTGAAAGCGGCCGCAGCCGCGAATGGCTACGACATTCTTGTCTTCGGTGATTACGCAATCGAGGCCTGTGCGCAGGGCGCCGTGTTTCTGAACCGGGTATTGCGCGAAAACGGCTGGCTTTCCTGCCGAAGTGTTAGCGGCCGGCTGTATGCCGACCTGCACGCGAGCCGTGCATTTGCAGTTGTTGACCACCAGGTTGCGCACGTGTATGTGCGCAATCATCCCGATATAGAAGCTGTCGAGGCGGTGCTGCGGAAGGTGCCGGGTATTGAGCTTGTGTTGTCCGGCCACGAACTGCTGGAGATGGGGATGGCGCATCCGAACGCCGGGGACCTTGTCCTGCTCGCGGACGATGGAGCCTGGTTTGCCTACCCGTGGTGGGACCTTGCGCGTGAGGCTCCGGACTTTGCGTCGCACGTGGATATTCATCAGAAACCGGGCTATGATCCCTGCGAGTTGCTTAGAGGCTGGCCACCGGGACGGACAGGTCAGGATGCTTCGCGTATCCGGGGCACACACGGGCTTGTCGGGCCCGGGCGGGAGACGGCGTGGGCGTCGACATTCCTGACGGCGGGGAAATCCAGCCTGGTGGACCTTGCCGCGCAAGTGAAGGTCCGCCTGGAGACGATGTGATGAATCGAACGGGCAAGAAGGCGGCTGCCAGGATCACCAGGGACGGCCACAGCTACCACCAGAGGTTCCATGTTGCCTACGAATACTCCGTGCACTTTACGAACGGGCTTTTCCGGCGTGGTAATGCATTGTTGGAATCAGTCTTGCGCCGTTTTCCCGGGGAAGAACGGCGTCTCATTGTTTACATCGACGAGGGAGTGATGCGGGCATGGCCGCGCCTGGCCGAACAGGTGAAGAACTGGTTCGCTGCAAGGCCGGGAATCGGCGAACTTGTCCGTGATCCCGAACGAGTACCGGGCGGGGAACGGACCAAGAACGGATGGAACGTTGTCCAGAGCATCATGGCTACGATTGGCGCGGCGCACCTGTGCCGGCACAGTTTTGTGATGGCAATCGGCGGCGGCAGCGTGCTCGACATGGTGGGCTTTGCCGCCTCGCTGGTACACCGGGGCTTGCGCGTGATCCGTGTGCCCACAACCACCCTTGCGCAATGCGACGCAGGTGTTGGGGTGAAGACGGGCATGGACGAACACGGCATGAAGAACTTCGTTGGAACTTTTGCCCCGCCGGCCGCAGTGTTTGTGGATTTCGAATTCCTCCGCACCCTTGAACCGCGCTACCGGCTGGGCGGGATCGCGGAGGCCTTCAAGGTGGCTATGATCAAGGATCGGGCCTTCTTTGATTTCCTTTGCCGGAACGCCGCCCGTCTCCGGAGGGGCCATCCCGCGACACTTGCCGCAACGATGCGGCGTGCTGCCGTCCTGCACCTTGATCACATCAGGAAGAGCGGGGATCCTTTTGAACAGGGAACGGCCCGGCCGCTTGATTTCGGTCACTGGGCCGCGCACCAGTTGGAGATCCTCTCCAACTACCAACTGGGACACGGGGAAGCAGTTGCCATCGGCATAGCTATGGACACGTGCCTTGCCGCACGGCTTGGCCTGGTGACCGAGGTCCAAAGGAACCGCCTGCTTTCGGCGCTGGAACGGCTTGGACTGGCGACATGGCACCCGGTGCTCGATAAGGCGGCTGAAGACGGCACGCTCGATGTTATGAAAGGACTGGATGTGTTCCGTGAACACCTGGGCGGGCGGCTTACGCTCACCCTTCCGCTCGGTATCGGGCGCAAGACGGAGATCCACGAGCTTGATCCGACGATGCTTCGTGAGTGCCTGGCCATCCTGCGTGAACGGGTTGCCCGGCAGGTAGGGCGCGACCGTCGGGCGCGCCGCTTACAGGTTCCCCGGCGGGTCCGTCGGCCCCGCCCTACCATGGGTGCTTAGCATGCTTATACCCGGCAGCAATGCAGCCCACCTCACCTATTGCCTCAACATTCATCCGGGCGAGACATGGGAAGGCAACCGTGAGGCAATCCGAATCCATGCGCTTGCCGTGAGGGATCGCGTGGCGCCGGGGAAACCATTCGGGCTGGGCTTGAGGCTTGGTCATGCCGCGGCCGAAACGCTGGCGAACCCGCGTGCCCTGTCTGACTTCCGGGAACTGATGTCGGAACACAACCTCTACGCATTCACCGTCAACGGATTCCCGTACGGACCATTCCACGGGACGACGGTGAAAGAGGATGTTTATCGCCCGGACTGGCAGGAACCGCAACGCCTGCACTACACAATGAAGATGGTAGACATCCTGGCCGGTGTCCTGCCTGATGGCATGGAAGGAAGCATCAGCACGGTACCCGGATCCTATGCTGCGTGGATCACCTCCAGGAAACATCGTGAGGCAATCGTGTGCAATCTGGCCGCGGCCGCATGGCATTGCCACGACGTGCGGCAGCGCCTCGGGCGGGAGATTCACATCGGACTTGAACCTGAACCCGACTGTTTCCTCGAGCGCAGCGGTGATGCTGTCGCTTTCTTCACCCGCGAGCTCATCCCTGAAGGATCAGCCTGGCTCGCCCGGAACAAAGGATGCAGTAGTGTTGCGGCTGAAACAGTCCTGCGGCGGCATATAGGGATCTGCTTTGACACATGTCACCTGGCAGTGCAGTTCGAAGACCTTGTGCGAAGCCTGCAGACGATCCACGACAGCGGCATCAGGATATCCAAGATGCAGATAAGCGCCGCGATACGGACGGAACCCGTCGAGGCCAGCCTGCGGCAGCTCCGGCCCTTCGTTGATCCCGTCTACCTTCACCAGGTGAAAAGCCGGTCCATGGCTGGCGGGGCAATTACTGCATATCCGGATCTGACTGCATCACTCCTGGATCATCCCCGGCCCGGGACCGAGTGGCGGATTCACTTCCATGTACCCTTGTACATCGGCGAATACGGGCTGCTGCATTCGACGGGACCAGAGGTCACTCCGGCGTTGTTCCGTGCCGCCGTTGAGGCCGGGGTGAAGCACTTCGAGATAGAGACGTACACTTTCGGCGTCCTGCCCGAACCGCTGCGCAAGAAAAACATCGCCGACAGCATTGCGGAGGAGTATCAGTGGGTACTGGACCGGTTCGTAGGCCCGGCCTGAATGGAGGGATCCGTGCAGGTTAGCCCGACGCGTATCGTGGAAATGGCTTCCCGCTACTTTGACTCATGCGTGCTGTTTGCCGCTTCCGATCTTGGCGTCTTCGACAAGCTTGCCGGGTTGCGGGCTGCCGACGCGGACAAGCTGGCCGCAGAGCTGAAACTGAATGTGCGCGGTCTCAAGCTGCTGCTGAATGCCTGTGTTGCGGAGGGATTGCTCGAAAAGGCGGGCGATGTATACCGCAATACCCCCGAGACAGCGACGTTCCTCGTGCAGGGGATGTCGGGCGATCTCAGCGGGGCGATTCGCTACAACCGCGACGTCTACGGCGCATGGGGGAAGCTGGCCCGGTTGGTACGGGACGGCAAGCCTGTGGAGAAACCCGAAGAGCATCTTGGTTACAACCTTGCGCGGACAAGGACATTTGTCATGGCCATGCACGGGCGGGCGCTTGGCATAGGCCGGGCGGTTGTCCCGATGCTCGATGTGGCCAGATGCCGTACACTTCTCGATGTGGGTGGCGGCCCGGGCACCTACTCGGTATTGCTGGCTCAGGCAAACCAGGGCCTTACGTGCACGGTAGTCGATCTGCCCGGCGTGGTGAAGATCGCCAGGGAACTGATTGACGAGCAGCATATGGCCGATCGTGTGAAGACGCTGGCCGGTGACTACCACTGCGTTGATTTTCCCCGTGACCAGGACGCGGTGGCTTTCCTGGGCGTTCTGCATCAGGAATCACCCGAGTTGATCCGCGGACTCATGCGAAAGGCTTTTGAGGCATTAAAGCCGGGCGGACGCGTGTTCGTGCTCGATATGATGACGGATGAGACGCATACGGCGCCCAGGTTCTCGGCATTGTTTGCTGTCAACATGGCCCTTACGACCGACAACGGCTGGGTCTTCTCAGACGCCGAACTGCGGGAATGGTTGACTGGAGCCGGTTTCGGCGACATACAGAAGAAGGTCCTTCCTCCTCCCATGCCGCATTGGCTAGTATCGGCCAGCAAGCCGGCGTGATCTTTCCTGCCGTGGGCCGGCCTCGTCGAGGCCGGCTACAGCATGGACAGGAAGCAGCTCAAAGGTGTAGCCGGGGTCGATGACCCCGCCTCTTTCCATGACCCGCTTCCAGTCATCGTGTTCCGGATGACCCGTGGCCGGATTGCGCAGGACTTGTATGTCTGACGGGTCGCCTGGCGCGGAATGGCAGCAGGGACTCGCGAACCGCCGCTGCCATGCGAATCTTTTCCGGCCATGGAAGATCACGACGCGTCTTCTGCCACTGCGCCTGTCTTTCGAGCAAGCTCGCGATGTCATTCATCCAGGAACCTCCCCCGCCACTTCGCGTTCGCGAGTACCACTGATGTGACCACCTGCCGGTCGGGAATATGCCAGTACTCTCTGAGCAGTTCCTCTGTTTCCTTCCTTGAAAGAACCCTGTAGCCGTTCTTCTCGTAGAAACGGACTGCCCAGTCGGCGGCGACCCACGTGCCGATGAGAATCGGCTTGTCGGTCAGCGTTTCGAGATGATGCAACAGCGTGGTTCCTATTCCACGCTGGCGCAAAGCGGTCTTAACGTAGGCATGGCGAATGAGGTGGACATCACCCTTGTCCTGGATGCCCATGACACCGACAAGCAGGCCATCCGTCTCGTATCCCCAGAACTCCACGCCGTCGTCTATCTCCGACCGCAGTTCAGACATGGGCATGTACGGCTCATGCCAGCGATCAGCGGGAATGACACCCTTGTATGCACGGGCCGCGTCGTTGATGACCTCGAACATTGCGTCGAGGTCATTGTCTGTGCATTTCCTGATCATTGCATGCGATGACTACAGTCGTTCCTACCGCCTGAAACCTATCGCATGATGAGGTGAAACTGCAAGGGCGTGTCCTTGTCGGTCCGTGGCTGCTACCCATCGCATTCCCGCGGCTTGGCCCCTATCACCTTTAGCCCGACTTTCGCAGATTTGGTGGGTGATTTCGAGTTTTTCTAATAAAGGCGAGCCCT
>Ga0172371_10004859_pt1 | contig 20125 bp, 19 predicted proteins | sample Lak12m_FD_114543 | JGI IMG/M metagenome (GOLD analysis project Ga0172371, IMG submission 114543) | Freshwater microbial communities from Kabuno Bay, South-Kivu, Congo - kab_022012_12m | ecosystem: Environmental > Aquatic > Freshwater > Lake | place: Democratic Republic of the Congo: South-Kivu... | reverse complement strand
TGGATTTCTCACAACAACTATGAAACAGGTTTCGTTCGAAATGACTTTTCCTGATGCATGGATTCAACTTATTGTGGACAGTTTAGATTTCGCAAAAGCGGTCATTTCAGATTTCGTGTTACACTTAACGTAAGAGTTCAGGTTCTTTGACAAAACTGTATCGAAGTAAAACATTTTGTCATTCCCGTGAAAACGGGAATCTATCTTTTGTCATTCCGGACGATCCACCTTTGGCGGAAGATCCGGAATCTATCAAATTAGATAGATTCCTGCCTGTGCAGGAATGACAAGAAATGAACAGGAATGACAGTTGTGCGTCAGGAGTTGTGAACTCTTACGACTTAACTTATTGATTTGTTGTTTCAATTTATTTACACTCATTATAGTGAAAAATATTGTGATCTTTATTCTGGGAGTGACGACGATTGTTTCTTTAATATTTAACTATCGTTTTTATTTGTCGCAAAGACAATCCGGGGCGACAAATGATGGATTGGTTAAGGCCAAGGTAACGAAAATCATCGACGGCGATACGTTCGACATTGAGGGCGGTGAAAGAATCAGATTATACGAGATTGATGCGCCCGAGTCGCCGGAGGGCTGTTTGGGTGTCGACGCTCAAATCAGATTGGAGAATTTGTTAGCCGGTAAAGTTGTCGGTTATAAAAAGACGGGTAAGGATCATTTTGGACGACTTCTGGCTTATGTTTTTGTCGATAAATTATTCATCAATGAAATTATGGTTGAGGAAGGGTTGGCTTATTATTATAAAGACGGTTCAAGCGGTGAACACGCATTATCAATCGAGCGAAGTCAGGAGAAAGCGAAGGCGGCCGGGCGAGGCGTCTGGTCAAATTTATGCCAGACGAAAAAGGAAGGCTGCATCATCAAGGGAAATTATCGACCTGCTGACAATACCCGACTATATCATACACCAGACTGCTACAACTATGATCGGATTACCATTAAGCCGGGGACATCGGATCGCTGGTTCTGCAGCGAACAGGAAGCTAAGGCCGCCGGCTTTACCAAATCAAAAGATTGTCCATGAATCTGTTTAAGCCTTTAAGCCCCTTTAAGCCGCGGTCAGTTTTTCCTGCTTACTGAAGAATATTACGCAGAACTTCTAAACTTTTGTCCGGTTGAGATTTAAAGATGTTGTGATCGGCATTTTCAATAACGATTGGGTTTTTTATCAAATGTTTTGACGTTTGATAAAGCTTATCTTTGGCGCCGTAAATAAAATAGACCTCATTATTTAACTGTTTTAATAACTTCGGCATGGATAACCCAACTTCACGATAAACATCGATATCGACCAGTGATTTGGTATCGGTTACCCGCAACTCATTTAATAAAGCCTCATCTCTCTTTCTGTCGGCTACGCCGATAATGTCTCTTAAAACCGGCACCAAAATTTTATCTCTTCCGATAGTAGTTGAACATAACAACCTCCTTAACCAAATTGGCAGCCAGCTAACCTGTTTTAATTTTTGGCTCTCTACTACCACCGGAGTTCCAATAAGTATTAATTTACCATCTGTACAATTTTGAATTGCGGCATTAACTGCGACTACCGTTCCCAGCGAAAATGCGATTATTGGTGTATGCTCGATTTTTTTTTGCTTTACAAACGCACAAAGAGCATCGGCAAAAAGCTTAGTATTATGTAATTCGTTACCCCCGTCATCCGAGGCGCCAAAGCCCGGCAGCTCCGGCAAATATACTCTATAGTACTCGGCTAATTTTTTATCAAAACCTGCCCAAACACGAGACAACATCGAACCGTGGAGCAGTATTATCGCTTTTCCCTTCCCCAAAACAGAATAGTTCATCTGTCTTTCTCTGAAACGATAGGTTTTATCTTTGGGTAGGACGATCCGCCGAATTTTTATTAACTCAAACAAAAAGGTTACGCCGATAAATGCGGCCAAAACAATCAACGGTTTTGACATATCAGAAATATAGTAAATTTTATCAAATCTTTAATCGATTTGCTGATAATATTGCAACCTGTCCCGAATATTTAATCGCTACTTTCCGTTACCATCTCCTTTCAAATACGATTCGATCAGCTCTTCATGTTTTTGAATAAACTCCGGCGATCTCATGTAGGCTCTCATCCGGTTAAGCTGTAACCATTCTGGTTCTTCCTGCCGGTGGCCAAACTTTGCAACGAGCAAAACAACCAAAGGAAGAAAAATTAAGTCAGCAAGAATTACTTGAAACATAGTTTGATTGAAGGAAAAGGAATTAATAATCTCTGGATAATTTGTTCTGTCTTTCAAACTTTCAAATTTGGGTATAGGGCTAAAAAAAGGTAGAAAGCCGAAGGCTTGCGGTTGTCAATAAATATTGAGCGTAGTCGAAAGATAGCTCGAAGACGATCAGAAAAATCGTGTCAGCATTAAGAAATGAGGCGGAATGATTTTGTTATTTCCAGGCTTGTTATTATTGCTCGGGTTCATTTGATTGCACCGCTTACCGCTGGTTAACTCTTCTATTTAGTTTCATTTAGTATTTCTTTCTTTAACACCCCGACGGATAGCGGTTGAGAGTGCTGCCAACTTTACGAGGGGTAATATAGGGTTTATCGCTTTCCAGCAATCTTTTATAGGTCTTGACTTTGAGGCTAAAATAAAGTATATTTAGGTCATAAACGTCCCGCATACCTCTTAATAACTGGCGAGATTCCACTAAGCTAACTCCCCCTGGTTCATTGCGAGCCAGGGGTTTTTTGTTGCATAAGTTCCACCTTTATTTTAGAATGGATTCATGAGCCAAAAAATCCTCGTGCAGTTTGATGGTAGCAACTTCTATAATAAAGTTAAAAGAATGGATCGTTCTATTCATCTCACCAATTTTGATTATTTATCTTTTGCCAAGAAGATAACTAAAACTACTCCTCATCAAGTCATTTACTATCGACACTGATCTTTTACCGGCTATCAAAACTGCAAAAGAGGAAGGCAGAAAAATCATTTATGTTGCTTTCGAAAATTATATTAGCCGTGCTCTTCTTAAAAATTGTTCTTCATATATCGTCATCAAAAAGAATGACTTTAGCTGATTTCTTTTTTAATCATCTTTTTTCCTGGATTATCACCGGTTCTCCATGACAATCGTAGTTATTCCTCACCGGTTGTTGTTCGTTACCGGATTTGGATTGAATAGAGTTTGTGGCGAGTTTGATTATTTTTACTGATGTGATTGCTGGCTTTCTAACCAAGTTTTTCTAAACGTCTCGAACTGTGTTTGCAATGATTGAAAATCGATAATTCCTATATCCCAGCTGTCTAATCCTTCTTTGTACACAACCCTATCATAAGGAGCAGGAACATCTACCTTATTTCCTAACGGGTCAACCCAAATCCATGACTTTTTTTGTTCATCATAAACTTGTGCATAAATATGTCCGCCGATTGATCCTCCCCCTTCTGTTAACCATTTTCTATCTATAGTTTCGACATATTTAGTTGGAAGACCAGACGCTCTCGCAACAGTTACAAATGCTAAAGCCGCATCAGTGCAACCCGTCACAAAACCATCGTTAATTATCTGATCTCCTGTTCTTTTTCTGAATAATTTGTCATCAAATTTTTTAACCTGTAGCTTTTTTACTAAACCTAAAACTGACTGTGCCTTATCCAATGTTCCTCCTTGAATAGTTGATGATAATTGCTGAATGGCCGGAGTTATAGCAGTTTGTTTCCCTGGAGTAAGATATCTAGCAATTTCTGCTCCTTGTTGTGCTTCGCCTGTTGGCAACATATTATTTTTAGCTCAACTTATTGTTTATTTGACAACAAAATTTAGGTTTATAACTTCCCTGAGTAAGCAATACCATTTCATTAAACAAATTGCTTGTTTTTTTCAAAGTTATATTCTGACTGGACTTTGTGATTCTGTGGATGATAGAGGACTTCCCGCCTGCATCGCTTACGCGAAGCGTTTGCGGGCAGGCCCGTCTGCCACGCAACTGTTCATTTGGCATTGCGGGCAGGGAACCTCTGACCTTCACAACCTGCCCGACAGCCTGATGTGACTGCTACAGGACTTGAACCTGTGACCTTCACAATGTCAATGTGACGCTCTAGCCAACTGAGCTAAGCAGTCATGGCAGGCGGGTATCAATGTGACGCGCAAGCCAACTGAGCTAATCGTCCAGGTCAAAACTTGACCGGATCGTCCTCCTTCTCTGTCCTCCTTCGTTCAGGTTCGTCTCGAGGCTTACAGCCACGCAGACAAAACTTCACTTCGAAGGACATAAGAAAGCGTATTTACTCGCTTTCGCTCGTAAACGTTTTCTAATGCGGAACCAACGGGACTCGAACCCGCAACCTCTTCCGTGACAGGGAAGCGCTCTAGCCAATTGAGCTATGATTCCAGTAATTCTTTAAAACCCTATATAATCCTACCGATTAAACCGCTGCTCCCAATTTCTTCAATTTTAACACGTTTGATCTGACCTGACAAGTTTTGATTGGTCCAGACCTGCACCGGAATTTGGTTTTCCAGCAGTGCCTCCTGTATCCCCTCCTTCAAATCTCCAATCATCAAAGCACTACTTTGCCATCCGACCAGTTTCTTTAAGAAAGTAAGATATTTTTTTTGACTTAAGGCGATAAGAGCCTGCGAACGCCTGATCTTTTCAGAGGAGGACGGTTCTTTTATCCTTTTGGCCATAAAATCTGCTGCAGTATTAACGCGCCGTGTGAACCGGAAGACATGAAACTTGTCGATGGGCGAACTTTGTAAGAAATCATAAGTTTCACCAAATTCCCTCTCGGTTTCTCCCAAAAAACCCACTATTACGTCGGTGGCGATAAAAGCCTTGGGATTAATTTTTCGGATCTGTAGCAGCCGATCCGATATTTCCTCCCGCCGGTAGCCGCGTCTCATCAGATCCAAAACCGCGTTTGAGCCCGACTGAACCGGCACATGGAAAAAATCAATAAAACGCGGGTCCTTTGCCAGTGTTTTGTAATATAGAAGAAAGTCGGGATCGAGGCTTGTCGGATGAATTGAGCCGAAACTGATCCGATCGATGTTTGTTTTTGTCAGTATTGTTTGGATCAGTTTTATCAGCGTTTCTCTTGTATCTTTTCCAAATTCCTTCGTATTCACTGCCGTCAAAATAACCTCTTTAATGTTATCTTTGCGATTTGTGACCGTTAATTTTATGTTTTTAATGCTTTCGGACGAAACAATTTTCCTCAAGTAAGGAACAATGCAATAACTGCAAAAACACCGGCAGCCGTCCTGAATTTTTACCAGTAACCGCCCTGAATTTTCGTACTTATTTTTATAAAAATTATTTATCTTATAGTTAACAGAAGTTAAGGGATAATGTAGTTTAATTTGATCAACAATGCGGTCTTTTTGGAAATTTTCAACTAAAAGATCTATCGGCAATTTTGCGCAAATGCCGCTTTTTTCCCAATAGGTTGCGGCGCATCCGGTCAGAATAATTTTCGCACCGGGACTGTTCTTTTTTATCCGATAGATCATCTGCCGGACTTCTCGCTCGGCCTTGCTTGTGACCGCACAGGAGTTGATGATGTACAGGTCGGGTGAGGTAAAAGAATGAGTATAGCCAGCTTCGATCAGCCGGCGTTCGATAGCGGCTGTCTCTGCGGCGTTCACGCGGCAACCGAAGCTAAAACCGGCAAATGTGTAATGCATATGTAAGTCAACTTGACAATCTTATAATAGTCTGCTATAATGCTATTTAGATCCTAAGGTTTTTCAACAGTCGTTCGAAATGCTTTAGGATTTTTTTTATGAGAAAAATACTAATGTTGTTTCTAGTATTACTCATCGGCTTATATCTTGCTTTGCCGGTTGCAGCGGAAAACGTGGCCGGCAATTCCGCATCCATCAATTATATCGCAAAAGCGCAAAATACGGCGGCAGATGACAGTTCATTGGCAATAAAGAAAAAAGCGATCAAACAAGTATTGGAAAAATATCAATCCACCCTGGTTATGGAGGTCGATAACTTTATCAGTACATGTGTTAAATATGATCTGGATTGCTTTTTTTTACCGGCCATCGCCGGGGTTGAGTCAAGCTTTGGCAATGCGGTTTTACCCAATTCTTATAATCCCTTTGGCTGGGGACGCGGCTTAATTAATTTTTCATCCTGGAGCCAGGCGATCGATACGGTTGGCCGAGGCTTAAGAGAGGACTATATCAACAAAGGAGCAACTACCATCGACCAGATTGGGGCAATTTACTGCGAGGGTAACACCTGGACCGCAAAAGTAAGGTTTTTCATGGAACAAATTAATAACGAGGCAGAAAAATCAAGATTGCTTTTCATAAAAAATCCGGTAGAATTGTAAAATGATAAGGCATACCGTAAAAAAGCTCCCAAAAAATACCTACAGCATCAGTTTGGAAATCCCCTGGGAAAACGTCAGTGAAGAATATAAAAAAGCCTTTACTCAGCTTCAAAAAGCACTGGCAGTCGAAGGATTTAGAGCAGGAAAAGTGCCGACAGACATCGCCGAAAAGCACATTATGAAAGAAAAAGTCTACCAGCAGGCGATTCAATCGCTTTTATCTGCCGCCTATGATGAAATTTTAAGGGCAGAGGGTTTGAAGCCGGTCGCGTCGCCGAAAATAGAGCTTTTAAAGGCTAAGGAAAAGGAAGATTGGCAGGCGCAGATTACGATCGCGGAGAAGCCGGAAATTAAGCTGGGCGATTACAAAAAAACCGTCAAAGACGCAAAACTCAAGATGAAGAAACCCGACATCTGGGTGCCCGGGAAAGATAAATCCGCCCAAAAAGCCGATCCGGAGGCGGATAAGCAGCGAGCTCTTAATGAGGCTTTAAGCTCCCTGATCAAAAGCGTCAGCTGTGAAATTTCGGATTTGATACTGGAAGAAGAGCTAAACCAGCGCCTAGCCAGATTAGTCGACGACGTCCAAAAAATCGGTTTGACCACAGAAACCTATCTTAAATCGAAAAATTTAACCATAGATAAACTGAAAGATCAGTATCGACGCGAGATTGAAGAGATGTATAAACTGGAGTATGTCTTGACCGAAATCGCCGATCGTGAAGAGATCAAGGTCGAGCCACAGGAAATTGAAACTTTGCTGGCCAATATCAAGGATGAAAGAGAGAGGGCCAACGCCAGATCCAACGCCTATTTTTACGCGGGAATATTGCGCAAGCAAAAGGTGCTTGATTTTTTAAGTAGCCTGTAGTATAATACGCTCATGCAGGCTAAGGCAAGCATGAAAACCAACAATGCCGCCTCATCACAGAAAAATACGTTTGAATCCTTAAAGGAGCTGGGGTCTTCTGTCGTCAAAAACACCGCCGACTCGTTTAAAAATATGGGTGCCGGTATGTTTGACCAACTATTGGGAAATTATGGCAGCGAATCCTCCGACAACCGCGAAAGGGCCGGTTTAGACTCGCCTTCCGAAAAAAAAGCCGGGCTGCCAAAGCGTAAAGAATTTACTCTGTTTAGCTATCGGGAATATTACGAAAGCCAAATCGTCAGGCAAAAAATCAAAGAGTTAACCGAACTTATAGCCAAAGAAATTGAGATGCTTAAAAAAGCCGATCAGGCCTTGCTGGCCGAAGCTAAAGATATCGAAAGGCTTTCGATCAATGCGCTTCCGGACAAGCCCGGGATCTATCATGTCCGCTTTTTGGAAATCGTTTTGACGATCCTTAGAAGCCTAAGGGCAAAGGTGGGAGAATCGCGAACCTGGATGCAGGCTCTGTTAGGCAAGAAGAAAAAACGCGGCTCTTTGTTTGCGGCTATCTCCAAGAAAAAAGGGACGCAGTACTCGCTTTCTCAGGAACTATCAACCGCAAGATCTGTCCAATAATTTATTTTGTAGCTTTAAGCTACATTTTGATTTTTGATATTTGAGCTTTTATCTAATCTTCATTCCAGCATCCTTAAAAACTGGTTAACGCCGTAGGCCCAAGAACCGGTGGAAGGAGGAGTGTATTTTTTCATAATGGCAGAGGCGGTCAACATTCCTTTATCTATATATTCATTTTTGATGCCGCGGGCGACGGTCGTGATGGCTTCCTCATAGGAGGAAAATCTGGTGACCGTTGTTCCGTATATCCCCCATCCCCAGCAGTTGTGCGAGCTTTCCGGAATATAGCGGCACAAATTGGACTCCTGCATGGCTATGGCCGGCAGCAGGCGGTAGTCAAATTGGTTAAGGTCGGAGACGGCAACAATGAATTCGGCGTAGTCATAAAGGTCAGAGTTGTATTTGCGAAAAAAAGCGCGCAAGTTTGCGGCCCGGCTGTCTGACTGTTTAAACTCGGTTTTGATCGTGCCGGGATTAAGCGGAGCGGATGAGCGGGTGAATTGAGATAGAGGGTTGACGGCTTGGGCGATTTCGTCAAGCACTTTTTGGTTGGCGATCAGGCGGCGCGACTGACGGTAATACTGATAACTTAAAAAAAAGTTGACGCCGACCAAAATGCCAAAAAGCAAAAAGTAAAAAAAGCTCCTTTTGATCATAAATTTACTATAAACAAAATCGGAAAAACTGTCAACTTAACCTATAGTAGTAAGTAGGAAAAGGCCGGTGGTCAAGCTGTTTTACAAGGCGTTTGTCCCAGCCGCCGATCTTAAAGCCATGGGAGATGACCAAAGCGTCTGCTTTAAGCTGCCGTTTTAAAATCGGCGCCAATTTTTCCAACAGCGCCGGCATCAGAAACAGATAAACGGTATCGGCCGATCGGTAATCGGAGTCGAAAATATTTTTTGTAATAAACCTGACCGAAGCAATTTTCTGGCGGTAAGCAAGAAAACGCGCCCAGAGAGTTAAAAGAAGATTAACGTCAATTCCTATTCCCCGAACGCCGTATAATCTGGCCGCCGTGCGCAGCACCCGGCCGTCTCCACTGCCAGGCTCGATCATAAGGCTTCCTTTTTTTAATTTTGCCTCGTGAAGTATATAAGCAAGCTCTTTTTGCCTGGTCGGGACATAGGGGGCGCCTTTGACGGATGAATAGAGCATCGATAAAGAATAGGCGGCTAAAGAAAAGGAAATGGCCAGCTCAATCAACAGCAAAAGCAGATATAAAAGACCGTTTAACATTAATCATCTAGTATAATATAAATCAACAAAAAAGTAAGCCGTGTAGCTTAAGCCATAAGCTCCCGTAGCTTAATGGATAGAGTATTGGTCTTCGGAACCAATGGTAGAGGTTCAATTCCTCTCGGGAGCACAAAAAGCGGAAAAAACAGGCCAAGCGCTCATAGCTCAACTGGCAGAGCATCTCCCTCTTAAGGAGGCGGTTGGGAGTTCGATTCTCCCTGAGCGCACTTTGAATTTGGGTTAAATTGGGGCGAATTGGTGTTATTTGATGTTATTTTGATGTTATAATGTGATTTAATATGGATATTGAAAAATCAGTTCCGGCGACCCAGGAACCGCAGAGGAGAACAATGACACTGCGCGAATCTTTGACTGAAGCTTTTAATTTACCGGCTGAGCCGGCTGTTGATAACTTTAGATTGATAACTCAAAATGAAATTGACAGATTTTTAAAGAGGCTCAACCCGTATTTTGAAAAAAATCATCTTTTCTTTGGTCAAACCGAGCTGCAGCAAGTCGTCTATATGTTATACATGCTTGGAGACGGGAACAGTTTTGACCTTAATCAAGCTAAAGCGGTTGTCCTGGATGCCCTAAACCTTCCTCTCCCCGACTCGACAAAAGTCGAGCTTGCGGATACGGTCATGCTCAAGCTTTACCGGGCCGGTTTTATCTGCCCTGAGACTGAATCTGTTGACGGCCGGTTTTCTTATCGCTGCCGGCCGGCTGGGGCAATGAGAGAATTAACTTCGCTTGCAGAAGAAACGATGACACGTGCCGATTTAAACCTCTATAGAAGAAAAGGTTTTATATTTAACCAGTCTTTTGAGAATTATGGTAAAAGAAACATCGCCGGCATCAGACAAATCGGCCCAACCCGCATCGGTCGCCTACAGGAAATAAGACTGATTAAAGAAGACGATATGCCGGCAACCGCAGCGTTTGAAGCGGTCATCGGAAGCTGCCTTCCTTCGGAAGCAAGACTGCGCTGAATTTCAAGTCTTTTTTATTTTTTTCAAAGAAGCGGAAGGGGAGGAGACGGGCGAAGGAATAATGTCAGAAAAAATGTTGTAGATATCTCTTTTGACGTTGTCCCAACGGTCTATCCCTTCTTTGGGGATGAGAATGTATTGGCCGTCGGATGAACTGGCGGCTGAAAGATAGTTGGTGTCGGAAAGAACCACGCTTTTGGTCTGATAAGCCCCGAAATTTTTTGCTTCCTTAACCATTTTTTGAAGCGCAACAAGATCGACGTCGGTTCTGAGATCGTCTTTAAGCTCGTCCATCAGAGGAATGATTTTAGTAAGAAGACCCATCGATATCACCTTTTCTTTAACCGCCTCCAAAAAAAGCTGCTGCCGGGCGGATCGGCCGAAATCGGAGCCGTCGCCGATGCCGTGACGGGAGCGGACGAATTTTAGGGCAAGCTTTCCGTCCATATGCTGATTACCCGCCTCGACTTTAAAGTCTTCATAGCGGCAAGGAAATGCCAAATAGGGCTTATCGGTGATATTGTTGTAAAATTCCCTCAATGAGGGATCGGAGTTCAATATCTGATCTATTTCTTTTGGATCGGTCAGTGTTTTATTGATAATCGGCTCGACTTTCTTAAACATCCCGTCATTACCGCAAAGATCGCGTTCCTTGCCGTCGATGGGGTATTCTTTATCCTCGAACTGATATTTGACGTCGATGTTTATTCCACCTAAAATATCGATGGCTTTAACGAACCCTTGAAAATCCAGCGCCACGTAATGATCGACGGACAAACCGGTGATCTGGGAAACGGCATATTTAACCAATTTGCCGTCGCCCCGATAATTAACCTGCAAATCAGGATAGTTGCCGGGGAACATCCCCATCTGGTAAGCCGCATTGATTTTGGCATGGAAATCAGCTCCGGACCGGGTAGGGATTTTGACCCAAATGTCACGCGGGACGGAAATCAATTGAAGCTTTTTTGAAGCAGTGTCAAAGTGAAGCAAAATCATCGAGTCGGTTAAGTATGTCCCTTCATGCTGCCCGCCTCCATAGCCCAGAAGCAAAATAGAATAAGACGTCTTGGGAATATTTTTGTTGGATGAAGCTTCTCCGGATGAATAGATTTTTTTATAAAACTGGTTGATTTTGAAGGCAAAGACGCTCAAGACCGCCACCATCACCAGAACAACGCCGATTAAGATTTTTTTACCCATTTTATGATTATATAATTTCTTCTTTGCGTTTTTTGACGAAAGAAATCCATTCTTCCACTACCTCAAAGATGAGCTTAAACGGCGCCTCAATCAAGAAATCAAAAATAAAAATAAAAAAATTGAGCTTGGCGATCTCCGAGGAGAAAAACTTGCCTAAGGATAAAACCGGCATAAAAAAGAAGTCGATGAAAGGGGAAAGGATGCTCCCCTTTTCCTCAAGCCTGTATTCATTGACGATCTGCTTTATGCGATAAGAAAAAAAGGAAACTACCGAAACGAAAAATACGAAAATAATCTGGCTGATCAAATTAAATTTCAAAAAGGTCAGGACCTGGTAGATGAGATAAAGCGTTACGATAAAAGTCATCAGGTAAAAAACCGTGAAGCCGAAAATCAGGGCCGGCTTGCGCTCTTTCCGTTTTTTGGGCATAAAGGCCACGGTTGTCTCGAAATTGGTATCGGCATCTATAATCTCAACTATTCTTTGAAAAATTTTTTTCGTGTTATCCTCGCCCGGCATGCGGAATACGGAGATGATCAAAAGCATCAAAACCGGAGGAAAGATGGTGTTGATCAAAATCGAGTTGGTGTCGACTGTTCCATAGAAAAATTTGGACGCCGGAAACTCCAAAAGCAGGGCAAAAAGCATCTTCGTCAAAAAGATATAGACAAAACTGCGGATCGCCAGGTTGCGGATGCGGCGGTTGAGCTGCTGATATTTTTCGCGGCACATCAAATCAACTTCATTCCAGAGTTTGGTTTTATCGGACAGCAGATTTTTAATTACGGAAAATCTGCCCCTGATGATCGAAAACAGAATCAAAAAAGGAGGCAGTTGTTTGCGGATAAAGCGGGTCAGATTGTCGACATACGGGCTTTTAACCATCTCATCGATCTTTCTGAAAATGGCGGGGATTTTAGAGGCCAGCTCAGCGATCTGTTCGCTTGACTGCTGGCCGATCGGGGGATAAAAAGTGACAAACAGATGATAGCGCTGATATGACCGGTCGCTGCGGCGGTATGCTTTTTCCAGGGATGCCAAAAAATAGGCGTCTTTTTGATTTTCCGACAGACCCTCAATCTTGATTTTTTTTCGCAGCACCTGAAAGATAAAATAGGTAAGCGATGCTAAGCGCGCGGTAGACTCTGGGCTTAAGGTCTCTTCAATCTCACAGGTCAAAAGATCGATAATAAACTCGGTCAAAAAGCGCTGATCGGCGGCCGGCCGGCCGGCGGTGACCAATCTTTTGAGAACGAGATAGCGGTCGATAATAGTTTGGATTGTCTGGATATCGCGGCCGCCCAGCGAGTCCGTGTCAAAATAGCGCGCCCAAAGCAGTTCGCGTATTAAATTTTCCGCCTCCCCCGTCCCTTCAGGATGAAGGAGCAGGCGGCGTTTGATAATCCGCTCGATGGCGGCCCGCCTGATGAGATGATCTTCGCGGTACTCGACCGCGTTGCGGATCCGCTCATAAACCAGGGCAAAAAAAGAAACGGTTTGGGAAACGCTGATCTTGGAAAGATCATCGGGCCGGGGCTTGGGTTTGACTGATTTTAAACTCTCGATAAGGGCATCGGTAAAGCGGGATAAAACAATGGACATACAGTCATTAATTATACCAAAAGTTCAAACTAAAGACAGCTGCTGGCCAAAATGTCAAGGGATTTTTTAACTCCCTGCGGGTTGCGGCCGGTTTTTGTCGATAAATCGATTCGGAATAGGCCATGGTAAAAAAGCAACAGGGAGTCCAGGCTCCAATACCTGGTCAGTTGGGACAGCTTGGATTTTTGCCACGGACTGGCGGATTTTGGCCAGCAATTGATTTTGGCCAGAATCAGATTGCGGATATGCCGGGCAATCATCACAAATATAAAGTATTCGTCCTGGGATAGACTGACTTTTTGCAATATCTGAAGAAAAGCAAGGCGGTTGCCCGGATAACATTGATCCTGCAGTTTGAAGATCGAGTCGGGCAGCTTAAATTCCTTAATAACCCCAAACTGCTTTAATTTGATCTCACGCGCCGGTCTGCCCTCTTCCCAGTCAATCAGTCTGATATTTTTGGCGTTGGCGATTTTTTGCAGCAGCTTGACAAACTCGCCGTTTGACCGAGTAGAAATAAATTTATTAATGTTGTGAGTAAAAAATACGGATTGATCAAAATACAGTGATGCCGATCGTGCTGCCCAGTCGGGAATGTCTTTAATCTGCTGATAATCAACCTCAACAATTTGATAATTGCTTTTAATATACTGATTTTTGAGGTCAGAAAAATATGTACGGGAGGCCGCGCTGTCTTCGCCGCAAACAATGGTCAACATAATCTTAAATTGTAGCATATTAAGTTGTGCGTTTAGAAAATATGTATTAAACTAAAACATATGTACGACGTCGTCTGTATAGGCAACATCGCTTTGGACTGGTATTTTCAATCTGAATCCTTAACATTTATCAATGATCGTTTTCAGTTGGCGCTGGGAGGCAAATATTTTTCCGATAGGCTTTATCAACGCATCGGAGGAGGCGGGGTCAATGTGGCGGTCGGAGTCGCAAAACACAATTTAAAGGCGGCGGTCGCGGGAATGATCGGTGAAAATAAGTTTAAGTGTGAAATCGTTGATTATCTGTACGCTCAGAATGTATCGAGCAAGCTTTGCAGAGTTGTCCCCGATTATCTGAATCTTTCGGTAATCTTGTTGGCAAAAACCGGTGAACGCAGCGTGATCAACTACAATACTCCTCACCAACATATTTTCAATAACGAAACATTAAAACGACAGCTGAGGCAAACGCGCTTCGTTTATCTGGGGAATTTGCCCGACGTTTCTTTAACGGAGCGGATCAGTCTGCTTAATTTTTTGCACCATCACGGCATCAGAATAGCCGTTAATCTGGGGGTCAGCGATTGCCGGCGCAGCAAAAATCAGCTGAAGGAATTTTTTGACTCCATTAATTATTTGATCATTAACGGCCACGAGTTTGCCGAGTTGGTCAAAGCCAAATACAACGACATTCATTTTTACGACAATGTAGTAGACTGGTATATCCCATATTTAAACAGCAAAACTGTGATTATTACCGAAGGAAAGAGTGGCAGTTTTGCTTATGATAAAGGTGAAGTGATTCATCAAAAGGCAATCGCCGTCGAGCGGGTGGTTGATACTAATGGGGTGGGAGATGCTTTTAGCGCTGGTTTTATATCGGCAGCGCTTAAAAAAAAGACGCTAGAAGAAGCATTATCGGCCGGTTCACAATATGCCGTCAAGATCCTCCGAAAGATAGGGGCCAATTAGAATTTAACGCCTTCAAGCAGGTTTCTGCCCGTCATGTTGGCGGGGACAGGGATGTCCATAAGATTGAGGATGGTCGGAGCGACGTCTCCGAGAATACCCGACGGCAGTTTTATATATTTCCCCTGTAATTTCCTTGAAACCGCCACGAAAGGGACTGGATTATCGGTATGTTCGGTGGATATTTCGCCGCCGTCCAGACTGATCTTTTCCTCGGCATTGCCGTGATCGGCGGTGATCAAAAGGACAGTGTCGGTTTCAAGAACCGCTTTAACCACCCGATCCAAACAGATGTCAAGCGTTTTGATTGCCTGGATGGTGGCGGAGATATTGCCCGTGTGTCCTACCATGTCGGCATTGGCATAATTAAGCAAAATAAAGGGATAGTTATTGATTTGAATTTTGTTTATCAGGATATCGGTCAACTCTAAGGCCGACATCTCCGGCCGCAAATCATAGGTTGGAACCTTTGGAGACGGAACAATCAGGCGATCTTCAAAAACAAACGGCGTTTCACGCTGTCCGTTAAAATAAAAAGTGACAAACCGTTCTTTTTCAGATTCGCTTAAGCGCAGTTGATTGATGTTGTTTTCCGATAAAATCCTGCCGAGCGGGGTTTTGACGGTTACCGGCGGGTAGGCAACCTGGACCGGTAACTGTGGTTCGTATTCGGTCATGGTGGCAAAATACAAATCACTTAAAATGATGCGTCTTTTGAAAGGAGCGATCACCAATTCTTCATTGGGGAAATGAGTTTTGTGATATTTGACGGCGTATGGGTCAAATGAAAGAGACTGATTGGCACACGTTTCAAAATCGGGCAATACAAAAGCTTTTGTCAGTTGGCGAGGGCGATCAATCCGGTAATTAAAAAAAATCACGGCGTCGCCGTTTTTTATGCGCGAATCTGAACCGGTCGCTATTGCCACCGGTTGGATAAACTCGTCGGTGATATTAAGTGCATATGCTTCTTTGATCGCTTGAGTGGCGCTGACAGCAGGATTTCCAACAGATTCGGTCAGACATGAATAAGCTTTTTCGGTTCGCTCCCAGCGGCGGTCACGATCCATAGCATAGTACCGGCCCATGATTGAAGCAATTTTTCCTATTTTTAGCTCGGATAATTTTTCCTCTAATCTCGCTATAATTTCAAGAGCTGATTTAGGAGGAGAATCACGGCCATCGGTGATCCCGTGGATATAGACCTGGTTAACTCGCTGTTCTTTGCAAAGATATAACAGTGCGTAAAGGTGATCGGGGCACGAATGAACGCTTCCTTCTCCGAGTAATCCCATCAAGTGGAGGCTTTTACGGTTTTTTTTGGCATGTGTGATTGCCTGTAGGAAAGCGGCATTACCGTAAAAGCTCCCGTCGGCGATGCTCATATTAATGCGCGGCAAATCTTGAAAAACTACCCGCCCGGCCCCTAAATTAATATGGCCAACCTCTGTATTTCCTACCTCACCCGCCGGGAGACCGACCGCCTCTCCAGAGGCTTTTAGAGTCGTATTTGGGTATGAGTGAATAATGGAATTAAAATTCACGGGATTAGCCAAATATATGGCATTTCCCGGTCCAGGGGGAGCGATGCCAAATCCGTCTAAAACTACTAAAATAACGCTTTTCATTTTTTTTGGATCAACACGTGCTTATTAACATAACAAAAAGCCAATCCACAAGCAACCGCATCGGCGATGTCATCCTGTGTTAGATTATATTTTTGACCCAAAATCAATCTTAACATTTTTTGGACCTGTTTTTTGTCAGCGTGTCCGTCGCCGGTAACTGCATGTTTTATCTGCAGAGGTGTTAAAAATATGACCGGTAGATTATTTCGGGCAGCGCAAAGCATGATTATCCCTTGAGCTTGGGCTACCGAAATGACAGTTTTTTTATTACTAAAAAAAAATAACTGTTCCATCGCAACTACATCCACCGCTGTTTTTTGAAGAATCGCCTCAATTTCTCGAAAAATACACAGTAGGCGCTGAGCTGTGTTTTTTGACTTTTCGGTTTGGATCAGACCGGCGCAGGAAAGTTCTTCATCTGTAAAAACTGCATAACCTATACGTTCTATGCCGGGATCAAAAGATAAGAGTTTCATGTGAGTTAATTAACCATTTAAAGAGATGGAAGATCGTTCGTTAGGATATCTTGGCTAAATTCCTTGCGGAACTTACACCGAATACCTATATAACCAGTAATCTTCTGGTGAACTAATCCGCCAACTGGCGGGGGATTTCTAATCTTGGGGCATGCTTCGCACTTGATATGCATTCAGTGCTTATCATATGGAGATTTAGCTACCCAGCAGTGCCCTTATACGGACAACTGGTACACCAGGGATCTCCTCTTCCAGGTCCTCTCGTACTGTGGAAGACTCCCCGCAAAAATCTAATCGCCTACACCGGATAGAGTCCGAACTGTCTCACGACGTTCTGAACCCAGCTCGCGTACCACTTTAACGGGCGAACAGCCCGACCCTTGGAAGTTACTTCACCTCCAGGATGTGATGAGCCGACATCGAGGTGCCGAACCTCGCCGTCGATATGAACTCTCGGGCGAGACTAGCCTGTTATCCCCAAAGTAGCTTTTATCCGTTAAGCCCCGACCGCAATCACAGCGGTACGGGGGATCACTAACGCCTACTTTCGTATCTGTTTGGATAGTCATCCTCACAGTTAAGCCAGCTTATGAGTTTGCACTTACACTGCGATTTCCATCCGCAGCAAGCTGACCTTTGCGCTCCTCCGTTACTCTTTTGGAGGAAACCGCCCCAGTTAAACTGACTGTCAAATACTGTTTCCGCCAGTTGGCGGATAAGGCGAAAAAAAATTAAAGAGAGGTGTTTCATTGGCAGTCGACGTAACGTCGACTTCCCTCCTACGCTCAACAGTTAATTTTCTTCCACCAATATCTAACTTCAGTAAAGCTTTTGGGGTCTTTTTGTCCAGGTGCAGGTAGGCCGCATCTTCACAGCCATTTCAAATTCGTCGGGTGACAGTTTAAGACAGTTTTCAACTCGTTTGACCTTTCATGCGGGCCGGAACTTACCCGGCAAGGGGTTACGCTACCTTAGAACTCTCAGGGTTAGAGCTGTCGTTCACTGGAGCTTGCGTCAAAACCTAATTCGAAAACTTTCGAAATCGAATTTCAGCCTCAACGATTAACTTACCAGTACTGGACAGGTCGCGGCTCCTATACTTCCCCTTTTGGGGTTTGCAGGAACCTGTGTTTTAGCTAAACAGTCCGTTGAAAATCGTTTGTTGTAATCCCGATAAATCGGGACAGAGCATCTTGCATCGCTTACGCTCAGCTTTATTGCCGAGTTCCTTAAACCATCATTACCCGTATGTCTTGGTGTACTCCACCAACCCACCTGTGTCGGTTATCGGTACGGTTAAATAACAGACTCCTTTACCGACTTTTCCCGGAAGTACAAATCATCTGACTCATCTGACAATGAAGTCAAATTTGCATTTGCTTCTCTTGCGACTAGGTCGCAATCGAGAGCTTAAACCCCACCTTGCGGCAAGGCTCAGACTATCGTTCTTCGTCATCGATAAAGTATAACGCCCATTATTTAGTAGCCGAATATTAACGGCTAATACATCGGCCGACGCCTTCTGACGTCGGACTTAGATCCGACTAACCCTCAGTCGATTGACGTTGCTGAGGAAACCTTGGGTTTTCGACATTCCAAGTTTTCATTGGAAGATACACTACTTATGCCAGCATTCTCACTTCTTATCGCTCCACCGCACTTTACAGCACGGCTTCACCGCAATAAGAAAGCTCCCCTACCATCCGACTTGCGTCGGATTTCCGTCTTCGGTAAATTTTTTAGCTCCGATCATTTTAGGCGCAAAATCTCCAGTCCGACATAACGTCGGACATATTCAGGTGAGCTATTACGCACTCTTTAAAGGATGGCTGCTTCTGAGCCAACCTCCCTGCTGTATTGGAAACTAAACGGCCTTTACACTTAAAAATTATTTAGGAACCTTAGACGGGAATCTGGGCTGTTTCCCTCTCGCCCGCACCGGCTTATCCCGGTGGGACTGACTCTTCATTTATTAGGCTGCGTATTCGGAGTTTAGTTAATCCCGACTATCTTGCGATACCCGGGACCATCTAGTCGCTCTACCCCGCAGCTTTAAAAAGAAGGCTATACCTAAATATATCTCGGGGAGAACCAGCTATCTCTGGGTTCGATAGGCATATTACCCCTAACCACAAGTCATCTCACGTCATTTCACCGACGACGAGTTCGGGCCTCCCCCCGACTTTCATCGGGGTTCACCCTGCTCATGGTTAGCTCACCCAGTTTCGGGTCTTCCGACAACTACAAGACGCCCTATTAGGACTCGCTTTCGCTTCGGCTCCGTCCGATCAATCAGACTTAACCTGATGCAGTTATCGAAAACTCGCTGGCTCATTCTTCAATAGGCACGGTATCATCCCGACAAGTCGGGACTCTACCTGTTTGTTAGCTAATGGTTTCAGGTTCTATTTCACTCCCCTTACCGGGGTGCTTTTCGCCTTTCCCTCACGGTACTAGTTCACTATCGGTCAGTTTGAGTATTTAGTCTTGGATCGTGACCGACCCAGCTTCCCACCAGGTTTGCCGTGCCTTGTGGTACTTGGGAATTCCGCCCGGGTTATTTTCGGTTTTAAATACGAGACTATCACTCTCTGTGGTTGTCCTTTCCAGAACATTCTTCTACCAAAAACAACTCCGTCTGCAGCTCCCGCATAGTCCCGACAAGTCGGGATTTAGACTGTTCCGCTTTCGCTCGCCGCTACTTACGGAATCTCATTGTGATTTCTTTTCCTCTGATTACTGAGATGTTTCAGTTCATCAGGTTCCCTCCTCAACATAAATGTCAAGGACGTCTCAATTACTCAAGACGAGGTTGCCCCATTCGGAAACCAACGATTGATAACGCCTGTTAAAGGGCTTGTCGTTGTTATCGCGCTTATACACGCGTCCTTCTTCGGCTCAAACTGCCAAGGCATCCGCCATTAGCATTAAATTCTTCCATCTCTTTTTATGGTTAATTCTTACTTTTAATACCTGCCGAATTGTTAAAGAGCAGTGGAACGTAATATATCTTCGATCTAAACGTCCCTACCACGTTGAAATTTTTTCTGGAAAATTTCTTACGTGGTGGACCTAGGGGGATTTGAACCCCCAACCTTCGGAATGCAAATCCGACGCTCAAGCCAATTGAGCTATAGGCCCAACAACTTCCAATACACACTTCATTCTCAACTCTAAATTCTGAACTTTAAATTCTAAAGCAGGCTGTTAGGAGAGCTGTCTTGGAGTCTCCAATGATGCCTTTATGAAAGCTTTTGTTTCATAAGCAAACTTAATTTTAATATGACCGCAACAAAAAGTCAACTGTATGTTTTCGCTGTCTTACACCAATATGATAATGTCATAGTTAACAAGACGAAAATGTCATACCCCGATTAAGGGTAAAGGGTACGATTAAAGCTTGAGCTTTAATAATTACCTTTTACTCAATATGAAGGAGAGA
>Ga0172371_10004857_pt1 | contig 20134 bp, 13 predicted proteins | sample Lak12m_FD_114543 | JGI IMG/M metagenome (GOLD analysis project Ga0172371, IMG submission 114543) | Freshwater microbial communities from Kabuno Bay, South-Kivu, Congo - kab_022012_12m | ecosystem: Environmental > Aquatic > Freshwater > Lake | place: Democratic Republic of the Congo: South-Kivu... | reverse complement strand
GCTCCCACGCATGGGCCGAAGCATCATCCAGCACCTCCATGCTCGGCCCCATCGGCTGCAATGCTTGGAGCTTCGACCCCAACACGCCCGCCAACGGCACATCGAAGCCGAGCTCGTCCAAACCGCGGGCCAGCGCGGCGCCCAGGTACATGTCTGCAAGCACTGCGACGCCGATTCGGTGCGCCACCATCGCAGCAGGCACCTTGAGCAGCGGGATCACCCGCGCCTTCCCTTCTTCCGAGACCCGTCGCGCCTCCTCCACCAACCCCAGCCCGGCGCCCACCGCTTCGAGGAATTCGCACGTCCCGGAAAGCCCGACGGGAAGCGGAGCTTCCACGAGTTGCGCCCCGCTGACCGCTGCGATCCGTGCCGCCACTCGCCGCGAATAGGGCAGCGAGATCACCACGTCTGCATCGGCTGCCGCCAGCATCTCCGACACGCTGCTTCCGGCGCACCAAACGCTGTTCACACTGAGCCCCATCGACTCCAGCAACCCGCGCACGACCTGAGCGTTCCCCTCCTCGTCCCCCTCGTTCCTCGTCCGGAACATCCCCACCACCGCACACTTCCTCCCCTTTGTCCCGTCCCCCGCCCGCGGGGGACGAGGGCCTTCGGCCCGGAGGGGGTCCGAGTTGAGGTCACCACCATTCGGGGGACGAGGGCCTTCGGCCCGGAGGGGGTCCGAGCTGAGGCCACCACCCATGCTCTCCGCTATTGCACCGAGCGCCGCGTTCCATCCGTCCAGCCAGTCTCCATCCAGGGCGTCGGACGCAAACGATACCACCCGCGTTGCGGGATTGTCGCGGCCCACGTCGCGCGCGACCTCGTCCACCTGCGCTCCCATTGCCTGCTGCACGGCGAACGGCATGAGAAGCAGAACTCCCGGCTTCAGATCCGTGATCATTGTCTGCGCCAGCCCGCGCAACTTGTCCGGGTCCCCCAGCACCCTCGCAGGCCCATGATCGGTCGTTCCGACACGCCACGCACCGTCCGGCCGCACCAGTCCGGAATACCAGTCGTGGTTCCGGCATATGCGCTCGATCTTCGTGAACACACAGCCGGGTCCTTCGATCGCGAGTGCGGCATCCCGGATGCTGTTCACCGCAAGCAGGACGCCATCTGCAAACGATGGAGTCAACCTCACGCTGAAGTCTTCGTTCATGCGTCGCCCCCGGTCTTGACGCGGTCCGCAAGCGCGTCAAAGAAACGATTTCCAGCCCGACGCAACAGCCTCTCGGCCGTCCGCACCGCGCCCGGGAATCCCATCTCGAAATCCTTGGTCGAGAACGTGCGCTTCCCGCAATCCAGCACCCGCCAATCACAAGTCACATCTGAGTAGACCAGCCTCGCATCGCTTGCCGACAACCGTTCCCGCAGCTCTTCGGGTGAGCGCACGTCGGCCCCGACCCGCATCGTCTCGCACGCGAACCCGGCTTCCTCAAGCATGGCGAACATCGGCACGCCGAACGCACCCTCCGGGGTCCTGATCTCCCGTTCGTCTTCTTCCGAAAGAACGAACAGGATCCTGACCGCTGAGCACAGCGGCCTCAGCTCGGCCAACTTCCGCTCCGCTTCGCAGTCAGCATCAGCAGGGATGGCCGATGGTCGATGGTCGATGGTCGATGGTCGATGGTCGATGATCGCCTCCAGCCAAGAGCGCGTCCCTTGAACTCCATATGGGCTCCCGGCCTCAACCCGTTCCAGTCCGGTGAAATCCGACACGGCCTCGTACACTTCCTTTCGCCGCAGGCTGGGATAGAACACGTTTGCGCAGGCGGCCTTGAGCCCCGCCACCCGGTCAAGCCTGATGTCGGGAAGGAAGCACGTCACGCCTACACCCCGCGCCGTCAGCTCCTGGACGATCTCCCCCCTCGCCCGGCACGGCACAAACCCCACCAGGTTCACCCTCCCCAACCCTGTCCCCTCCCTCGCCCGCGAGGGGGTACCCTCGGCGCTGCCGAGGGGGAGGGAGGGAGCGGTCGGGTAGCGTCCACCACCGTCGGGAGTACCCTCGACAACGCCCACGGGGGGGGAGTCCGCGGCCCCGGATGAGTCCATCAGCATTTGGAAGAACCTACGGTTTCTTGCGTACAGGTTCTCGCCCGATTCGGTAGCCACGACGTGCCCGCTCGAGACCTGCCGGGCCAGGAGATCGACGTCCTCCGCAAGCAGAGCGGACGCACAGGTGTCCGCCAATGCCACCAGGCGCTTCGATGCGCACCCCTCGCAGCCGCCCGCCTCCTTCTCCGCTGCCGATAGCATCCTGCGGCAGAGGTCTCCCGCCCCAAGTGCGATGTCCCGTTCCGAAAGCATGGACATCACGTGGTGGCGCCTGTAGGTCGCGGGCCACGGCTCCAGCGCGGAGAACTCGAAAGCACCGATGCGCGGCCCGTGACTTGCCGGGTGCGCAGTATGGCACTCCCTCTCGCCGAGCACGACTTCCGAATGCGGCCCATAGATGGCCCACCGGACCTCGGTCAGCTCCACGATGTCCATCGGATGGTAGAACCTCCCCCATCCCTTCTCCGACCCGTAGACGTGCGGACGTCTGAGCGAGTCATCGCGCGGTCCCCGGTTCCCGACTGCGCGGCCGCTTCCGTTTGGCGCCAGGTCGACTCCCGACCTGATGCCCGCACCCCTACCCTCCCCGAAATCTCCGGCCCCGGAGAACGCACCCGACCTGCTTCCCGCACCCCTACCCTCCCCGATCTCTCCGGCCCCGGAGAACGCCACGGGCTCGGGCAGCACGACCCGCGATGCGGGCGGAATGCGCCTTGCTGCCAGGAAGGCGATGTACACGTCCACAGACAGGCCGGCAGTGGCGCCATTTCGAGTGCCGCGCCCTGGCGCAGCTTCGCGGCGCACGCTGATCTTCCCGTCCACGGGCAGCACGCTGACGACTGTCGCACCATCGGGCCCATCGAAGGTCAACGTCAACGAGGGAGGATTCGGAGCTTGCTGCATCGACGCGCAGAGTGCGCCCCGCCAGCGAGTGCGTCCCTGTGCAACGTGAGGTCCGAAAAGCCGCTGCGACACGCTCGAATCGAACACGACATCCGTTGCGTCATCCACGAACGCAAGCATCCCGAACGCCGGGTCCGAGAGCTCGCCCAGGGTCCTCGCCGCCGCGTTCTCCACGGCGGAACAATCCACGACCGTGCACACATGGGGAGCGGCAGCGCGGCTCGTGCAACGGACTCGGCCTCCCAGGCGGGGAACCGCTGCCCCACCGTCGAATCGCCCCCAGTCCAGGATGGCCACGGCCTCGCCGCGCTCGCCTGCCTTGCCGGGCCGAAGCGGCGACGCCTCATTGCGCAGAGACAGCCGCAGGGTACCGTCGGACATGGGCGCCGCTGCCGCAACTGCAAGCCCCAGTTTCCTGATCGCCTGCGAGACGGCGCCGGCGGCCAGGTTCAGGATCGCATCCGGATCTCGTGATCGTGCCTTCCCTCTCTCGGTCGGAGGCAATTCCTACACCTCCGTGTCGCTCATGACAGCGTCGAACTGCGCGGGCGCAAGCGGGGTCACCTTCTGAAGAGTCGATATGTCCGATCGGTCCAGGGCAGCGGCCAACGAGGCTATCGGCCGGGCCAGTGCGGAGGCTTGCTCGTGCAGGATGGCCGGCACCCTGCGGGCGTCCGCATCCGAGACCGCCGCGATCCGCGGAATCTCCGCCAGCACCTCGGCAGAGATGCCGCGGGCAAACCGTGCGGCCCGCCCTCCGCCCGTCGAACTGTTGACGACCACCCCGGCCAAACGGACCCCGGCCTGTTCGTATCTCTGCACCGCTCGCGCCACCTGGTTCGCAGCGTACAGCGAGTGCACGTCGTCCGAGACCACTACTACGACCAGGAGCGGCGCAGCGAACTTCATCGGTGCCACAAACCCTCCGCACACGACGTCGCCCAGCACGTCGTAGACGCGCACATCGAATCTGACGTCAGCCTGGAATCCCTCACGATTCAGGAACTGGAAGAGCTTGAGGATGCCCATGCCGCCGCACCCTTCGCCAGGCTCGGGGCCCCCGGCCTCTATGCAGTCGACTCCCTGGGGCGAGCGGACGATCAGCTCATCCACACGGCCGGGCCGCCTGACGGGATCGATCAGCCTCTCCAGCGCGGACGGCGGGCCCGCACCCGGAGCAAGATTCCGTGAGGAATCCCCCTTGGGATCGCACCCGACCAGCACCACCCTGCGCCCGGAGAGGGCCCAGTGCACGGCCAGGTTGGAAGCCACGAAGCTCTTCCCTATTCCTCCCTTGCCGTACACGGCTACGCTTAGCATCAGCCCGACGCTCCTACGCCTTCCCGCGGCATAATACACAAAACCTCTCCTTCCCTGTCAAGACAACAGCACCGGCTCAACCGGATTTACTTTCCCGCGGTTGCCCGGTACAGTCGGGACGGTTGCGCACTCTTACGGAGGTGCCGGATGGTCCTGACAGGTGAAGCTATTCTGAAGGCGGTCGAAACAGGCGAGCTCAAGATCGAACCGTTCGATCCCAAGCATGTCGGCCCCGGAAGCTATGATCTGGCCGTATCGAACGAGTTCAGGTTTTTTAAGAAGGCCCATAAGATCCTGGAGGTGAGCAAAGAGATCGATTACCAGGAGGAGACAGTCCTGTACACTGTCCCCGCCGGAGAGAATTTCATAATCATGCCCGGCGAATGTGCCCACGCGATCACGGTCGAAAAGATCTGCCTGCCGCCCAACATGTGCGCATGGCTCCAGGGCCGCTCGTCGTTCGCACGCCTCGGATTGATGGTCCACATCACCGCAGCGTTCGTTCAGCCCGGGGTGGCCAACCGCCAGGTACTGGAGATGTTCAACGCGTCGCCCATTCCGCTCGCACTCAAGCCGGGCACCCCCATCTGCCAGATCATCTTCGAGCGCTGCGAGGGCAACAGCCGCTACTCCGGCCGATACAGGAACCAGTCTCTCTAACAGGGGATCCGCCCTACAAGTCGAACCTTACCTTCTGCCCACGGTGTATCCCGGCCCGGGTGCTGAATCCGGCAGGAACTTCGATCACGAAGCGCGACTTCACGCCGACCGTCACGCTCTTCTCGCTCAGCGGCGTCGTGTCACGCGCGATGCCGACTATCGTCTTGTCGCTTCCGACAAAGATCATGTCCAGCGGAACATAGGTGTTCTTCATCCAGAACGGGTGCTCCGCCTCCTCCTCGAACACGAAGAGCATGCCCTCGCCGTCCGAGATCTCCTTCCTGAACATGAGGCCCCTCTGCCTCGCACGGTCCGATGCGACCACCTCCGCATCGACGAGGACCGGTGCGCCTCCCTCCACCTCGAATGAGATCGGCACCCTCCACGTTCCCCTCGCTGATTCCGGGCCGTTTGACGCGTCCTTGGCGGAGCACGCCACGGCCGCAAACAGGACCAGCACCGTCGCCGAGCGAAGCATCGTGCTATCCTTTCGGGAGGATCTTGGATAAATATTCGATGTTGTAGGGTTCAAATACTTCAGGTCCTTTCCCGTCTATTTCGCATCTCTCGTCGAACGGCCGGAAGTTGCCCGCGTCCATGATCCACCCCGGGTTGTCCCCGATGTTGTGGTACTCCGACTCGCTGCCCGGCACCATCGACAAACCCAGACTGTGTCCGATCTCGTGAGCAACCGTCCCACCCACGACGTTGCCCAACACCCGCACGGCTTCCGCGATCGCAGCGCCCCTCGCCCCGCCGGGGTACTCGCCCGCTTCCACCGGCTCCCCGCCCAACTCAGGAACGAACGCCGAGAATATCTCATCGAACCGCGGCGAGGCCATGGTAGACTGGGCCCCCCCCAAGGTCTGGCTGAACAGCAGGAAGGACTTCAGGAACACACCGCCGTAAGCGTAGTACCCACGCTCTTCCGTCTCCGCGTTCTTCCCGCCGATGACGTCGTTGAAACGTATGTTCTGGTTGTCCTTACCGGTCGTGTTGTCCAGGCCCAGGAGATTGGCCCCGTTCGGGTCCTCGCCCGACAGCTCGATCACGGAGTACTCCTCGAAGTCCTCGGGCCGAGCATCGACGAACTGGACGTTGAACGCGGCGTAGTCCCGATTGCACCGTTCAAGGATCCGCTGCTTGACAGCGTCCCTGACCTCGTAAAGGCCGAAGTCGTGGAACGCATCGTCAAAGCTCGGCAGGTACTTCACGTATACGATCTGGAGTTGCTTCCCAACCTGGATCGTGAAGTCGAATCCGTCTCCCACGTGGCTGTCGCCCCCGGAGAACACCTCGGCGTAGGCCGTGCCCGTGAACATGCCGGGTATCAAGCCCAGCCCCTGCAGCTTGCCCTCTACGTCAACCGTGACTCGCAGCACGACCTCCAATCCCGTGTTGCCCGTGAATGCCTCCGGGAAGAGCAGCATGGTGTCCTTTCCGGTATATGCCATTTCCTTGCCGTCTTCGGTCTTGAAGCTCCCGTCCAGCACGACCAGGGTTGCCGTCTCACCGACCGGGTCAGCGGGCACAAAGCCCCGTCCGCTCACGTTGACTTTCTGCCCTCGACGGACCACCTGCGGCGTGAACCCGTAGATCGCCGCAGGCTCCACCCTGAACGTCGCGCCCTGAAGCTCGGCCGACGCAAGCGGCGCGACCGCCACCCCGTGCGAAACGTGGTTCTCCAACCGCATCGTCCCCGTGAAAGTCCCGGGGTACACGCCCAGGGTAGTCGGCGACAGGACGAACACAGCCAGGTCCCGCTCCTCCACGTCAAGCGGAACCGCAACCGATTGGATCTCCTTTTCCATCGGCGGGGAATCGACTTTGAACTTGCCGGACAGGAACAACAGCGTCTGTCCTTCGCCGGGGGTCAGCATGTCCGTCCCCGCGACCTTCACCTCGTCGCCGACCCAGAAGCTCGTCCCCTCCACGCCGCTCAGGCTCGGCGCCAGGTTCATCGCAGCGGTGAGCGTTATCGAGAGTGAAGCCGAGTCGTCGGACGAGTACCCGAACAGGCTCCTCGTCACTTCCAGGACACCGAGGAACGGTGCGTTTCTTGCTATGAGATCCTGTGCGAACGCGGGCGGCACATTCCAGACAGCAGTGCCGTCATCAACGTACTCGAGCACTGCATCGTGCTTGAGATCCGCTCCGCCGCAGGTCCCGTCGAACGACATCGAGAGCTCGCCCACCTGCGGCCCCACGAACCCCGTTCCCTTGACTGTGAACTTCGTCCCGTCCAGCACCACCGCGGGTCCCGCCCAGCTAAGCGTCAGGTCAGCCACCCCCTCGGGCGCCCCCTCCTCTCCGCCGCACGCGGAAATCACAGCCACGAGAACCCAGAGTCTCCACCGTCTGCACCGCACAGCGCTCCTCCATTGGCGTGCCGGGCAAGTGTACACGGGTTGGAGGTGGAAGTCGATCACCCGTTGTCCGCGTGCGGGTCCGGTGCTATAGTTAGGCGGTCGTGACGGTGAGAAGGAGGCGTTCATGCACAGGAAGCCGGGAGACATCGTTCCTCCGCGTCGGGCACACAGGCGCATCGGCTGCAACCTCTCAGCGCGATGGACCTACGGGGGCCTCCAGGAGATTGGGTGCGTGCGGAACCTCTCGCTCAACGGCTTCTGCATACGCACCCGCACGATACATCCGCCCGGATTCGCGGCCACCTTCAATCTCAGCGGACCCGGCGTCGAGGTCTCCGTGGAAGCGCGCGTCACGTGGACCCGCGAGATCCAGGCGGAATCCGCATCCGGCATGTGGCACGAGATGGGCCTCGTGCTCAAGTCCCAGGAGTCGGAGGAATTCCGGCAGCTTCTCATGGTTTCCGACGTCGCAGGCATGCTGGCGGTGAGCCCCGCCTCGCCTGCAGCGAGCTGACGACGACAGGACGATGCAAGTGAGATTCGTAGTTCTGCTGGCCCTGGCATCCGCGGTCCTTGCCGTGCCGCGTGCGGTGCACGGCCAGGAATCCGTCACCATCAAGATCCTGCACTTCTCCGACCTGGCCGGAGCGTTCTCCCCGCTGACTTGCACGACCGACGCATTCGCTCCGAAGGACTACTCCTCTTTCGTCGCCCGGCTTGACCGTGAAGCAGCGACGGGCCCGCATGTCATCGTCGGGACCGGCAACGTCCTCGGCGACGAGCCGTTCTCCATGTTCCTGCTCAACCAGGGAAGCACAGGCGTTGCTTCCATCGCTACGCTTCTCAAACGGACGCACGCAGACGTGCTCGTGCCCGGGCTCACCGAACTCTCCCTTCCCTACCGCGGCTTCCTCGAATACTGGCCTTCGCTGGAATCCGCATCGGTCCCTTACCGGGCAGCAAACGTATCTTGCGAGCAGGGCACTTCCTGCCCCGTTCCTGCGCCCGGGGTCGTCATGCTGGAACGCGCGGGCGTGCGCATTGCCCTGCTCCCCCTCGTCGGGCCTGCAGTAGCATCAGTAGTACACCCCCACAACGTCTCCGGGCTCAAGTTCGCTTCCCCACTGGATACCGCATCTGGCATCGCTCTGCTCCTGAAGGCGCACGCACAGGCCGATCTCGTGATCGCGATCGTCAACATGGAGACCGAGCCCGGTCCCGCGCCCGACACGCTCGCGTTCCTATCCCAGGTCCAAGGGGTGGACCTCATACTCACCGGCGGGCTCGCCTTGCCGGACGGCCTGCCCATCTTCGACCACGTGGACGCAGGCGGCAGGAAACGCCCGTTCCTGGCAGCATCTCCTCGTGCACCCGACTACGTCGGCGTCGTGACCCTGCGGGTCGCAAAGACGTCCGGAGGCTTTAAGCTGGACACGGTCGAGACGTCCATACGGCCCGTCGATCCTTTGCGCCGTGACGAGGAGACGGAGCAGCTTCTTTCGCAGACGCTATCCGAGTTCTGCTCGCTTGCCTCACGCACGCTCGGGACGGGGGAGATAGATCCGCCGATGGAACCGGACACCTTGCTCAAGTACGCCATGGAAGTGGCGCGTCGCAATCTTGAGTGCGACGTCTCGCTCTTCTCCCGCGACAGCATCCGGCTCCGCAAGGAGCGTATCGAAGGAGCACCGGATTACGGGCTCATATTCAGGGCCTTTCCGAAGCACGAGGTCGTGGTGCTCGACGTCCTCGGCTCGGACCTGGCAGCGTTTGCGCCTGCGGTTTTCGACGGCAGGAATGGGCTTCTTTCTGCCGGAATCTCCCGAGACGCGGAAGGGAACCTCAGGATAAACGACAGACCGCTCAACCCCGCGCGGAGATACTCGATTGCAACCAGCGACTTCCTGGCAAGCGCCGGGAAAGGCCTGCTCAAGACGTTGCTGGATTCGCCGATGACCCGAAAGGAGCCATCCGGGTACTTCCTGGTGGAGTTGGTGCAGCGCCACTTCGAGAAGGACGGGTTCGCGAAGCTTGGCGGGCGCAAGATCGACGTCGCCACCAACTTTGAGCCGCTGTGGGACCTTCCCTTGTGGGAGCTCTCGTCGATGGTCTACGCATCCTTCACGAACATAGCGATCTCGAACGATTCGGGATACGAGGAAACGCAGCTCGTGCGCTCGCCGTTCCTGGGCTTCAGCGGGGACGGCCAGGCGACGGTCACGCGATCCACTCGAGACCAGGCGCTGTCCGATTTCGTGCGCGTCCAATATGCGATGGCGCGCACGTCCGATGAAGGCGACCTGGCCGAGTCGCAGGACCTGATTACCGAGGAGCTGACTTTCTCCTGGCTGACGATCCGCAACCGTATGGCGAACGAGGACCCGCTTGTGCCCGTTCCGCTGGTCAAGGCCAAGGCGGAGACCGAGTTTTCCCAGTCCCCGGACACTGAATATCACCATCTCGAGCTCACCGGGGTCGCAGGCATCCAATGGCTTTTCGGGACACGCGCAGCAGCGGGCGTCGGCTACGGCCTTCGCACCGAAGCTCTCGCTCCTGACGACACGCTCCACCCCGGCGCACAGATCCACTACACCATCACCAGCCTCCAGCTCTACCAGGGGTACGGCGCCCGTGCTGCCACCCTGGACTCCCGCTTCGAGCTGTTCTACTCGGACTGGACCACGTCCGACACGCTGAAGGGTACGGGCAGCACGAAGCTCTCGATCGCTGTCTGGGACCCCCTCTCCTTCACCCTGGGCCTTGACGTGTTTCTCTTCCGCACGGGCAGCGGCGACCTCTCCTGGTCGCTGGACACCACCGTGGGCTTGACTCTTACCGCTGAGTCCGCGGCTCAGGAGTTTTGAACCGCCGCTTGCGGGCGAACTCGAAGAGGCTGTACATCACGGGGATGAGGATCAGCGTCACCGCGGTCGAGAGCGTTAGCCCGCCAAAGGTGGCCAACCCCAGCGGCCGCCAGAATGAAGAGCCCTCGCCCGTCCCAAAGACCATGGGCACTACCCCGACTATTGTCGTTATCGCTGTCATCAGGATCGCGCGGAGACGCCGCCTCGCAGTAAGCACCACCGCCTCGAACATCGGCATCCCGTGCTCGTCCCGCATCCTGTTCACATAGTCCACCAACACAATTCCGTTGTTCACAACGATCCCAATGAGGATGATCATCCCAAGGAACGCAGGCACCGACAAGCTTTCGCCCGCCACCGCCAACGCGAGGAACGCACCGGTGAACGAAAACGGCACCGAAAAGAGAATCACGAACGGGTCCAGGTAGGACTCGAACTGCGCTGCCATCACAAGGAACACCAACACCAGCCCAAGCAGCAACGCAATCACCAGCCCCTGGCTCGTCTCTCGCTGCTGCTGCACGTCCCCGGCCACGTTGATCGCAATATCATGACGCGAGTACAACCCGCTCTCCAGCAGCTTCTTCTCGATGTCTCCCGAGATCTCGCCGATTGCGCGGCCTACCCGGTTGGCGCCCACGGCTATCACCCGCTGCTTGTCTTTGCGCTTGATTTGCAGCGGCGTCTGCTGGTCCGAGAACGACCCGATCTCATCAAGGCTGACGAGCCGCCCGGTCATGGACATGACCTGCACCTTCTTCAGCGCTTCCACGTCGGTCCTGCCCGGCGCAGCGTAACGGACCGTGATGTCCAGGTCCTCCGCTCCGCCTCGGTACGTCCCCGCACGCACCCCCGTTATGGCCCCGCGAAGCGCTGCCCCCGCCGAGGCCGCAGTGACCTGGCGCCGGGCCGCCTTGTCCCGATCAATGGTATAGCGAAGCTCCGGCGCCCAGTCGGGCAGGTCCGCAGTCACGTCCTTGGCCCCGTCCACGGACGCTATGATCTCCTTCACCTGCTTCGCTGCCTCCGACATCGCGGCCAGATCCGACCCTCGAATCTCATATGTGATCGGCTTCGCACCTCCGGACGCCAGCCTGCTCATGACGTCTCCGACCGTCACGTCCGCACGCACTATCTGATGCATGGCCTTCAGCTTCTTCCGGATGCCATCCGCGACATCGGTGTCGGAGCGAGTCCTCTCCGCAAGGGGCACAAGCTGAGCGGAGAGCGAAGCTATGTGGCTTCCCTGCCTTCCTCCGAACGCCACGGCAAAGCCCTGCCCCTGGCTTCCGTATCTGAACCCAACGTGCCTGACCTCGGGCTGCGCCATCAACTCCTTGGCCAGCATCTCCGCCACGGACCGAGTCTCACTGGCAGCCGAGCCGACGGGCAGCTCGATCGAAATCTGGATTTGCCCTGAGTCTGATTCGGGCATGAAGTCGCCGCCCGTCCTCTTGGCAAAGTAGAACGTCGTCCCGGCCAGCATGACCGCGGCCAGAAGAACGATTGCCCTGTGGCGCAACGCCCATCCAATGATCTTGGAATAGCCGGTGTCTATGGCGTCGAAGAGCTTGTCGCCGACTTGCTTGCCCGCCGGCTTCAGCATCCTGCCGCACATCATCGGAGTGAGCGTCAACGCAACAAGCAGGGATGCGCCAATAGTCAGAGTCACGACCATCGCAAGCTGGTTGAACAGGACGGAGATCAGCCCCGAGACGAACACCAGCGGACCGAACACCGCACACGTCGTCAGCGTCGAGCCGATGATTGCCCCGCCGACCTCCCTGGTCCCTTCGACTGCGGCGCCCTTGGCGTCCCGCCCGAACTCGTCGACGTGGCGCGTTATGTTCTCCATCACGACGATGGCGTTGTCCACCACCATGCCGATGCCCAGGGTAATGGCCATCATGGAGATCATGTTCATCGTGTAGTCCATCAGGTAAAGCGCGAAGAACGCCACGATGGACGACGTGGGAAGCGCCACGGCCACGATGATGCTGGGCCTCCACCTCCGCAGGAAGATGAACACGACGGCGGAGACCATGATCAGCGCCATCACCATTGTGGTCATCAGGTTGTCCATCATCCGCCGGATGAACATCGAGTTGTCCACGTACTGGATGATTGACATGTGCTTGGGCAGCGTTTTGCGCACACGCTCTATGCCGGCATTCACTGCGTCTGCGACCTTGACCGTGTTGGCTCCGGACTGACGCATCACGCCGCAAATGAGCGCGGGACGAGCGTCCACGTTGCCCGCACCACGGATGTCCTGGAGGTCGCGGATCACGGTCCCCACTTCCCTGAGCCTCACCACCGCGGCCCCGCGCGCGGACACGATCATGTCTTCCATCTGATCGAAGTTGTCGAACTCCGCGGGCACTCGCACCGTCAGGTCGAGCACTCCTTCTTCCATCGACCCCGCAGGCGTCGCATAGTTCTCCGCGGAAATCCGTTGCGCCACTTGCTCCAGCGAAAGGTCGTGCCTGCGAAGCTTGTCACGGTCAAGCTCCACGCGCACCTCCATCTCCGGCGCACCGAACATGACCACGGCCCCGACCCCGGGGATCCTCCGCAAAGGCTCCGCCACGAAGTCGTCCACCCACTCCCGCTCCTGCCGGACGTCTCCGCTCGACGAGACTATGCCGAGCATCATTATCGGGAACTGCGACATGTCCATCTGGAAGATCATCGGAGGATCGATGTCCTCCGGAAGGCGCCGCTTGGCCATGTCCACGTACTGACGCACATCCGCGGCCATGTCGGTCAGGTCTGTGCCGAAGTCGAACTTCAGCGAGACCGCCGACACGCCTTCCGAGGACGTGGCAATCAGCTCGTCAAGGTTCTTTATCGAGCCCAGCGACTCCTCCATCGGCTTGGTCACCCGCTTCTCGATGTCCTCCGCCCCGGCCCCCTGGTAAGCCGTGATCACGGAGATCACCGGCAGCTCGATCTCCGGGAAAATGTCGATCGGAATCAAGTAGTACGCCACGCCGCCGAACAGTATGGCCACAAGATAGACCACCGTCGTGAGCACCGGGCGCCCTACCGAGATAGCCGCAAGTCTCACGTTCGCCCCCTACTCCGCCTCGGCCTTGACCACGATCGCTGCCCCGTCCGACAGGCCCACCTGCCCGGTCACCACGACCCTGTCACCAGCGTTCACCCCGTCCACGATCTCCACGCGATCAGGATATCTCAAACCGGTCGCCACGTACCGCTTCTCCGCCAGGTCGCCCACTGCAACGTACACCACCTTGCGCCCTTCCGAGCGAAGCACCGCCTCTATTGGAACAAGCAGCGCACCCTTCTTCACGCCCGTGTCCACGTACCCCCGTGCGAACATCCCGTCCTTCAGCTTCGGCGCCTCCGACGCATCAGGCGCAAGCTTCACCGGGAAGAGACCGGTCATCGGGTTGGCCGCCACGCCCACCTGCTTCACGGTCGCAGCAAACGGGCCTTCTCCCGGCAGCCCGTCTACCGAGTACAGGCCCTTGAGCCCGGCCCTCAGCAGCAGTCGATCCTCTTCGCGGACCTCAGCCACGATTTCCGACTTGCCCGGCTCGACCAGGACCATCAGCGGCACGCCTGCACCAACCACCGCACCCTTCTCCACCAGCACGTCCTCGATCCTGCCTGACGCCGGCGCCTTAATCTCGACGTTCTTCTTCGCCACTTCCGCCAGGCCCACCGCTGCCCTTGCCTGCTCTATCGCAAGCTTCGTTGCCTCGATGTCGAGCCTCGTCGCTTCAACGCGCCTTGACGCCGTCCGAGCCAGCTCCACTGCATTGGTCGCCTGCTGCACCGCTGCTTCCATCGCTTCCCGGTCTTCCTTGCGCGCTCCGATGTCCACCAGGGCTGCCTGCTCCTTCGCCTGCCGGTACTGGGCTTCCGCCATCTTGTACGTGTCTTCGAACTGCTCGAAGCTCTGCTTCGGGATTACCTCGCTCTCCACCAGGGACCGCATCCGCTCCACCTCTCGCCGGGCGCTTTCCATCCTGGTGCGTGCCAGATCCGCCAACGCCTTGGCCTGCTCACGCTCCTGGGGCCGCGCCCCCGTCTCCACAACCTCGGCCCGCGCCTGCACTTGCCGCAGCGCTTCCTCTGCCTGCTTCACTCCCAGCGCCAGGGTCTTGGCCTCGATCTCCGCCACAAGCTCAAGTTGCTCCAACCGCTTGACCGCAGCATCCTTTGCTTTCGCCGCCTGCTCGGAACGCAGCAGCACCTCCTCGTCGTCCAGCAGGACGAGGACTTGGCCCGCTGTCACGTCCTGCCCTTCCTCAACCAGGATCGCGGCCACCTCGCCCGCCATCTGCGGCGCAACTTTGAACACGTTCTCCGCTGCCACGTTGCCCGTGAGTTGGACCTGGATCTGCGCGTCTTCCGGCTGCACCTGAAGCACCGTCACCGCCGCACCGGCAGCCTCGACCGGCGAATCAGACGCGGCAGTCGCCGCCCCGTTCGAACACCCCGCTGCCACTACCGCCAAGCCCGCAAGGACCACACCGGAAACAGCCCATCCGCCCCTCGACTCGCTTCGCTCCCTCGGGGCCGGCCATCGCCCCCTCGACTCGCTTCGCTCCCTCGGGGCGGGCCATCGCCTATCGTCGATCATCTCGTCTCCTCCGGCGGAAGCCATGAATCGACCGGGGCCCCGGTCGCCTTGCCCAGCGCTGCCCAGGCGCTCCACACCTTGTAGAACGCTACGGACCTCTGTGCGGTGGCTTCCGTCAGCGCCCCTTCCGCATCCAGCAGGTCGGTCGACGTCTTGTACTCCGCTTCGTACAGCGCCTTCTGCACGCGGAAGTTCTCTTCCGCCTCCTCGACTCGCACGCCCGAAGCGTTGTACGTCTCAAGCGCAGCGGCCAGGTCCAGGTGCGCCTTCTTGACCTCCAGCTCGACTAAGTTCGACACCGCATCCAGCGCTGCCTGCACCAGCCTCGTGCGCGCCCGCGCCTCGTCCTGCTTGTACCAGGTCTTGCCCCACTCCCAGACCTTCCAATTCAGCGTCGCACCTACGAACCACGAGTCCTCTTCCCGGAAACGGCTGCCCACGTTGTGACTCGCGCTCCCCACCGCGACTACCGTCGGGATGTACTCCGCAACCACCAGATCCTCCCCTACCCCGGCCTGCGCCACCTGCTTGCGCAACGCGGCCAGCTCCGGCCGCTGCCTCAGCGCCGTCGCAACCGATTCCTCGACCGGCAGCACCGCTCCTCGCGGAAGCGCCTGCACGATGTCCTCCGCAGAGAACTCCGCTGTCGCTCCCCACCCGACCACTGATGCCAGATTCGCCAGCGTCAGCGCGACCGCGTTCCGGGACTGCACTTCCGCCTGCTTCACCGACGCCAGTGCTACCTGCACTTTGAGCACGTCACCCTTCCCGACAAGTTGAGCTTCCTTGAACTTCCGAACTCTCTCCAACGCAGCTTCCACTCTCTTGATGGACGCGTGCACCGCATCCAACACCGCCCGCGCCTGGAGGTGACCAAGGTACGCGTCCACCACGCCCAACGCGGTGCTGCCTCGAACCTCGGCCTCCTTCAGCCTCGCTACGTCCACTCCCAGCCCGGCCAGATCGTACGCTTTCGATACCGCGTAGAGCGGCGTCAGCGGTTGCGCAACGGTAGCGGACAGCGACCACGTGACCTGCTTCTGGACCTCCGTCCCTCCGCCCCCGGAGAGACCTTCGAACATCGCCTTCACGAGAGCTTCGTATTCCGTCTGCGGCACCGGGAGCTGGTCCGACGTAACGCCCCCGGTGAACCCGCCGCCGCCGAACTGGGTCACGGTCGCCTTGTCCCACCGGGTCACGTTGCCGTCCAAGGACAGCGCGGGCCCGAACCCCCCCCGCACGGATTGCTGTGCGGCCGTCGCAGCTTCCGTCCCGTGTCCGGCCTGCCTGATCACGGGGCTCTCAACCATCGCTGCCGCAAGACACCCGCGAAGACTCACCTCTTCACCTGACCGTGTCCCGCGGTCCTCCGCCAGCGCGGTCCCGACCACCAACGCCGAGCACGTTACCAGCGCTGCTGACGCAGCGTGGACCCAACTCCGCTTCTCCAGAGACCCGAGCGCCGCTGCCCTGAAAACCATCTCAGGCCTCCTCGTCCAGCACTCCCCGAAGAAAAGCTCGCACGATCCTTCCGGCATCCACCTCGGGTTCGAGAGATCCGCCCCCGCTGATGAACTTGTGCGCTATGAACCCGCGCACCAGCGCAGCAAGCAGCCCAGCCGCCTCGGCGCGGCCGCACCACGTCTTGTGCCCTCTCAAGCTCCTGCCGACTATCTCTCGAAAGACCGCGTCCATCCTCTTTGCCTGACCGTGCATCTCGTCGACATCCATGCCCGCGGCGTCCGCACCGACACGATGGGAACGCGTGATGAGCTCGAACATCAACCCCCTGTTCCTGTTGGCAAGAGCGAACACCCTCGCAAGGCTCCACGCAAGCGCTTCCTCCGCACCAAGGCCCGCGGGCGGCGCAGTGGCGAGAGTAACTTCCACCTCCCCGAAAACCTTCCGCAGGAGCGCCAACGACAGCTCGTCCTTGCTCTTGAAGTAGTTGTAGAGTGTCCCGACCCCATAGCCGGCCTCTCTCGCTATCTCGTCCATCGTGGCCTTCTCCAGGCCCCGCTCCTCGATGACCCTCACCGCTGCATTCAGTATGTGGTCCCGCGTGAAGTCCTGTATCTTCCTCTTGCGCTGTTCCTTGCGCCCCCCCCCGGCTTCCGCCATGGCTGCCTCCGCATGAAAGTGCGTTCCATCCCGTGAACGCAAGTTCATCTATACGAGGACTGCCTCAAGTTGTCAACGACCGGCACCTGGCACCCCCCGTTACCCTTCGGCAACCGTTGGCACCGGGCTGGCCGTCTCTATTGGATGTCCCACTGGCGGAGGATGGTGAAGCCGAAGACGATATCGTCGGGAGAACGCCAGGCACCGGGAGCAAGGGCGTCCACCGTGAGCGCTTGGGTGTTCGTGACCAGCAGGGTGAAGCGGTGGCGCCAGGTACGGCCCGTAATCCCGCCAGCCCACTGCACGTAGCCCGCGGAGAAGCCGCCTGCCGGCACCGTCACCTCGCCGTCCAACTCCAGAGCATCCACCCCGGGCAGCACCCAGGCCAAATGGGAATAGACCGCCGCTGACCAATCCTGGTCCGACGGGCCCTTCGCTTCTGAGCTGGAGTCGCTTGCTGCAAGCGCACCGGCCGTCACGGTGAGCCCCCCCGGCACGGAGCGCCCCAAGGCGACGTTCGCACCCCATGCTGCTGCGTCATCCGCCTTGGGTTGAACAAACCAATCGCCTGTTACTCCCAAGGCAAGATCAAGCTGGTGCGTGTCCTGGTGCAGCATCTGGTACCGGAGCCCCGCCTCGATCGTGTCATAGCGCTCAACCGTCCCGTTCACCCGAGTCATGCGAAGCTCCAGTCGCTCCAGGGGAACGACCGCCAGGCCAAGCCCCACACGCAGGGCCCCCCCGTCCAGCCCCGCGAGATCGTGCCAGGTCCGCTCGTCGATCTGCTGGTATGCTCGGTGCTCAATGATTAGTTGAATCGCACGCGTGCGCGAGATCGAAGCCAGCGCCACGGTCAGGCCGCGTGCCGCAGCAGCGTGGGGCTCAAGCGCCGGACCCGACGGAGCAACCACGACCGCCGCGGCCTCCTCCGCTTCATCCACCTGCGACGGATCCAGCCCCTGTGAAAACGCACTTTCCGGGAAACCGTGGAGAGCGGCCCCTAGAACTCCGACCAGCAATGCCAATCTGCCCCACTTGCCCAATCCCGCGACCGCCCCCCTCCCCAACCGCTCTCCTGGACCCACGTCTACCCCCTCGAATGCGCCAACCGGTTAATAGGCACCGCATCGGCCGTCGCCAACGGGCGTGGGGATGTGCCGGCTACAAATTTCCGGCTGGGTTGCTAACTTCTACAAGGCGTAGGCCCGGCGGGTGAGACGGTTTCGCCGCGGGCCGGGTGGATCTGGCAACAGGAGGTGACGACATGGGAACGGGAGTCAAGTTGGTCGTTGGTGCGACCGGCACGGTAGGCAGTTGCTTGGTTAAGGAGCTTGCAGCCAAGGGCGTTCCGGTCAACGCGGGAACGCGCAATCCCGCAAAGGTAGGCGCGCTGCCGGGGGTCAAGGGCGTCAAGCTCGATCTTCGTGATCCGGCGACGTTCTCCGCTGCGCTGAAGGAGGTCGACGCGATCTTCGTTCTTTCGCCCAGCGGCCAGGTTGGTGCGGACGAGCTGCTCGGCCCCTTCCTGGATGCCGCATTCAAGCAGGCCGGCAGGATCGTCCTCATGACCGCGGCAGGCGTGGAGCGCAACGAAGCGTCTCCCTTGCGGAAAGTCGAGCACCAGGTCCTCCGCTCCGGTACGGAGTGTGTGGTCCTGCGGCCGAGCTGGTTCATGCAGAACTTCCACAACTACTGGCTCAGGTCCATCGAGGAGACGGGCAACGTCTCATTGCCTGCCGGGAACGGCAAGACGGCGTTCATCGACGTTCGTGACATCGGCGCGGTCGCAGCGCGGTTCTTGACCGACGTGAAGCCCAGGAACGAGGCGCTGAAGCTGACTGGGCCCGAAGCGCTCACGTACGGGCAGGCCGCGGCGATCCTGTCTCGCGAGACCGGCCGCAAGATCAGTTACGTGAACGTGGACGAGCCGGCTTTCCGGAAGTCTCTGCTCGATGCAGGAACTACGCCCGAGTACGCGGACATCCTGCTGGCCCTCTTCGCGACGGTTCGCTCCGGCTACGCCGCGGAGGTCACCCAGTCTGTCTCGGATGTGCTCGGGTCCGCACCCCGGAGCATCGTGGACTACGCCCGGGACTACAAGGCCCAGCTACAGTAGCTCGTCGCGTCCCTCTCGCTGTGCCAAGCAGTGCCTACAGCAGCTCGTCGCGTCCCATCTCGCGGAGCTTCTGGACAAGCCGCCCAACGTCCTGCCCGCGGCCCCTCCGGGCGACCAGCACCGCGTCGCGGGTGGACACGACGATAAGGTCGGACAGCCCCTGGACGGCAACCGCCGGGCCGCCGGGCTCCGCTACCACCACGCTCCCATCGACGCGATCGAGCACCACGTCGCCCAGCACGAAGTTCTCATCGCGGCCCCGCTCATCGAACACCGCATCCCAAGTGCCGACATCCGACCAGGGGAAATGCGCGGGCAGCATGACCATGTTGCTGCAACGCTCCATCACGGCCTTGTCCACATTGACGTTGGGAAGCGGGGCCAGCAGCTTCATGAGTCCCTCGGAAGTCGCTTTGCCGGAAGCATAGAGGGCAGCAGTGTCGCGCACCACCTGCGCCCAGCTCGGCTCGACCTGCTCCAATTGACTGAGGAACCCTGGGACCGAGAAAACGAACATCCCGGAATTCCAGTAGTAGCCCCCTTCGGCGAGGAACGACTTCGCAGTATCCAGGTCCGGCTTCTCGACGAAACGCTCCACGTGACGGGCAAACGGCACGGACGGGTCGCAGGATCGACCTTCCTCCCCGGCAAGCGCCTGCCCCTCCAGGATGTAGCCGTAACCCGTCTCGGGCTTGGTGGGGGCGATCCCCAGCGCCACGGTGTACTTCTGCGCCAGTTGGAAGGACCGCTCCAAGACTCTTCGGAACAGGTCCAGGTTGGAGATGAGGTGATCGGACGGCAGCATCGCCATCACGCCGTCCGGATCCACCGCGACGATCCGCCCCATGGCCAGCAGCACCGCACCCAAAGTGTTGCGTGCCACCGGCTCGACGACCAGACCCTCGTCTGAAGTCCGGCATACGGCCTGCCGCGTTATGTCCACCAGTTGCTCGCCGACCACGAAGAGGATCCTCTCCCGCTGGACCAGCGGAAGCACCCGGTTCACGGTCAGCTCTATGAGCGGTCCCCTGCCCAGCACGTCGATAAACGGCTTCGGCCGCTTCGCCCTGCTGGCCGGCCAGAACCGCGTCCCCGCTCCACCCGC
>Ga0172371_10004853_pt1 | contig 20142 bp, 18 predicted proteins | sample Lak12m_FD_114543 | JGI IMG/M metagenome (GOLD analysis project Ga0172371, IMG submission 114543) | Freshwater microbial communities from Kabuno Bay, South-Kivu, Congo - kab_022012_12m | ecosystem: Environmental > Aquatic > Freshwater > Lake | place: Democratic Republic of the Congo: South-Kivu... | reverse complement strand
TTCATTCTGAGCCAGAATCAAACTCTCCGTATCAAAATACTTAGTCACTATTCTTCAAACTCAAGGTAATTTTTTTACGCTGTCTTTAAGCATTTCAAAGACCAATAATTTTTTCCTACTTCCCGACCCAATCAGTCTTTATCGTTTTCGTTTTCTTTATTTCATTTTCAAGGACGAGAGAAATCATATCCCATCCACCAACATCCGTCAAGAAGAAAAAACAAAAAACTTTAACTTTTTCAAAGCGCCCTCGCAGCGCACATTACAAAAATGCAATACGTATTTAAAAAACAATCGATTTTAAAAACAATTCAACAGACAAAATATTTTTAATAACAATGTTTTTATATCTCATAAAAGCACCAAATTGTGTTCATTAAAACATACTCGATTGAAAAAACTATCTCATGGCCACTAGAAGCTTATAGCAGGACTATAGATATAATTTATTGACTATTAAGCAATTAATTTAATAATCTAAGTATACAATGATTGGATTATGTTGAAAGTAATGTTTTACAAAACGGAGGTATCTTTATGAAGTCTATTCAAAATGCATCAAAGTCCTTTTTAATAGGGCTTTTATTTACTTCGGCGACATTGTTAAATTCGAACAATCTAGATGCAAAAAAAACAGCCGATTCGTCTATTAATGCTACTTTTATAAATACAACAAACACTAGTCTTAAAGTACGAGTTATTAGCGTGGGAATTTACCCTAACGCCATTCCATACACTAGCTATGAAAATATGATTGCTGCGGGTGCTAATTTAACCCTTCCTCAAGACATACGCGTATTATTTAACCCGGAGTTAATTGGTGCTTCTCATACATGTGAAATACTCGGAGACGGCAATAAAGTGTTATACATAATTGAAAACAAAGATCTAGCAGGAAATGTAGCTATTGAACTTGGTACAAATAAATATGATGTAAGAATGTAATGTTTTCAAACCAAAAAGGAGTGTTTTATGAAAAATATAAAAAAAGCTCATACCCACCACCAAGAAGAACTTGAACACGGTTATGACGTTTCACACAAATCGGGAAAAGGTGGCAAAAAGACCAAACACGCAATGCATGGACATTTTGAAAAGGAACACGTCTGGCCTATCAGAAATGAAGGTAAGGCGGGCAAGCAAAAAATTTAACTACAAAGCACAACGGAGACAATTGTCCGTAAATTAGTTATACTTTTCTCCTAGTTGTTGATTATTTAAAATACCCTCTCAAGGTAAAACTTGAGAGGGCTACTTTGATGAAGATGTTATGTTGATTGATGAATTACGCGAAAAATTAAAATCTATCGAACCAGACTGGCAAGCAATACAGTCATTTGTTAAAAATTCGAACGCACAAAAACGATTCGACGAGTTAGATGTCGACGTTAATTCTGAAAATTTTTGGCAAAATCCGAATCGTGATGAAATACTTGTTGAGCATCGTAAACTACGAAACATTATCGAGTCATATCAAAAATTGTCTGAGGCCTATAAAGAAAACCAGGAGCTTATAGAACTCTTCTCTGAAAGCGAAAAAGATCTTGAAAACATAAAAGGTGAAATTTTCGCTCTCTGCAGGCAAGTCAGCAAATTCAAAATCGAACTAATTCTAAACAAACCGGAAGACATACGTAACTGCTACCTAAACATCAATGCTGGAGCTGGTGGAACTGAATCTCAAGACTGGGCTCATATACTTTTACGAATGTTTATACGTTTTTGCGAACGAGAAGATTTGAAGGTATCTGTTCTTGATTACCAAGATGGTGAAGAGGCCGGAATAAAATCAGCAACATTGTATGTAAAGGGAAAAAATGCATTCGGTTTTCTGAAAGCCGAAGCAGGAATACACCGTCTTGTACGAATATCACCTTTTGATGCCAATAAGCGAAGACATACATCTTTTGCCGGTGTTAGCTTATTGCCTGAAATAGCTGATGAGAAAATAGAAATAAATGAAAGCGAATTGCGCATAGACACATATCGTGCCGGCGGTGCAGGTGGACAGCACGTCAATAAAACTGACTCTGCGGTACGCATAACACATCTACCATCCGGTATAGTTGTTCAATGTCAAAACGAACGCTCGCAACTTCAAAACAAACAAACAGCAATGAAGATGTTAATGTCAAAATTGGTTGCAAAACAAAAAGAAGAACGCAAGTTACGTGATGATGCATCCCTTAATAAAAAGAAAATTGAATGGGGTTCTCAAATTCGCTCCTATGTTTTACATCCATACAAAATGGTAAAAGATCATAGGACCGATTATGAATCATCCCAGCCAGACTTGGTCTTGGACGGAGATATAATGCCATTCATAGAGGCGTATCTCTTACAAGAAGCACAAACAACAGAAAGCTAAAGTGGTTCACGAAACATTCTTTAACAACTTAAAAAATCATACACTTAACCTCGTAAAAAAGGCCTGCAATCAAGATGTTCCCAAAATTGTATTGGGTTTGTCTGGTGGGCCTGATTCACTCTTTTTGTTATACCTTTTAAGCGAGTTAAAAAAAGAAAACAAACTTGATGTCATAGCTGCACACTTGGATCATGGTTGGAGACAAAATTCTTATATTGATGTTGAATTTTGCCAAAATTATTGCGAAAAACTCGGCGTTAAATTTGTAAGCGAACACGCCGCAAACCTTGATTTTAAAGTTAAATTTAATGGTTCAATGGAAGAAGTTGGCCGTAAACTACGTCGCATTTTTTTTCAAACCATTTTTGAAAAAGAAAAAGCAAACTTAATAGCACTAGCACATCACCAGCAAGATCAACAAGAAACTTTTTTCATGCGCATTATTCGCGGAACTACCATGCAAGGTTTACGATGTATGGACGAATTTGACGGTAAGTACATCCGCCCGCTTATCAAAACAAACAAGCAAGACATCATAAATTTTTTACAAGCCAACGATATTCAATTTTTACAGGATCCAACAAATACATCGGACACATATTTGAGAAACAGAATTCGCAAGTATGTTTTGCCTGCTCTTGAAAGATGTGATGAACGTTTTGATAAAAAATTTCAAACAACCCTTGAAGCCATTAAAACTGAAAATGATTTTTTACATGAACTGGCAACAAAATGCTTTCTGGATGTTTTTCAAAAAAACCAGCAACAGCTTCTCATGGGCAATCTGAAAAAATTTCGTGATTTGCATGCGGTTTTGCAAAGCCGAATCATTGTTATATGGCTGGTTGAGGAACAAGTAATCTTTCAAGTCAGTTCTGCTTTAATCAAAGAAATCTTAAAATTTTTAAATCACCCATCAGGTAGAACTCACCAGATAAATTCAACAACTCAAATCTGTAAAAAGCAATCTTCATTCTGGATTGAAAAGACAAAGAAGCCTGGACTAATTTAATCCAGGCTTCAATTAAAACAACTTTTCTAAAAATAAGCTTTATTATTCTGCGTCCACAGGATCACCCGGGGCTTCATCAGCTATAACAACAACCGTATCTACAGGATCTTGTTCAGCCGCTACAACAGTTGCAAAATCGTTCTGTATTTGAATCTTTACTTGGTCCGTTATAATACCCTTATGTGCACGTAACAAATCTTTAACTTTCAAAAACGCCTCACGTACAGCATTTTTGGATGCTACAAATTTTTCATTTTTATTAAAAATATCACGTTTTGCAACTCTCTTAGATCTAAGCTGATCCCTCAAGTTTTTTATTTCTGAATTAATTGATTGAACCTCTGGCGTTCTTTCTATTTCTTGTCTAATTGCTTTCTTTTCTTCAATTTTATTTTTAAAAACTACCAAATTATCTTTATCCGCGCCGGCTGCCTTAGCAATTAAATCATCCAATTTCGCCATCAAAAACTTTCCAAATCGATGCTTGAACTCACCCGCCATACCATAACCTTGACCAGATTGCCCACCTTGACCAGGGTGCCAAGCAAAACAAGGCTGAGTCAAACCCGAAACTGCAACTAAAGATAAACTAAGAACAATTTTCTTCATCATGTTTTTCATTTTCAATCCTTTTAAAACTTCAAACCATAAAATATACCATCAAAACAAACATCACTTCACTTAGTCGGCCGCCAATTATCGCAATGTTAAGTTACTAAACACAGCTTAGCACTTCTTATTTACAAATTGCAATAATTAATAGTGTTTTATTTTACATAGCAGCAAGTAAACAATCTGACATCGATTACAATACTAACGGTGAAAATATAAGAACTCGTTAAAAAACGTAAAAAATGATATAAATCTCTAATATTTTTATAATAATAAATATGGAGATGTTTTAAAAATCGCAAAAATAGAAAGAAGAGAATGAATTTTGACGAATTTAATGAGCCAGAACAAGAACAAATTGAAGATGAATTAAAACCTGAAAAACGAAGTTATCGTAAGCTTTACTTTTTTTTACTCATAATTTCACTTTTACTACATTTGCTCATTTTGGATGTTTTTTTTAACTTTGGCCTGCGAAAAAGAGGCTTGAGTCTTTTAAAACAACTAGCGTCTGAAGAGGCTAAAAAGTGTGAAAATAAAAAAACATTTGTTTATTTCAATCCATCAAAAGACATTGCGCCCTTAAAACAGATGTCTACAATCCCTGAACCAATTTCAACACAAGTCGCGCCTCCTCTAATCGAAATTAAACCAGAACCAGACAATGGCTTACCTGCAAGCCTAAAGCCACGCAAATCTGAATTTGGCTTTCCAAACGCGAATGATGAGATCCCTGAAGAAGATGTGCTTGAAACAAAGCTTGGGACTGAAGATAAAGCCGAAGAACTTGCCATTGAGGCCGAAGCCAATGCGGTAGAGGAAGAAGCTCCAAAAATTAAACAAGCACAAAAAAAGTTAGATTCAACAGCACAACCAGAATCCAAAGCCGAACCCACACAAACTGAAACGGCTGAAACCGCTGATTCAAAAACCACTGAAAAAATTATAAATGAAGCACCTGAGCCTGTTGTAAACAAAACTAGCGCCATGTTTGCAGCAGCTGACAAAGAAGCACGCATCAAACAAATTATGGCTCAGCAAAAAATTTTAGAACAATACCAGGGACAAGATTTTTCAGCACAAGCAACAGGTGCAGCTGAAAGCCAACCAGGCAAAGAACAAGAAAAATCGTCTAGCTATTTATCGGGCGATTCGCAAAAAATTTCTCTGCGTGCCAAAGGCAAAAAAACTGAAGGCAAAAAGCGAAACATCATAGCAATGACCAAAGGCTTTATCGAAAACCTAAAAGACGAGGGTAATGATTGGCTTGAGCGCAAAGGAGACGACAACAAGCGTCCTTCTTTTGAAGAATTAAAATACATTTCATATGAAGAAAAAATCACTTGGGGCCTACAGGCTTCATGGAAACAAAGCTTTGAGCACTCACCATTGCACGACCTAAACCATAACGATGCAGTCATTGATTTTTCGATCGACGATCAAGGTAACTTGGTTAATTGTGAAATGTTACAATCAACAGGAAACGCCGATTTAGACCGAATGATTATTAAAAATACAAAGCTTGCTAGTCCATTCCCTCCTTTACCAAAACATTTCAACACCAAGCTATATCGGACCGGAAGAATCATTCACGTCTACCCTAGAAACCTTGGTTTTTAACATAAATTGAAAATCCTACCCTCAGAGGTTTACACTAGGACTTGGGGAATGTTAAAAAAATTGAATCTGGGGGGATTTGTTATGCTTAGTTTGTTTACCACTGTACCACTTCTTGTAATGGCGCCTTTGTTCACGGCAAAGGATGCTAACTTTGATCTTTTATCCACTGCGACTCAAACAAAAAATTTTGCACTCACGACCACTGGTACGTGGGCTGAATTCACACTAAAAAACATGCAGCAAAAATTCAAACAGGAAAAATGGGCGTGGGTAGGCTCAATAATATTTAAAAGCAAGCAAGCTTTGGAACTAAAAGAGGTTAACTTGCAATGGGTCGGCGAAAACATTCCTAAGCTTCATGCATCTCTATATCAAAAGAAAATCTTTGATAAAAAAGTCATTCCAATTCAAGAAAATTTAGTTTGCGACGGAACTTGGAACAAGCAAAAACAACAACTAATTTTTCGACTTAACGAAAAAATTGTGGCCATAAATAAATATTGCCTTGTCCTAAGCTTTCCAAAAGAATTTGAATCCAAAATAAAGAATGGCCGTTTTCTACTTGCTCAAGAAAATCCGCTAACAATTTTAGAATTAAAATAGAAACAACCACAAACTCCTAAGCAAAGGACACATGGAGCCAATTCATCCTTTGCATTAAATAATCAAATTGATATTATAAGGCAACAAACACAATATTGTTATTCGGACAAAAAAGGAGTTTGTGTGGCAGGAGTAGTAATTTTGGGCGCTGGGCTTACAGGCCTTTCCGCAGCTTATCATCTTGAACAAGCAAATTTTTCTGATTACAAAATTTTTGAAAAAGAAAACAGAGCCGGTGGCTTACTAAGATCATTCAAACAAGACGGTTTTACTTTTGACTTTACTGGTCACTTGTTACACGTAAGCGACAATGAATTTAAAAATTTTCTTAACCAAACATCAGGTATAAATAATTTTGATTTAATCGCGCGTAAATCAAGTATATACACGCACGAAACATTTGTTGATTACCCTATCCAAATGAATCTTTATGGCCTTCCCGTAGATTTTATTTATGAATGCTTGGATGGATACATAAATCGAAACCAATTAATAAAAGATCCCAAAAACTTTCGCGACTGGGTATTAAAATATTTTGGCAAAGGTCTAGGTGATCACTTTTTTTTCCCATACAACACCAAGCTACTTGCGTACGATTTAACAAAAGTTTTGGCTTCTTGGACGGGCCGCTTTGTACCACAAACAGACTTAAAATCAATACTTCGAGGGGCTCTTGAGAAAAACAAATCAGCAGTTGGTTACAACGCTTCTTTTTATTATCCCAAGAAAGACGGCATTGAATTTGTTATAAAAAATTTAGCTAAAAAATTATCTAATCCAATAAACATGAACTTTGAAGCGACCAAAATTGATTTAAAAAACAAGATAGTTTTTTTCGCGAATGGCCACAGTGAAAAATATGAAAAATTAATCACAACAATGCCTTTGAAAACGCTTTTATCACAAATCAAAGACACTTCTGCAACAACACTAAAAAAAGCTTCTGAAAAACTAATTTGCACATCGGTTGTAGATTGCAACATAGGTTTTGATGATCCTGAAATAGGTCAAAATCATTGGCTATATTTTCCTGAAAAGCATTTTCCATTTTATCGAATAGGTTTTTGGAACAACATAAGCAAGAAGAGCGTAAAACCCTTTTGCAGTGGTATTTATGGAGAAACATCTTTTTTACAGGGAACAAAAACTCAATCCCAAATTATTCAATTAACAAATGAATCAATCAAACAAATTTTAATTTTTCTCAAACTTTCCGAAAAAAATATTGTAACCAAACATACTCCTTGTATAGAACATGCATACGTAATTTACGATGAGTGGAGAGAAAAAAACATCAACGCTTTACACCAGCGACTAAATAAGAATAACGTTTACTCCATCGGTCGCTACGGCGGATGGAAATATTCAAGCATGCAAGAGGACACGCTCGACGGGAAAAAGGTTATCGAAAATATATTGTAATTTAAAAGGAGAATAGGAAATGTTGCACGAGTCTTTGGAAAATTTTTACAAAGGTAAAAAAGTATTGGTCACTGGTGGTGCTGGTTTCATCGGCTCTCATATCGTTGAAAAATTGGTCGAGCTTGGTGCAAAGGTTACAATTTTAGATAATTTTTCTACAGGCAAAATCAATAATCTTTATAAGGTAATAGCTGACATAACCGTTTTCTATTCTGACATATGTGCATCTTCAAGCACTTTACGTGCAACCGCCGGACAAGAAATTGTTTTTCATTTAGCCGCACTAGCATCAGTTCCACAGTCAATACAAAATCCGAAACAATGCCATAAAGTCAACGTTGAAGGGACTCAAAATCTTTTAGACTGCTGCCACAAAAATAACATTAAAACATTTATATTTTCCTCCTCTTCAGCTGTTTATGGCAACAAAAACGGTTTGTGCCAAGAAGACAGTCCTACAGCTCCTCAATCGCCATATGCCGAAAGCAAATTACAAGGTGAAAACCTATGTAAAAAATATGCAGAACTTGGCATGAACACAGCAAGCCTAAGATACTTTAACGTTTATGGAGAGCGTCAAAACCCTAATGGTTACTATGCAGCTGTAGTTGCCAAATTCAAACACAATTTGCTAAATAATTTACCCATAACAATCTTTGGCGACGGTCACCAAACCCGTGACTTTATTGATGTAAATTTAGTAGCAAACGCCAACCTGGAAATGGGGACATTAACCGGGCTTAAGGGCGAAGCCATTAATATTGCAAGCGGTAAAAGCATTAATCTGCTTGAGTTGGTAATACAGCTCGAAAATGAGCTCAACGTCAAATCAACAGAAATAAAATTTGAACCGGCACGCCAAGGCGATGTAATGTTCTCACAGGCCAGTTGTGAAAAATTTACAAGCTTTTGCAAGCAGCTTAAAAATTAAAAAAGTGTGGTAGCAAAGCTTTTCAAAGTTTGATAAAATTGATCTACTTTTGACTTGTATAGTTTATTTTAGGCCGAAGTGGCGGAATTGGCAGACGCGCTAGATTCAGGTTCTAGTCCTGTAAAAGGGGTAGGGGTTCGAGTCCCCTCTTCGGCACCAACAGTTGTAATTAATAAAAATTTGGGTTGTGGATCAATATATGAATAAACGTGATTATTATGAAATACTTGGCGTTGCTAAAGACGCCTCTGCCGACGAAATCAAAAAAAATTATCGCAAATTAGCGCTCAAATATCATCCGGATCGCAATCCAGATAACAAAGACGCTGAAAATAAATTCAAAGAGGCTACAGAAGCCTACGAAGTTCTTTCTGACAACGAAAAGCGTGCTCGTTACGATAAATTTGGACACAAAGGAATGCAAGGCGGTTCAGACTTCCACCAATACTCAAACATGGATGATATATTTGAGAACTTTGGGGACATCTTTGAATCATTATTTGGAGCTCAAGGCGGAAAACGCAAAAAAAGCGGCCCGACTCCTCAACGTGGACATGACCTTGCCCAAAAAATTGATATCAGCCTTAAAGAAGCTTATCTAGGCGCAAAAAAAGAACTAAAGGTTTATCATTTTGTAAACTGTGAAACCTGCAAAGGAACAGGAAGCAAGGATAATGCTAAACCAACTCCATGTGCAACCTGCGGTGGAACGGGAGCTGTTTACTACAGACAGGGCTTTTTTACTTACAGCCAAGCCTGCACAGCTTGCAGCGGACAAGGTTTTAAAATCACCTCACCCTGCTCTACATGCCGAGGTCAAACTCGTGTACAAAAACATGAAAAGCTCATGGTTTCTATTCCAGCAGGTATATTCGATTCAGCCGAACTAAGACTAGCAGGCAAAGGTGATGCCGGTGTTTTTAACGGTGAAGCTGGCGATCTGTACGTTAATGTACATGTTGAGCAAGATTCTAAATTTTATCGACGTGAAGACGAACTAGTAACCCATCTAAATTTAACGTACCCACAACTTGTTCTTGGCTGCCAGGTAGAATTTGAAAATATAGACGGTACAAAAGAAACAATCAAAGTTCCAAAAGGCTGCCCAGTTGGCAAAGAAATTAGAATTATTGATAAAGGCTTTCCACGCCTACGCACTCGTGGTCGTGGCGATCTTGTTGTAATAACACAATGCGACATCCCAACCAAGCTTAATGAAGAAACAAAAAAAGCTTTGTTGGATTACTCAGAAAAGCTTGGAAATGAAAGTCAAAATTCAAGCGGCGGGATTTCCGGTTTCTTTAAAAAATTTCTTGGATAGATTTTTAATATTCTGGATAATCCTCTCTGCATGCCTAAACACAGGTGCCCGGTGTAATGCTGGATCAAAAAAAGAAAAAATACACATCAGTGGGTTATCTAAAATTTGGGACAATTTTCATTCCGTGGAAACCGGTGTTTTGTACAGATCCGGACAACTTTCATCACGCAAGCTAAAGAAATACATAAAAAAGCTTGATATCAAAACTGTCGTAAATCTTCGCGGCCACAACAAACTTAAAAAATGGTGGCAAGATGAACGTCAAATCACACACGAACTTGGGGTTAGTTTCTATAACATTGCAATGAGTGCAAGCCGTATGTCTTCTCAAAAAGAACTCAAGCGACTGCTTCTTATTTATAAAACAGCACCAAAACCAATTTTAATACACTGCCTAAGCGGCTCGGATCGTACCGGCGAGGCTGCCGCCTTGTGGGTGCTTGAGCAACAAAAAAAACATATAAAAAAGGCCCTAAAACAGCTTTCCACAAGGTATGGTCACATAGAATTTCATAGGCCTGCAAAGAAAAAACTCATTCGTCTTTGGAAAGGCGAACAGTGGTTAAACAACGATTATCAATCATGTAAAATTACAACAAGCAATTGTTTTTTCGGCCAAAAATAGCAAGCAAGCAACACACCCCCGTTTACAAAAACACGTTTTAATGAGATAATTTTGCTTCGTTTTGAATTAGTTAGTAGCGTAAAAATTATTCAAGGGGTAATAATATGAAAACAATAGGATTATCGGTATTCAGAAAATTTTCTATAAAAATTTCGCAGCTTATACTTCTAAGTTTTTTACTAAACATGTCGGCAAGTGCAATGAGTCCAGTGGCAACAATAGAAAAAAAAGAAACGCCTGTGGCATCACAATCAGTCTATAAAAAGTTGGCCATGACTCATCTTCCTTCACTGGCTAAACGCAAGGCTGCAGAGCAAGAAGCCATTGCCCAAGTCAAAGCTCAAAACAAAGAAATTTTTGAAAAATCCAAAGAACGCAAACAAATGAAGGAAATGTACGAAGTTGAACTAACAGATTCAGGCAAGGTCGAAGAGCTTGAGCTACTTTACAATTTGTTTAGCGTTACAGACAAAGTAAAGTTTGATGAATCCACAAATGTTTTAGCCAACAACACAATCAAAGATCTTGAAATGTTGTGCGGAAACCTCCAAGACAACCCAGAACACAATGTTTTTTCAGTGATTGATCATACCAAGACATCTTTTGGTAAAATTGAGCTTCAAAAAATGCTCATTCAACCAACCGCAAATGTTCAAGAAGTTAAACGTCGTCAAAACATCATCAAAGCCTTTATTGAAAATGACAAGCTCTATACACAAGTTGGCGAGCTTTTGGGCGAAATTGATGAAAAAACAAGCAGCATGCTATGGTATATGAAAACACTCGAAGAAGACGTTTTGAACTATTTCGAGCAAGCTTATATGAAAAATCCATTCTGGATTCCAATGTACAAACTCAACAAAAATGCGCCGATGCTTGAGTTTACAAGACTTGGAAAGACTACATTAATACCAGCATACACAGTACTTCAACTTCCATTGATGGTTTATTTTTACTACTTAACAGCCGCAAATTCAATAGCCGGCAATTTAAAAAAAGCTGGATGGGCCTTAGGTGGTTATATTGCCTGTTTGATTATCTCAAGTATGTTTTCCCCAGGCATATTAACCGGTATTAAAAATGGAATAAAGTACAACAAGCTCAGTAACAATATTCACGAAAAGGTAAACCACGTCGCAACTTTGACAACAAGCTTACAAGAAATTGGGTCATTACTTGAAGGCACCGAGCTTGCGCCTCAGCTTCAAAGCGAAATTTCATCGTTAAAAAATATTATTGATGACGGTGCATCTGCCCAAGCAAGGCAAGTAATCAACGACCTTTCCAAACCAACTTTTAAAGGTCAACCATCATATTTCTCATACAAAGGCCGCGCACTTGCAACGTTTAAACGCATGTTTGATGTTGTTGGCGAATTTGCACGAGGAATGAAGGCTGTGGGTGAGCTCGATGCATTGAGATCGGTCGCTGAGCTCTACAGACTTAATAAAAAGAATACTAATGGTCGCTTTTGCTTTGTTGATTTTATTGAAAACGCAGAAAAGCCATCCTTAAACATTGAAGGTTTTTGGCACATCTACTTAAATCCAAAAACCGTTGTCCTCAACAACGCTGATCTTGGCGGGACCAATGGTCGTAACTTAATCATCACAGGGCCAAATGCTGGCGGTAAATCAACCTCACTGCAGGCAATAACGGGCGCCATAACTCTAGCACAGGCTTTTGGTCTTGCTCCCGCAACCAAGATGACAATGACTCCTTTCAGTAAAATTGTAACTTATCTCAACATGGCTGATCACATCGGTAAGGAATCATTGTTTCAAGCTGAAATGCGTAGAGTTGGCGAATTTTTAACTCTTATGAAGTCTCTTAAACCAAACGAGTTCTGTTTTGTAATCATGGATGAAATGTTCACAGGAACAAATCCAAAAGAAGGTGAAGCTGGTTCTTACGGTGTGGCAAAGAACATTGCAAAATTTGATAACGTAATGTGCTTGCTTGCAACACACTTTCCTAAGATGACCGAGCTTGAACAGGCTACGAATGGAACGTTTAGAAATTTCAAAGTTGAAGTCATTATGCCTAAAGATAAAACACAAAAGCTTATTTACACCTACAAACTAACACCAGGCAAAACTGACCAAGCAATTGCATTGTTCTTGTTATCACAAGAAAACAGCTTTGACCAGTCAATCATTGATGATGCAATGGGTGTACTAACAAATGCATAAAAACTAATAAATTTTGTAATTTTAAATTTGAAAATACGGGCTGGTAAAAAATATCAGCCCGTATTTTTTTTATAACAACAGCAATAGCTAAAAGCTCTTTCAGAAAGCCCCGTACCCGCTTTACATACCGCATAATTCTTGCAAAACTACAGAACTGCAAAGGGGAATGGGTGAAATTTTTTATAGGGGTGTTTTGTGAAAATTATGATTTTGAAAGCTGTAAGAAAACAGACTGCTAAAGTCGCACATTTTTTATTCATATGCTTGTCTTTAAATTTGCTTATCTCCATACAAGCTATGGCAATGGAGGTAAGTAATCAAGCTTTTTCAGAGGCGCTAAAACTCATCGATCACAATTCTGTATACAAAGAACTAGCACAGCTTTACATGCCATCTCTCACCAAACAAAAACTAACAGAAAATGCTCACAAGCATGAACAGAGTTCTGGCAAAAAGTCACCTGAGCTTCCAAAGCTAAAAGAAACAGAAAAAATAGAACTTCTATACGCCCTACTGGCCCAATCGGACAAAGACTCTAAATCACTTTTTGATTCGGTTTGTACAAATGTTTTTAATGATCTTGAACTATTTTGCGGCTCGGATCCTCAAGACATGGAGCACAGCCTTTTCAGTAAATTAGATCGGACTGATACGGCTATCGGCAAAATTCAATTACAAAAAATATTAAGCCAACCTTTAACAAATTTTGAAAAATTAAACGAAAGACAAAAAATTATCAAACTCTTAGTCGAACAACCAGATTTGTTCAACCAGCTTCAGGAATCCTTGAACCGTCTAAAAAAATGTGAAAATGATTTTGTTTGGATGTGGAAACAAACACAAGACGAAATCAAAGTTTTTTTCGACACAGTCTATTTCAACAAAACATTAAAAATACCTTTTGATAAATTAAACACAAATGAAACAGCCCTGGAAGCCTATGGCAAAAGCATGCTCTTTATCGTGCCAGCCGTAATGATCACATCAACACTTCTTACAGGTGCCTTGCAGGGTTATACTGATAAACTGTATGGATCTATAAACACTCAATATCGATATCTAAGTACCCAAGTTGATACAAGCGCTCTTCCTGCTTTTGAACCCGCCGTATCAACTGCATCAAGTTGCGAAAAAACGCCATCTCGTAAATTTAATGCAGTTATTATGGGAATTCAAGACACATTTCCAGAAGCAATTAAGCTTGAAGCAAAACCATTTGCCCCAAAAGAAACGTCGCGCAATTTTTTACAACAGGTAGTTTATGGTCAATACATCGATGCGTTTAAAAATTGGCAGCTTATTCCCGAATTAGCGCATATATCCAAAAACTTTGACGAATTGGCAAGTAAACATAAATTCGAAAACTCAAACACATGCCGCTTGGCAATAGGCGAGGTCGGATTGTGGTATGCTATAGCACCAATAACGCTTGTTGGAACAATGCTTTACACTGTTTATTATTGCTACAAAAGCGCAAAAGAATACAACCAATGCAGCAATCTGATACATAAAAAAATGCTTGGAATTGCCGGATATGCTAACGAACTTCAAACGCTTGGCACCCTCGTTAATACTCATGAGGAACTAAGCTCTCTCATACCACACGAACATTTACAAAAAAATCAAAAATCAGACGTTGCGTTACAACAAATTTTAAAGATATTATCCAGCAACACGTTAAAAAAAGATGCCTCTTATTTTGCATTCAAAGGTCGAATACTTGCTCTCTTTAAAGTAATGCTTGCTATCAAAAATTCTTTTGTATCAAGCATGCAAGAGGCTGGTGATTTGGATGCTTTGATGTCGATAGCAAAACTTTATAAAGAAAATGCCAACAACACGAATGGAAAATACTGCTTTGCAAAATACATAAAAGCCGAACGCCCTTCTTTAAAAATTGAAGGCTTTTGGCACCCCTACCTTCCACCACACATTGCTGTGTTAAACAATTTTAAAATTGGATTCCCAAATAAAAACTTTTACGGAGTCATCACAGGTCCAAACGGTGGTGGTAAATCAACCATACTCAAGGCTTTAATCCTTTCACCATGGTGTGCACAAACTTTAACAATTTGTCCTGCAAGCAATGTAGAACTCACTCCATTCTCACGCTTTAATACCTATCTCAATATGGTTGATCACATCGGTAAAGAATCATTGTACCAAGCTGAAGTAAGACGTGCCGGAGAATTACTACAAATGCTCAAAAATTTAAATACTGATGAATTTGCGCTAGTAATCATGGATGAAATTTTTACCGGAACAAATGCTTACGAAGGTGAAATCGGCGCGTATGGTATAGCAAAACACTTTTTAGATTTTGATAAAGTTATAGCACTTTTTGCCACGCACTTTCCAAAACTACCGGCCCTGGAAACAGAATCTAAAGGCGTTTTCAAAAATTACAAAGTCGCTGTAGATATTTTGGATAACAGTAAAATAAGATATACATACAAACTAACACCTGGCGAAGCCACCCAGCACATAGCTTTACAGATCTTGTTCAACAACCCTGCGTTTGATCAACACAAACTTCATGACGCTTATGATTCGCTTGCAAAGAGATGAAATTAATTGAGCCGCTTAATCAGATCGATAAACTCAGGGTGAGCGGCAGGTCATTCAAAAACCAAAACACATTGTAGTTTACATGCTTGAAATCAGCAAATTTATCGAACTCAGGTTGATTTATAGAGTTGCAAAATATACTTTCGATGGTAAATTAACCGCCGCTCACCTTGACTTGTCGAAAGGTCTTAGTGAGCGGCATTAAACGTATATCTCAATTAAACGTTAAATCTTATATTCAATAAATCGCCGTCTTGAACAACGTAATCACGTCCTTCAACACGCAACTTTCCGGCAGCCTTAAGCCCAGACTCAGAACCAACTTCAAAAATATCTTTGCAATTATAAACTTCTGCACAAATGAAACCACGCTCAAGATCAGAGTGAATTTCACCAGCCGCGTTTACAACCTTGGTATTTTTACGAAGACTCCATGCATGGGCCTCTTTTGGTCCGCAAGTAAAGAAAGTCATCAAGCCAAGATTGGAATAAGCTTTAGAAATGATCATATCAAGACCCTTTTCCTCAAGCCCCAATGACTTTAACATCTCGTCGCCCTCTTGCTCGGACATTTGAGCAAGTTCACCTTCAAGCTTTGCACATGTTGGAATAACTTTTGCTTCACCAAAGCGTTTTAACAAGCTTTGGTACTTTTGATTATTAACATAAGTTTTTTCTAAATATTCATCTTCAGACAAATTAGCAAGAATTAAATAATTTTTACTGCTTAACAATGGTATAAGCAACAGGCCTTCAACTTTTGCCTGTGAGGCTAAACTTTGGACCAAATCAATGTTTGCTGCATTCAAAGCAGCCTTAATTTGCTGCATATAACGTAATTCAGTTTCCCACTCTTTCACTTGTTGTGGAGCAGCTTGACGAGATTTTGCGCCTTTTAAAAAGCCCTCAATACGTTCTTCACGTTTAACAACAGATTCAAGATCTTTGAGCATAAGCTCTGCACAAATAGTTTCAAAATCTTCGAATGGATTTACAGTGTTATGCACATGTAAAATATTATCATCTTCAAAACAACGCAAAACATGCAAAATCAAATCAACATCCATGATGTGGTTTAAAAATTGATTACCAAGACCTTCACCCTGTGACGCACCTTTAACAAGACCGGCAATATCAACAAATTTGACTGTTGTCGGTAATTTTTTTTGTGATTTAAATATTTCGGCCAAACGGTCAAGGCGCTTATCAGGCACATTCGTTATGGCAACATTTGGGTCAATGGTACAAAATGGATAGTTTTCCGCAGGAATGCTTGATTTAGTCAATGCATTAAACAAAGTGGATTTACCAACATTGGGTAAACCGACAAGACCCGCCTGAATAGCCATAAAAACCTTTCTAATTTTAATTAAAATTTATTTAACAAGTTTGGAATAATACTATCAATTTTTGCGTTGTTTGTCTCAAAAATGGCAACTCATTTACGATTTTTCTTATGCCACTCAACAAATTTACTCAAGGCAAAAAGTCTATAACCATATTTTTCAAATTCGCCATCCAACCGTAATTGTGCATAAGTTTTATCAGAATTTTCGGGAATAAAAATATCGTCCCAAGGCAAAGATGGATGAGCCAATTTTTCTACTGGTGGCACAATTTTACCCTTACAGGTCCCATCAAAAACATGAACTTCACCGTCATTATCTGCATATGCAAGGTATAACAAAAAGGTCGCACGATTATCACCCTCAACAAGTTTCAAAATGCCTTCAAGTCCAAGTCCTTTAAACAAAAATTTTGTCATAACGCCTGGAAAGCTTTTGTACCTATCAAAATAAATGGCAGCATCGTCAACCAAAACAGGCTTATGAACCAAATTCCAAGCCTGATGAGCCTTGTCTATGGCAACCTGCTTTTGATCTGTGGTTTGATTTTCAAACATATCTGCGGCAAGTCGCTTAACAACCCAATTTGGTTCATATTTTTCGATGTAATATTTTACTTCTAAAAATTTACCCTCATTTCCGGTAACAAAATATAATTCTTTTGTCATATCAATCCTTAATTTTTAAGAGCCACAACTCTCGCCGGCGCTGAATCAGCCTCCACTTTTAGAGGCAAAGCAGCTACTGTAAAGTTTTTAAGATCTATAAGTTTTTCAAGATTGGTCAAATTTTCAACAATCAAAACATTGTTGTTAAAAAATATCTTATGCACATTAAAAGGGTATTTATCAGGTGACGGTGCATCAATTCCAATCATTTTGACCTTAGCCTTGCAAAGAACATTCGCAAAATCCTCAGTCATAACAAAATGGTCTGTAAAATAATCTGTCTTTCCCCAGTTTTTACTATGCCCAGTCATTATCAGGACAATAGAATCTTCAATAAGTTCAAAGCCAACCAAGCAGCTAGCATCAATAACATTTTTGTCGCGAGCATCAATCAAAATTCCATTACCAACAAACTTTGTTGGCGAGAAATCGCTTAACATTGCACCGCCAGGTATCATGTGACGCGGACCATCGATATGAGTGCCAACATGCATGCCACAAGAAAGCCTGTAGTCTGTATATTTATCTGTTTCAAAATCACGAATCTGTTCAAGCTGGGCCTTATCATCGTATGGATGAACCGGAGTAGACGCCGTTACTGTTTGCGTTAGATCAATCATCTTCATTGTGTTTTTGTTTCCTAATTGAATATTTGTTTATAATTTTTTTTAAAAAATTTTACTCTGATTAACATCTTTTAGTCAAATTATTGACACATCAAAATTAAATTTAATAATGACTCAAATTAAGTTATCATTTTTTAAAGATTTTGGTAGGATGCTAAAAATTTGTTGTAGGTAAATGGCACTTTTACTTGTTGGATTGCGTTATGAATAACAGTTCCTTAAAAGTAGTTTTAACCGGTGGACCTGGTGTAGGCAAAACAACATTACTGAACATGCTTAAAAAACAAAATTTTCAAACAGTTCCCGAAGCTTCAACAATGTTAATCAAAGAACTTCTTGAAACAGGTCAACAGCACCCAATACACAGCGGAAAACTACAAGAGTTTCAGGACATGCTGGGACAAAAACAGCTACAACTTGAAGCTCAAATCAAACCAGGGCTTACAACTTTTTTTGATCGCGGAATTATAGATGGGCTAGCCTACTGCGAAATATTCAATCTTGAAAAACATCCTGATGTAATAAAAGCCGCAAAAAAAAGAGACTATTCTTTTATCTTCATGCTTGATTTTTTGGACGTATTTGATGTAAATCATATTCGACTTGAAACAACATCTGAAGCGACAAGAATTCATAGACTTATTGCTGAAAAATACCAAGAATTTGGATACAACCTTATTTCTGTACCAACTTTTTGCGTAGATGAAAATGGAAACAGATTATCGGTCGAAGAAAGTACATTAAGACGAGCTGATTTTATTTGTAAAAAAATAAGCACACCCAAAAAAGACTCCTCGCTTAATTTTTTCAAAAAATCGCAAGCTCATTCTCAAATGCTGGCATAGATGGCAAAAGCCTTTTAGCCAAAGATGCAAAAGAGGCTAAATCCTTTGTTGCGTAGATTTTATAACGAGCCGTTTGTTCTTCTGATGCAATTTGATCTTTTGCAAGATTCTCTAAAACTCGAATGGCTTGTTTGGCCACTGGCTCGTTTGAATCCAAAATTACAACATCACCTCCAACCAAACTTCTGATTTGCGGAATTAAAAAAGGAAAATGAGTACAGCCCAAACCAATCACATCGGCATTTTTTTCAATCGCAACGTTCAAATATTTTTTTAGCCAACTTAGTGTCTCATCGGTATCAAGCTGCCCTGCTTCAACCAAGCGAACTAATTCAGGACACCCCACACTTGTAACATCAACACCAACACCAAACTTTGAAACCAAATTTTTGTGATAAGCACTATCGACTGTTGCTTGAGTGGCCAAAATAACAACTTTTTTAGACTTAGTAAGCTGACAGGCTGGCTTTACAACAGGTACAGCACCGACAAGGGGAATGGTAAATTTACCACGCAAATATTCAAGACTTGTTGTTGTAGCTGTATTGCAAGCAACAACAGCCATCTTGATGTTATGTTTTGATATCAAAAAATTAAGATTGTTTTCAGTCAATTGATGCAATTCTTCAACAGTTTTTTTACCATACGGAAAATTTTTTGTATCACCTAGGTAAACAATATCCTCATGAGGTAAGGCTTTGGCGATTTGCTCAAAAATACCAAGGCCACCAACGCCTGAGTCAAAAATACCTATTGGGCTAGATTTGCCATCTCGAGCCATAATCATCCTTTTAAAAATTATTCATTTTTATTATCTTTAAGCATTATAACATTTTTTATTATCAAGTCACAAAGTCGTAGTTTTACGAAGAGGTACTTATGTTTTGGTCCAGAATAACTTTAAAGGCGTATAGATTCTCAATATTTTTTCTACTAGTATTTTTCGCTGGCATTCTTTCAAAACCAATAGAAACCATCAATCAAAAAACGTCTCTTGTTGAAATCAGTAAAGTTATTCCAAACGTTCGTCTAGACATTCGATATGCTACAAAGAATAATTTTACGGGTAAGGTAGTTTACCCATCTGCAAAATGCTACCTACAAAGAGAAGCCGTCATGGCTCTCAAAAAAGTCCAAGCCGAACTTGCATTAAAAAAAGACAAAAATCATCCTCTAGGACTCGGTATTAAAATTTTTGACGGTTATAGGCCATTAAGCGTTCAAAAAATATTTTGGCAAATTTATCCTAACGAAAATTTTGTTGCAAACCCAGCTAAAGGCTCAAAGCACAATCGTGGCACTGCCGTGGATTTGACTTTAATTGATATAAAAACAGGAACAGAAGTTTTAATGCCATCCGAATATGATGATTTTTCAGACAGG
>Ga0172371_10004851_pt1 | contig 20144 bp, 18 predicted proteins | sample Lak12m_FD_114543 | JGI IMG/M metagenome (GOLD analysis project Ga0172371, IMG submission 114543) | Freshwater microbial communities from Kabuno Bay, South-Kivu, Congo - kab_022012_12m | ecosystem: Environmental > Aquatic > Freshwater > Lake | place: Democratic Republic of the Congo: South-Kivu... | reverse complement strand
GCGGCGGTCTTCATGCAGGAATACGGAATTGAAGAACTCAGCCTGAGCAGGATGATCCGTCTCTCGTATAATTTGCTCCAACTGCAATCGTTCTTCACCGTCGGCGAGGACGAGGTGCGCGCCTGGACAACGCATCGCGGGGCGCACGCGCAGGAAGCCGCGGGTGAAATTCACACCGATCTCCAGCGTGGATTTGTGCGGGCGGAGGTGGTGGCTTATGATGATCTTGCCAGCCTCGGCTCCATGAATGAGGCGAAGGCCAAGGGCAAACTGCGGCTGGAAGGCAAGGAGTACCCCGTCAAGGACGGGGATATTATGCACATCCGGTTTAATGTGTAGTGGAGAAGCAACATCTTATCAACTCAAGCGAATTGACTCTGACTATTTTATTTCCTGATAGATGGAAGGATAACAATGACACTCCCCCCAATTAATACAGATTACCTGGTTGACTTCCTCGTGAAGTTGCTCAACATCCCCTCGCCCACGGGATTTGCCGAGCCTGCGGTTGCGTTTGTGGAGAGGGAACTCTCGCAATACAAGCAATTGACTCTTTCGCGCACGCGCAAGGGCGCGTTGGTCGCGAAGTGGGATGGAAAAGATGCAGGTAATCCCGTTGCACTCACCGCCCACGTGGACACACTCGGCGCAGTGGTAAAGGAAATCCTGCCCAATGGCCGGTTGCGGTTGAGCAAAATCGGCGGGATTCAGTGGCCGACGGTCGAGAACGAGGGGGTGTGGGTCTTCGCGTCGAAAGGGGAGAAGGTGCGCGGCTCGTTGATGATCGAGACAGCCTCGGGTCATATTTATGGCGAGAAGGGAAGCCAGACTCCGCGCGATGATGCGCACATGGAAGTCCGTTTGGATGCGGTGACGGCGTCCGAGGACGAGACGCGGGATCTGGGAATCTGCGTCGGCGACTGCGTGGCGTTCGATCCGCGCGTCGAGGTCACGAATGGCTTCATCCGCTCGCGGTTCCTCGACGACAAGATGTGTGTGGCAACTTTGGTGGCCGCGATCAAATCTTTAACGGAGGCAGGCCTCGCTCCCGCGCGAAGCGTCTATTTCCTGGTCAGCAATTATGAGGAAGTCGGTCACGGCGCGGCGGCGGGGATTCCGTCCGATGTCGTCGAATTGGTCACAGTGGATATGGCGGTTGTGGGCGTTGGGCAGGAGTCGGACGAGTTCCACGCGACATTGTGCGCGAAGGACAGCGGCGGGCCATATCACCAGGGATTGAACGACAAACTGCGCGCGATTGCGGAGAGGTACGGGATTGAATACAAGACGGACGTGTATCCGCTTTACGGCTCGGATGGCGAGGCGTTTTGGCGGGCAGGCGGCGACGTGGCTGTGTCGCTGATCGGGCCGGGCATCGACGCGTCGCACAATTATGAACGGACGCATGTCGATTCGCTCGTGGCGACGACCAACTGGATTATGGCGTATTTGCTTTCAGGGTAATGAATCGCACAGAGCGCGAAGGCCGCCAGGAAAAAGCATCTTTGCGCTCTTCGCGGTGAAAGAGGAGAATTATGAAATTCGATGCTGCACTTCCCCCCACTCATTTGAAAGATGTCCCCGCGATTGCAAAAGCCGCGGAAGAGATTGGTTTTGACGCGCTGTGGACTCAGGAGACGCAACATGACCCGTTCCTGCCCTGCGCGTTGATCGCAGAACATACAGCGAAGATGAAAATTGGCACCGCGATTGCCGTGTCGTTTGCGCGCTCGCCTGCGAACCTGGCCTACACCGCATGGGACCTGGCCGCGCAATCGGGCGGGCGATTCATTTTGGGACTCGGCACGCAGGTCAAGGCGCACATCGAACGCCGTTTCGGGATGCCGTGGCCTGAGTCAGTGACGGGGAAACTGCGCGAACAGATTCAAGTCCTGCGCGCCATGTGGGATTGCTGGCAGAACGGTACGAAGTTGAATTTCCGCGGCGAGTATTACAAGATCACGTTGATGTCGCCGTTTTTCAATCCCGGCCCTTTGCCCCCCCAAAAATTCAAAGAATTTGGGGGAGGGTTGGGTGGGGGCCTTATCCCGATTTACATTGCAGGGGTCAATACCGGGCTTGCGAAACTTGCAGGCGAGTTGTGCGAGGGATTCCACGCGCACCCGTTTCACAGCGCGCGCTATTTGAGGGAAGTGATTTTGCCGGGGATCGAGGAAGGCGCGGCAAAAGCAGGGCGGACGCGAAAAGATGTCGCAGTTTCAGTGACTGCTTTTGTTGCAACCACTCCTGAAGAGGAAGCCTTCGCGCGTATGCAAATCGCGTTCTACGCCTCCACGCCTTCGTACCGCGCGGTCATGGACTTGCACGGCTGGGGAGCGGCTGCCGGGAAATTGTCGGGGTTTGCATCCACGGGTGAGTGGGCCGAAATGCCGATGTTGATCACCGATGAAATGCTTGGTGAATTCTGCCTGGTGACGAAACAGGAAACGCTGGCGGCCGATTTGAAGAAGCGTTACGATGGAATTGCAGACAGGCTGGCGTTGTACAGTCCCTTCCTGCCGGGGGAGAGGGATGAATGGTGGATGGAGTTGGCGGGGAAGTTTGGTTAGAATGAATTTCACCGACTACCAAACCAGGGCACACGCGACCGCCAAATACCCCGTCATCGGGCATGGCGTGGTCTATCCCACGCTTGGACTTGCAAATGAAGCGGGCGAAGTGGCGGGCAAGATCAAGAAGATTTTCCGCGACAAGGAAGGCGCCATCAGCGAAGCGGACAGGGATGCGCTTAAGGCGGAATTGGGCGATGTGCTGTGGTATATCGCGCAGGTTGCGACCGAACTCGATTTGTCGCTCGACGACATCGCCGAGTACAACATTGCAAAATTGCTGGACAGGCAGGCGCGGGGGAAAATCAAAGGCGACGGCGATAACAGGTGAGACGAAAAAACCGGCGCCGGGCGCCTGAAACGCGAAACCAATAAATGACACTTCGCACAATCGTCGGCAAATTCTAACCTTTTTCCTACACGGACTCCCCTCGCTTTTTGGTAGAATACAAGCAGACAGTTCCTGTCTAATTTCAGGAGAAACATATTATGGCTGGCATGGAACGATTTACACAGAGGGCAAGGCGTGTGCTGAGTCTCGCACATCAGGAGGCCGAGCGCGCCCGTAAAAGCAATATTGGCACTGAACATCTTTTACTTGGATTAATGGATGAAGAAGGCGGAGTCGCGGGGCGCGTCCTGCGTGAATTGGGCATGGCCTCCGAGCGTGTGCGCGAAGTGACCCAGCGCATTGCGGGCGGCTCGACGAATTTCGACCCCAATCGCATTGAACTTGCGGCCGATACCCAACAGGTCCTTGAATTCGCGGTGGATGAAGCCCGCCGCCTCGGACATCACTACATCGGCACCGAGCACATCCTGCTCGGACTCGTCCGCGTGGAAGGAACTGCGACGGAGGTCTTACGCAGGCTGGGTGTGACCGCCGAGCAGATTCGCAGGCAGACACGCCGCGTGCTTAATGAGTCCGCCTCTCCCGCCGCCCCGACACCTGCCGGCTCCCCAACAGGCAAAGGCGGCGCCCCGGGAGCCAACCCCAAAACCCCGCTTGTGGACCAACTCGCCTCCGACCTGACATCCAAGGCCGAAGAGAAAAAACTCGACCCGGTCATTGGCCGCCAGATGGAAATCGAACGCGTCATTCAAATCCTGGCGCGCCGCACCAAGAACAACCCGGCGTTGATCGGCGAACCCGGTGTTGGCAAAACCGCCATTGTCGAAGGTCTTGCCCAACGCATCGTGGACGGCGATGTCCCTGCGCCGCTGATGAACAAGCGCGTGCTTCAACTCGATGTCGGGTCGCTTGTGGCTGGAACGATGTATCGCGGCCAGTTCGAGGAAAGACTCAAACGCGTGATCGACGAGTTGAAACAATCGGGCTCGATCCTGTTCATTGACGAAGTCCACATGCTGGTCGGCGCGGGAGCCGCCGGTTCGTCCGTGGACGCGGCGAATATCCTCAAGCCTGCGTTGTCGCGCGGCGAATTGCAGGTCATCGGCGCGACCACGCTGGATGAATATCGCAAGCACATCGAATCGGATGCCGCGCTCGAGCGCCGCTTCCAACCCGTGCAAGTGGATGAGCCGTCTGAAGAGGAGACCATCGAGATTCTCAAAGGTGTCCGCTCGGCGTATGAGGAGCATCATCATCTCGTGATTTCAGACGAAGCCCTCGAAGCGGCGACCCACCTCTCGTCCAGGTATGTGACCGAGCGCTTTTTACCGGATAAAGCCATAGATTTGATCGACGAATCGTCGTCGCGGGTCCGCATGTACAAGAGTCCTGCCGCGAAACACGCCAAGGATTTATTCGGTCAGTTGCGCTCCGCGCGTCAGAATCGTTCACTGGCGCAGGAGGAAGGCAACACCGAGGATATCAAGGAATGGGAGGAGCGAGAACTCGAACTCGGCGAGCAGATTGAACGCCTGCGCACAGGCTGGGACCGCGCCAACAGCCCCGTTGTTTCGGCGGAGGATATTGCCGAAGTGGTTTCGATGTGGACGGGCGTGCCGCTCATGCAACTGGCGGAGGCCGAGTCACAGCGCCTGCTCAAGATGGAAGATGAATTGCGCATGTCGATCATCGGGCAGGAGGATGCAATCATCGCGATTTCGCGTGCTGTGCGCCGGGCGCGTGCCGGCTTGAAGGATCCGAAGCGGCCGATCGGTTCGTTCATGTTCCTCGGCCCGACAGGCGTGGGCAAGACCGAATTGACGAAGTCCCTTGCCAAATTCATGTTCGGCAGTGAAGATGCCGCCATTCAACTGGATATGTCCGAGTTCATGGAACGGCATACAGCCAGCCGCCTGGTCGGCGCGCCTCCCGGATATGTCGGCTACGAAGACGCGGGCCAGCTTACCGAAGCCCTGCGCCGCAGGCCGTATTCGATCATCGTGTTCGATGAAATCGAGAAGGCCCATCCCGAAGTCCATAATATGCTCCTGCAGATCATGGAAGAGGGACACCTCTCCGACGCCAAAGGCCGCAAGGTTGACTTCCGCAACGCGATCATCGTCATGACCTCCAACATCGGCGCGGACGTGATCAAGAATCAGTCGTCGCTTGGCTTTGCCTTGAAGCGCGACGAGGTGACCGAGGAACGCCTCTCATACGAAGACATGCGCAAAAAGTTGGGCGAATCGCTCAAGCGCGCCTTCCGCCCCGAATTCATCAACCGCCTCGACGCGACGGTCATCTTCCGCTCGCTCAACAAGGATGACATCAAGCAGATCGTGTCGCTCGAATTGAGCAAGGTCGCGGAACGCCTCAAGGAACACAACCTGATTCTGACCGCTTCCGATGAAGCGCTTGCCTGTCTTGCAGAGGAGGGCTTCGATGCCGAGTTTGGCGCCCGTCCGTTGAAGCGTGTCATCCAGCAAAAAGTGGAAGACCCGCTGTCGGACAGGTTGCTGGCTGGCGAATTCGTCAACGGCGACTCGGTGTTGGTGGATGTGAATCCAGACGGAGAGATCGAGTTGGCCAGGTCACATGAGAAACTGCCCGAGCCGGCGGTGTAGCAAAAAACAAAAAGAGCGCAGGGTTTGTCCCTGCGCTCTTCTTTTGGAAAGGTCATCCCATTCTTCCGGTAATGTAGGCCTCGGTCAATTCCTGTTTCGGCCTCGTAAAAATCTGATGGGTGGGGGAAAATTCCACCAGTTGTCCCAGCCAGAACAGACCGGTGTAATCTGAAACGCGCGCAGCCTGCTGCATGTTGTGCGTGACGATCACAATCGTGTAATCCTCCCTCAACCTGGCGATCAATTCCTCCACGCGCAGGGTTGCGATCGGGTCCAGCGCCGAAGTGGCTTCGTCCATCAGGATCACTTCGGGTTGAACCGCCACCACGCGCGCAATACAAAGCCGCTGTTGCTGGCCGAGCGCGAGTCCCATTGCGTTCCCGCCCAAAATATCCTTTACATCGTCCCACAACGCGGCGCGGCGCAAACTCTCCTCCACCAGATCATCCAATTGTTTTTTGCTTTCCACCGCGCCCATCACGCGCGGCCCAAACGCCACGTTATCGTAAATGGATTGTGGGAACGGATTCGGCTTTTGGAACACCATGCCCACCCGCTGGCGCAGGGCGACCACATCCATGGCCTCGCCGTAAATATCCGTGCCGTTGAGCAAAATTTTTCCATCCATGCGCGTGCCTGCAATCGTATCGTTCATGCGATTCAGACAGCGCAAAAACGTGGATTTGCCGCATCCCGATGGCCCGATCAACGCGGTCACTTTGCGCGGCTGGATTTCCAGGTTGATGTTTGTCAACGCTTTGGAAACGCCATAGTAAAAGTCAAGTTTTTGGATGGAAAAAACCGATTTACTCATGGATTTAATTCTAACATCGTTGGGATATAATCGGTTTGATGAAACGCCCGCCTTTTTTTGGACTTTTGCTTGCCCTGGCGCTTGTCAACATTTCCTGCGCCTCGACAGCGTCCGCCCAAACCTCCCCTGATTCAACTTCCTATATCGAAAACAAAGGCTCGGATACGATTGTCAACCTCGCGCTTGCCTGGGCTGAGAAATACCAGGCAGGGCACACGGATGTTCGCATATCGGTGACAGGCGGAGGGTCTGGCACGGGAATTGCCGCTCTCGTAAACGGGACAGTGGACATTGCCAATGCGTCCCGCAAAATCAAACAGGAGGAGATCGACGAAGCGAAATCCAAAGGTATCGACCCGCGTGAATACATCATTGCGCGCGACGCGATCGCGGTCATTGTCAATCCTGAAAACCCCGTATCGCAATTGACGCTGAAACAAATCTCGGATATTTACAGCGGAAAAACCGCCAACTGGTCGGAGGTGGGCGGCGATGACAGGCCCATCGTAAAACTCTCGCGCGAGACCAACTCCGGCACGCATGTCTATTTTTTGGAAACAGTGTTGAGGCTTGGGAATGGCGGCGACAGGACTTTATTTTCGATGGATACGCTGCTGCTTCCGTCGTCCGAAGGCATCATCGCGGAAGTGAGACAGAACCCCAACGCGATCGGCTACGACGGTCTCGGCTACGTGCCGGACGATTTGAAGATGATCGCGATTGCAAGGGAGGATGGCGGCACATACGTTTTGCCCACAATTGAAACAGTGAATGATCTGACCTATCCGATTGTGCGCGATCTCTATATGTACACGGACGGCGGGCCGACCGGCATTGTCAAGGAATATCTCGACTGGGTCCTTTCCGCCGAAGCGCAGCAGATCGTGGCTGAGTTGGGCTTTGTGCCGATAAGATAGGTGTCGCTGCGAGGAGGGCGTACTTCCTGACAAAGCAACCCCTGGCGGGCGGGCTTACCTGTCTGGGTGGGGATTGCTTCCGGCAATGCACGCCCTCGCAACCCCGCCAAAATGCGGCGGGGCAATGACATACGGAGACTCATGGAAAAAACGCTAAACTGGCGCGAGTTTATCATCACAAGGGCAATCAAGGCCTCGGGTTATTCCGCGATTGTCTTTGTGGCCTTGATATTTTTCTTCCTCCTGCGCGAAGGGATTCCCGCGCTGGTGGAAGTTCCGCTTTCCACTTTGTTCGGCGTACGCTGGTATCCAATCGAAGAATATTTCGGGATTCTGCCGCTGGTCACTGGTTCCCTCATCGTCACCATTGGAGCGGCAATGATTGCCGTGCCTTTTGGGATCGGCACGGCGGTTTTTATCTCCGAGATCGCGCCGCGCTGGTTGAGGGAAGTCATCAAACCGCTTGTCGAATTGCTTGGCGGACTGCCTTCGGTTGTCTTGGGATTTCTTGGGATCCTGGTTTTATCCCCCTTCCTTCGTCAATTCCTGAACCTGCCCACCGGCCTGACCGCGTTTACCGGCTCATTATTATTGGGCGGTATCGCCGTGCCGACGATTGTCTCGATTGCGGAGGACGCGCTTGATTCCGTACCGCATTCCTATCGCGAGGGCGCGTGGGCATTGGGCGCGACGCGCTGGCAGACCATCTGGCGCGTGACCCTGCCCGCGGCGAAGTCCGGTGTGCTGACCGCCATCATGCTTGGCGTAGGCCGCGCCATTGGCGAGACCATGGCTGTGATGATGGTCACCGGAAATGCGCCGGTTTTAGCCATTCATCCGGGCAGTCTCTTTGCCCCCGCCCGCACCATGACCGCGACCATCGCGGCGGAGATGGGCGAGGTCGCAAATGGAAGCGCCCATTATCACGTGTTGTTCTTCATTGGCATGATCCTGTTTATTATTTCGTTGATCGTGAACGTCGCCGCATCGTCCGTCGTCTTCCGCGCCAGGAAGCGCGCGGAGAGGGTGTTGTCGTAGGGATGGGACCTGCCCCCACCCATTTTTGGCGATCCCATATTGGACGACCATAAAGGCGTCCCAAAAATATTCATGAAACGCATCTTTTTCCTCAACCGCCACCTGACCGAACGCCTCGGCTTTGGTCTCCTGACCCTGATGGCCTTGCTGACCGTCATCCCGATTGTGGGCGTGGTCGTCTACATTTTTGTACAGGGTGCGCCTGCGGTTTCCTTTGAATTCATCAGCGGCTTTCCTCGCGATGGGATGCGCGCGGGCGGCATCCTGCCTGCCATCATCGGCACGTTGTACCTGACCATTGGCACCGCGGTTTTCTCGGTGCCTCTTGGGGTGGCCGCGGCAATCTATTTGGCGGAATACGCCTCCGATACGGGTCTGACGCGTTTAATTCGCAGCGCGATCATCAATTTGGCGGGGATTCCCTCGGTGGTGTACGGTCTCTTCGGGCTGGGATTATTCGTCCTCTTTCTGAAATTTGGGACGAGCATCCTGGCCGCGTCATTAACTCTTTCGATCATGACATTGCCTGTCATTATCAGTACCGCGGAGGAGGCGCTGCGCGCGGTTCCGCAGGCGTTCCGCACGGTAAGCATTTCGCTTGGCGCGACGCGCTGGCAGACCATCCGAAGAATCGTCCTGAAAGAGGCATTGCCTGGTATTTTGACCGGCATTATTCTCGGCCTCGAGCGCGCTGCCGGTGAAACCGCGCCGATCCTGTTCACAGGCGCGGCTTTCTTCCTGCCGCGTTTGCCCGGCTCGCCCTTCGACGCGACGATGGCCCTGCCGTACCATCTTTTTGTGATTTCAACGCAAGTGCCTGAAATGCCGGTCCAGGTTCAATACGGCACCGCGCTGGTGTTGTTGTTTTTTGTGTTGGGCATGAATCTCATCGCAACAGCAATACGCTCCCGGGCGCGCGCAAAAAGGCAGTGGTAGCGGACATGGATAAGATCGTTGTCGAAAATCTATCCCTTCAATATTCCGACGGCACCGAGTCGCTTCGCGGTGTCAGTTTGTCCATCCGCGCTCATGCGATTACCGTTTTGTTCGGCCCGGCGGGCGGAGGCAAATCCACGCTGCTGCGATGCCTGAACCGCCTAAATGATTTGGCCGAAGTCAAAACAGTGACTGGACAAATCCTGCTCGATGGCGAAAACATTCTCGACCCAAAAATTGACACCATCGCGCTCCGTCGAAAAGTGGGCATAGTCTTTGCGCGCCCCGTCGTTCTGCCGATGAGTATCCGCCAGAACCTGACTTACGGGTTGGAACTCGCGGGCGAAAAGCGCAGGTCCCGTTTGGACGAAGCGGTCGAACGAAGCCTGAGGCTGGCCGCCGTTTGGGACGAAGTAAAGGCCCGTTTGGATGACCCAGCCATCGCGCTCTCCGGCGGGCAACAGCAGCGCGTCTGCCTCGCGCGGGCGCTGGCCCTGCAACCCGAAGTGATCCTGCTCGACGAACCCACCAGCGGCCTCGACCCGATCTCCACCGGCAAGGTGGAAGCCGCCCTGCAGGAACTCAAGAAGGAGTACACTGTGATTCTCGTTCCGCATTCCGTGCAGCAGGCCGGTCGCACCGCAGATTACGCGGCGTTTTTTTTGCAGGGCGAACTGGTCGAATACGGGGATGGGAAAACCATCTTTACCGCCCCGAAGGAAAAAAAGACCGAGGATTACATCACCGGGAGGTTTGGATGAACCCATCCCCCAGGCGCGAAATTCCGTTAACAACACCTTAACCGATGGTGTTTCCTTTTATGGTATTGTTAACACATGTCCGAAACAATCCTTGTCGTCGAAGATGAACCTGCCTTGCAGGAAACCCTTGCCTACAATTTGAAAAAAGAGGGATACACCGTTGAACTTGCCGGCGATGGGCGCGCCGCGCTCGATTCCGCCCGCAAAATAAAGCCCGACCTGCTTATCCTCGATATCATGCTCCCCGAACTGGACGGCTTCGAAGTGGCGCGCATCCTTCGCAAGGAAATGACCACGCCCATCCTCATGCTTACCGCCCGCGACGATGAAATTGACCGCGTCGTCGGGCTTGAAGTCGGCGCGGATGACTACCTGACCAAGCCATTCTCCATGCGCGAACTGATGGCGCGCGTCAAGGCGCAATTACGAAGGGCGCGTCTTTTGCGCGAAGAACTGGGCAGGGAATCGGCCGAAATACAGCATGAGACTCTTGCCTTTGACAACCTCGTCGTCAACCTCACCCGCCGCGAAGTGATATTGAATGACAAGCCCCTGCAACTCAAACCACAGGAATATGAATTACTGCTCTTCTTTGCCGAACATCGCGGACAAATGCTCTCGCGCGAATTCATCCTCGAGCGCGTCTGGGGCTGGGATTACATCGGCGACAGCCGCACGGTGGATGTCCATGTCCGCTGGCTGCGGCAGAAGATAGAAAAGGATTCCGCGAAGCCCGAACGCATCGTCACGGTTCGCGGAGGCGGCTACCGCTTTGAAGGTTGATTTTTACGGATTGCGAATTCCCCGTCACGTAATATACGATGCGTAATTCGTAAAAACATGAACTCATTTTTGACCGCCCTCCTCGTCCTGCTCCTGATTGCCCTTGTCGTTATCGGCTATCGTTATTATTCCCTCCAAAAACAGATCGACACTTATACAAAAAAAATACGCGCAGCCTCGAATACCTCCCTGCTGCCGGAAGATGTGCAGGGACTTGAGGATTTTTCCAACGCGGTCAAGTCATTATTTGCGGCCGGCAATTCCCGGCTCGCCGCATCCGAAGCCGAACGCGCCCGCCTCGCGGCAGTGCTGGACCAGATGACGGACGGCGTCCTCATTGCCGACTCCCTTGGAAGAATTCGATTTGTAAACCCCGCCGCCGAAAAAATCCTCGGCGGGAGTCTTTTTGGCCGCTCCGTTACCGAGGCGCTTCGCCATCACCAGCTCATCCAGGCCTGGCGCCGCTGCAGCGAAAGCGGTGAAATGCAAAGCGCGTCGGTCGAGATTCCATCCCACCGTCAATTTTTGCAGTTCATTGCCGTTCCCGATACACATGCGGACGGAAGCCTTCTGCTCGTTCAAGACCTCACGCTCATCCGCCGCCTCGAAACTGTGCGGCGTGATTTTGTCAGCAACCTCTCGCATGAACTTCGCACCCCGCTTGCATCTCTCAAGGCCCTTGCCGAAACCTTGCAGGACGGCGCGTTGGATGACCCGCCTGCGGCGCGTCGTTTTGTGGACAGGATGCAAACCGAAGTGGACGCACTGACCCAGATGGTCAATGAACTCCTGGAATTGTCCCGCATCGAATCAGGCCGCCTCGCGCTGGACCTCAAGCCCATCGCGGCTTACGAATTGCTTTTTTCCGCCTGCGAGCGGATGCACATGCAAGCCGAGCGCGCGGGACTGGGCCTGCGCGTCGAAAAAAAGGACATCCAGTTCAAGGTCCGCGCGGATGCGGCGCGTATCGAACAGGTGCTGGTGAATCTAATTCACAACGCGGTCAAGTTTACAAAACCGGGAGGGGAGATTGTTCTTTCCGCGGATGTTGTCCCTGCAGGCGCAGTGGATAACGGGGCGGTCCGATTCGCCGTCCGGGATACGGGGGTCGGCATTTCGGCGGATGATCTATCCCGCATCTTCGAACGCTTCTACAAGTCAGACCGTTCACGAGCCGGTGGCGGTACGGGACTGGGACTGTCCATTGCGCGGCACATTGTCGAATCGCATGGCGGCAGGATTTGGGCGCAGAGCCGGGAAGGGCAGGGAAGCGTTTTCTTCTTTACAATTCCCGCTGCTTAGACTGCTTTTTCCAGGGCCTGGTCATCAGCCATTCCTGCACGTCGATCCTGTTTTGTTCCTTCCCGGGTTCCAGGCGGGTATAGGCGCCGTCCGGCCCCAGGATGCGGGTTCGGGAATTGTCCCTCAAATAAGTCTCCAGCACATGATCGCGCAGGTAACGGATATGGTCCGCCTTTTCAATGGGGAAGACAACTTCCACGCGATGGTTCAAGTTGCGCGTCATCAGGTCGGCGCTGCCGATGTAAATCTCTTCGTTGCCGTGGTTGTGAAAATAATAAATTCGGCTGTGTTCGAGGAACCGGCCCACAATGCTCCTTACGGTGATATTCTCGCTGAGACCCTTCAGGCCGGGTTTAAGGCAGCAAATTCCGCGTACGAGCAAATCCACTTTCACGCCCGCCTTTGACGCTTCGTACAGTAATTGAATGATGGGCGGATCGACAATGGCATTGGACTTAAGGATCAAGTGCGCTTTTTCCCCTTTTTTGGCGTTGGCAATTTCCCGCTGGATCAGGGTTTCCAATTTTTCGCGCAAATTGAACGGGGCTACAAGCAGTTTGCGATATTTCTTATGTGTGGAATATCCCGTCAGGAAGTTGAACAGGTCCGTCGTATCCGCGCCGATCTCCTCGTTGCAGGTGAACATGCCGAGGTCTTCGTAGATATTCGAGGTGACCATGTTGTAGTTGCCGGTGGCAAGATGGACGTAACGACGAATGCCATCCCCCTCCTGCCGGACAACCAGGGCCACCTTGGAATGTGTCTTCAAGCCGACCAAGCCGTACACCACATGAACCCCGGCCTCCTCCAGTTTGCGCGCCCAGCCGATATTGCTTTCTTCATCAAACCGCGCCTTCAGTTCCAACAGCACCGCCACCTGCTTGCCCCGCTCCGATGCCTCCAGCAGGGCGTCGACAACCGGGGAATTTCTTCCCACGCGATATAAGGTCTGCTTGATTGCCAGCACCTGCGGGTCGCGTGCCGCCGCGTTCAGGAAATCCACCACCACCGAAAAAGAATCGTAGGGATGGTGGATCAGGGTGTTTCCCCGGCGAATGGAATCAAATATGTTTTCCGAATCAGGAACGTCCTTGAAAGTTTTGACAATGCGCGGGTGATAGGGCGTGTACTTGAGGTCGTGCCGTTCCACGCTTGTATAAAGTTGCCACAGGTTTGCCAGGCCAAGCGGCTTGGACTGGATGAAAACATCATTGCGTGTAATCTCAAGATTTTCCACCAGCAGGTCGCGGATCTCCCCCGGCATGGTGTCATAGACGGCCACATGCACAACCGAACCGAATTTTCTGCGGCGGATGCTTTGCTGCATGCTCTCGAGCAGGTCATCGGCTTCAATTTCCTGAATCTCGATGTCCGCATCCCGAACGATGCGGAACGGGTGGACGGCGACCACTTCCATGCCCGGGAACAAAATGCCCACATTTTCAGTGATCACCTGCTCCAGCCAGACGAAATAGTGGTGACGTGCAATCGTCCCATCCTTGCGGACATTGCCGGACGAACGTTTGATGGGCAGGAACCTCGGCAGCGTATCCGGCACCTTGATGCGCGCAAATTTTTCATGTCCCTTGTGGTCGCGGATCACAAGGGCAAGGTTCAGGCTCAGGTTCGATATGTGCGGGAAGGGATGTCCGGGGTCGAGCGCAAGCGGGGTGAGCACCGGATAGATGACTTCATGAAAGTACTTGTCCACCTTTACTTTTTGTGTTTTGCCCAGCCGCTTGTATTCCATTACGTGAATGCCCGCCTTGTCGAGCGTGGGCAGAAGTTTCCGATTGAAGAAATGCTGGGCAACATCGTACAACTCACTGGAACGCTTGCGGATGGCCGCCAGTTGATCGCGCGGCGTGAGGCCGTCCGGCGACACATCCATGATCTCGGCCTCCACCTGCTTGCGAATGCCCGACACGCGCACCATGAAAAACTCGTCCATGTTCGAGCCGAAAATGGAGAGAAACTTCACGCGCTCGAGCAGGGGATGGTTTTCATCCTGCGCTTCCTCAAGGACGCGCCTCTGGAACTCCAGTTGGCTGAGTTCGCGGTTCAGGTAAACCTGGGGAGCGGAGGCTGGCGCGGAAGATGTTGTTGTTCCGTGGGGCATCTGGGTTAATTTCCGATTTCGACCAGTTGGGCGGGGGAAAGGAGCCAGTTGAGATTTGCACAGCGGGCATATTCGAGCTGGTCAATCGAAAGACAGCAAACGCCGCCTTTCTTTAAATTCAGGGACAGGTCCGGGTCGCCGGCAATGAGCATGGACGCAAGCCCGCTCAGGTACGGTTCGTGCCCAACCAGGGCGATATTCTCCATATCGCCATATTTTACTTTAATTTCATCAATTAATTTGTCGGCGTAGCCTGTGGGGGCGAGATGATCGGTCTGGACGATTTTGCCTTTTTCGAGATCAAACGTTTTCCCCAGGATTGACGCGGTCTGCGCCGCCCGCAGGTAGGGACTGGTCAGGATCAGGTCCACCTGGATTTCCAGTTCCTTCAGGCCCCTGGCGATCTTGCGGAATTTTCCGCGACCCTTTTCGGTCAGCGGGCGGAGACTGTCGTCTTCGTGCGTCCCCGCCTCCCCGGCGATTGCGTGACGGACGATGTACAGGATCATGTTTTTTCTCCCATGGGAAAGGTTGTTCCGGCGCGCTGCGCCAGAAAATGTTCAATTCGCCTTTGCCATCCAGAAAGGCCGCGATCAAATCGGTGCGGCGCTGTTCATAATAACGGCGAACAGGTTCGGGGTCGAAGGGTGAATCGCCGGTTTCTGCAAAGTCTGCCAGCGTGCCGAGCAGGATGTCTGCATCCTGAATATCCCCCATCATACTCTGATAATCGTGCATTCGCTTGAATTGCGCTTCGGGAAACTCCGGCAAAATGGGATGGACCACCTCGACCATGTAACGAAATTTTTTGAATGCAATCCTCAGGCGATGGATCGTGACAGGCTGGGCCGCATCGATCTGACCGTAGGCCTGCGAGGCGTTTAAGAAGGCCTGATCCACCACCCCAAGCAGGAGGGCGTTAAATCCCTCATCGTGGGAATATTCCTCCAGCATGGCCTCGATTTTTTCGACGCGCACTTTTAATTCAGACGGCCGGGATGACCCGGTTTGTTTTCGGGCCTCGCGCATTAAAATTTTCTCCTGCTTATGGAGGTATTGGTTGAAAGGCAGCAGTTCGGGCAGGGATTCGATGGTTTCAGTTCCCTCCACCAGCATGACCTGGGTATCGCGGAGTTCATCGAGGGAATCGAGTTCGCCTTTCAGGGCCTTTCGCGCCTTTTGAATGCGAGGATGGGGATCGAGCGCGCGTGCAACGTCCAGCACGGCAAGCAGGCGGCGGGCCGCGACGCGCAGGTCATGCACGGCCTCCTCGGAAAATTCGGTGCGGCAGGTTTTTAACTGGATGCGGTATTTCTTCCACCGTTCTTGCATGGAAACAAGCAGGATGTTCTCTAATTTCGTCTTCATCATTTTTCCAAAATCTCGATTTCAAGTGGAACGCCAAAGATCTCTTCAAACAGCGCGCGGCGTTTGTTCAAAGCCCATTTTTCCAGTGTCAGGTCGCCCCGGCTGTGCAGGGTCAACAGCCAGTTTTTTTTCTTTTCAGTGAGGGCAAGATGAATGACGCGGCGGGAGCGGCTCACGTCCATGCCGCCTGCAAGGCGAAGCAGGGCGGTTAATTTTGTGACGGTCAGGCGGTCTTTTTGTGACAGGGATCGAAAGTTCGGGTCTTCCGGCGAAGGAACGGTTTTGCGATGATACCATACCAGGTTGGCAACGATCTCCTGCTGGCTTTCATTCAACCCAAGGATGGGATTGGCCTTCAAAATATAATAACCATGTTTGTCATGGTCGAGCATGTTGATGAAATGGCCGATATCCTGGAGCAAGGCGCTGACTTCCAAAAGCAGGCGTTCCTCCTCGCCCAGGTTGTGAAGCAGCCTGGATTGGTCGAAGAGCTGGCCTGCCAGTTTGGCAATTAACCTGGCGTGTTCGGCGTCGCATTTATACTTCGACCCGAGCCGCAGGGCTGATTCCCATACCTGTTCGCGACGCGGCAGGTGCGGGCCGCGCGCCAATTCATCCGCCATCTCCAGCAGAAGCCCGTCTTTTAATCCCACGTTTGGAATGGCAATTTCCCTGACCCTTGCCTCACGCGCAATGATTTGCAGCACAATCGCGGCGGGCAGGATGACGTCCGCCCGATCAGGCCGCAGTTTGAATTTGCGGATGCGCTCCTTGACGCTCATGCCGCTCAGTTTTTCAATGATGTCCTGCAATTCGCTGAGGGCGATCTGCCTGTCGCTGGAGCGGTCGAAAAGTTTTTGGCGCAGTTTCCCCAGTTCCTCCACATTGCCCCCCGTCCCAATGCACAGGTTGACCTTGGCGTCGCCAATTTCATGGTCAATTCGGCGGCGGGCGGCTTCGGCATATTCACGAACAAGCAGGCTGAACGGTTGTTTGGTCGTATGGGACGGCAACCTTCCCCCCCTGCTTTCGTCCAGTTTTTGCAGGAGGCGCACGGTTCCCATTTTATAACTCTCGGTTGAGGTGATGGTCTGGTTTTCAGAGATCGTCACTTCCACACTGCCGCCGCCGATGTCGATCAGGACGGCGCGTTTGTTTTTCAGGGCAATTGCATTTGTAACGGCAAAATGGATCAGGCGCGCCTCATCCTCCCCGTTGATAATCTCGATCTCGATCCCGCTGGTGCGGGAAATGCGCTCGATCAAAATTCCGCTGTTCGATGATTCGCGCAGGGCGCTTGTGGCGATTGCGCGTATCTTCGAAACGCCAAAATCTCCCGCCACCCGCTGAAAATGTGAAAACGCGTCCGCCGCCTGCTGGATCGTGCCTTCACGCAAATATCCAAGCGTAAAGGCATCCTCTCCCAGGCGGATGGGCAGGCGGATATTCTCGATCGGTTCGATTTTTGACGAGTCGTTGATAACCCCCACGATCATTCGAATGGCATTCGATCCAATATCAATCGCGGCAATCTTATGCATGGTGAAACTGGTACTCAAAGGAAGTATATGACGTGGTCATCCCTCCTAGTTTACCAGTTGCGACAAAAATGGTGCGTTCACAAATATTGCACGCGCGATCCGCCGTCCGCTCCAGGTTGTGCGCGGCCCAGAGGACATGGTTCACGCGCTCGATGTTCCTGGGGTCATCCACCACATTGTCCAGCACCTCGAAATAGAGCTGGTTGTAAAGCGAGTCAATCAATATATCCTCCTGGATGATGGCCTCTGCGAGTTCGACGTCCTCCAGGTTGAATGCCGTGAGGGAACGATGCAGCATGTCCGCCGATTTATGCGACATGTGATACAGATCCCTCAGCAGGCGGGGCAGGCCTATCCCGCCGGAGCGCAGGTTGATGGTGGTGATGCCCTTGGCGTAATCACCGATCCTTTCCAGTTCCTGGGATAGATCGAGGATCGAAGTCAGGACGCGCAGGTCGCGCGATACGGGGTGCTGGGTGGCGATGATCCCAATGATAAACCGTTCGATTTCAAATCGTTTTGAGTTTATGATCTTGTCATTTTCGAGAAGGGCCCTCGACTTCTCGAAGTCGTGATCCTTTAAAGCCGCAACCGAATCCAGGACGGCCTGCTCTGCCATGCTTCCAAGGATCAAAACCTCGTCTTTGGTCAATCGTATCTCATGGTCCAGTTGGGTTTGTTTCATTTTTAATATCCATGGAGGGAGTTTGTTTTCTAAAATTAACACATGAGCATTAACACACAGGGAATATATCGTTAATGAAGTGTAAATGATTGCGGCAGGTTTCATTTCACTTGAAACCGTCCCGCAGGTTTTCAGAAACGCCCAATTCCCCCGGCCAGGCCTGCGGGATGTTTCCTTCCTTTGAAAACGTTTAAGTATCATTAACCCGTTGTTTCTTTTTACTTAACAGGATGTTGCTAGAATGACAAAAACAATCCCGGGAGCGGCTGATTCATCATGAATATCCTTTTCATTTGCGGGTCTCTTAACCAAACGACGATGATGCATAAAATCGCAAAAAACCTGGGGGATCACAGTTGTTATTTCACGCCATATTATGCGGACGGGATTGAGGATTTCGCGGCGCGCATGGGCTGGCTGGATTTCACCGTGCTGGGCGGGCGGCATATGCGTGACACAAGGGATTACCTGGCGCATCACAGGCTGAATGTGGATGAACGCGGTGCAAGGCATGATTATGACATGGTTGTAACCTGCAGCGATTTAGTTGTGCAAAATAACATCCGCGGCAAACGTTTGATGCTTGTGCAGGAAGGTATCACTGAACCGGAAACATGGGTCTATCCACTGGTATTACAGTTGAGGCTGCCGCGTTATATAGCCAACACTGCGATGAACGGCCTCTCGGATGCGTATGATATTTTTTGCGTTGCATCCGAAGGTTACGCCAATCATTTTATCGGCAAGGGGGTGCGGCCCGAAAAAATCGCGGTGACGGGGATCCCGAATTTTGACGACCTGCAGCATGTGCGCGAGAACGATTTTCCCTTCCATGATTACGTCCTGGCTGCGACATCCCCACTGCGTGAAAGCTTTCGCCCGGATGATCGCGCCGCCTTCGTCCGCAGGTGTAACGAAATCGCGGCGGGCCGCCAGTTGATTTTCAAACTCCATCCGACCGAGGATTATGAACGCGCCAGGAGGGAGATTTATCGTCATGCGCCTGGCGCGCTGGTCTATGCGTATGGGAACGTCAATCACATGATTGCAAACGCGGCAGTGGTCATAACCCAGCAATCCACCTGCACCTTTGTCGCTGAGGCGCTTGGCAAGGAACTGTACACCAATCTCGATGTGGATGAATTGAAGCGCTTGATGCCCATCCAAAATGGCGGAATATCCAGTGAGCGCATCGCGAACATTTGCCGCCGCCTCCTGCACACTCCGATGCCTGTGCTGGAACAAGTCCGCCGCGGCCTGCGCACCCGCCCAAAATGGGAAAAGGCGGATTCGTTTTAGGAAGGATACACAATGGAAACACAAACATCCATGCGCCCTCGATTGAGCGCCACACTGCCTGCGCGGGAAATGAAATTCTATGTGGGTTACACATTCTTCATCCTGGCACTGTCCATTACAGCCTGCATTTTTCTTTTCCCTGAAGCCGTGGGACGGATCCAGGATCCATCCTTGTCGTCGAGTATCAGAAAATGGTTCATGGCTTTGGGCGGTATTTTTACCGTCGGCATTCTTTTTATCGGTCCAATTCTCTTATTCGCAAATGCGATGATCCAATATTTCGCGGCGCGCTCCCTGGACCGCCTGGGAGTGATTACGAAAGGCTCCATCCTCCAAAAATGGGTGGATATGGTGGACGATCGGCTTATGTACCGCGTGAGTTACCAGTTCAAAAGCCACCTGCGAGTCTGGCAGACCGTCCCTCTTCAATTTTATGAACAAACCTCCCCGGGACAAATTGTGGAAGTCCTGCATCTTGAGAAATCGCCGCATTTAGCGCGTCTGGAACTCGATGAAGTTTTTTAAACGTCGCGGGGCGAATATTCGCGAATGGACATGCTTCTTGTAAGCGGGGAAATTTAAGCCATACCTCCTTTGCATTTTTGTATTGTGTTTGCAAACCCGCTCTAAAGCGCGCTTTTTTTATTTTATGATATTCTACGTGCATGGAAATCTTTCTCGTGCTGACAATCACCGCTTTGCTGGCTGTTTTTATTGTGGATTGTGCGACAAAGCGTAAAGCATTTTTAGCCCGGCAAAAGTTACGCAATTAGCCTCGTACATCCACCTCATTTTCATTTCTTCTCCTCCGCAAAAGAGTCTGGCATCCTTCCAGGCTCTTTTGTTTGTTAACAAACCCTTAAACATGCCTTGATATGCCCTTAACTGGTGACTGGTACACTGCGATTAATTAAAAAGGAGAAACATGGGACTCGCAGATTTACACATGCACACGGTTTATAGTTTTGATGGTACCGCCTCCGTCCCCGCTGTGCTGGAACGCGCCAAACTGGTTGGCCTGGACGTAATTGCCAT